>Ga0209121_10003197_pt1 | contig 15964 bp, 5 predicted proteins | sample Cruoilmetagenom3_FD_187292 | JGI IMG/M metagenome (GOLD analysis project Ga0209121, IMG submission 187292) | Oil polluted marine microbial communities from Coal Oil Point, Santa Barbara, California, USA - Sample 3 (SPAdes) (version 2) | ecosystem: Environmental > Aquatic > Marine > Oil seeps ... | reverse complement strand
TGCCCGAGGAAAAGCAAGCACAAATCTTCAACAAAGAAAACATGAGGCCTTTAATAGGGAACATTTTCCGTTTACGCCAACAAACCAAACAGAGTATTGGCAAAGAAGAATTAGAAAAAAGACGCAAAAGAATACTGCAACTTTGTTATGAAACCCTGAGTACGATAGGATTCAGAGATAACGCTTGGGATCTTGCACGCGACATTATGGATATCTTAATAAAAGCAGGGCTAAAGGAAACGTTCCCCACTATTATAGGACTAAAAGCTGTTTACATCAAATCGTTTAAGCAATCGCCTTAATTTTGCTGCTTGCCTTGCTTTCCCTCTTTTTAGAGCGCGCACCGAACCTTTGAACCTGATTTAAATGGTGTGGAAGGTACGGTTTTATGTCACATAAAGCTAAGCTTTCCTTTTACCGTCTGACATTTCAACCAATACGACCAATCCCCGGTTTTTAACGGCAAACTTACATGCGATCAAAATGCGCGAACAGTTGAAGAGTAGTCGGCGCTAAGGGCTATAGGACTACTACTTCTAAACATGGTTTGGTTGTCGTCGTCAAGGAAAAATCGCAGAAATCAAAGACGACGACAAGTGAAAGAGCCCCAGCCAAAGAAGATGCTAGCAAAGGTTCTCTAGCAATCGTGCAAAAATTGGCTTAAGTGTTGTTGTGGCTTCCCTAGGGGGGTCTACAACAACAAATCATGAAGGTTTAACAATGATGGTGACTTGCCACTCAAAAATAGGTCAACAAGGTAATTAGAACAGAATTGGAAGTAGTAGTACAGCGCCCTAGGAAGAAGTTACTACTACTTCTGAACCCTTTGACAGGTCGACGGTTCCGTTTTTCATTGTGAAAAGAAAGCTGAACATGTAGAAAGATACTGCTCTTTTGTGTCGCCAGTGTGCTCTAAAGTCTTATATTTAGTACCATCTATTATTTTTTGGAGAATCTTATATGGCTGGCAAGTTTGATGAGCCTGTTTATCAGACGTTATCACGTGAGCCAGTGACTCCTAACGAGATTGCGAAGAAGCTTGAGATATCTCATAAGACGGCTTTGAGAGCTCTGATGCATTTGGCTCTGACGAAGGAGGACGTGTTTTATAAGAATTCGGGGAGGGTTCACATCTTTTGGAAGGAGAAAGTGGAATAGGAAGACATGGTCCTGCGAAAGAAGTTGCTATTGTCGGTTTGAAAAAGCTCCTCCGGAATTCAGTCAATATTTTGCCAGTGGTGGATTTCAATGTTTGAGTTGGGTGAAAGGGTTAGGATCAGAGACAGACTTTGGAGGATCTCTAGGGTTAGGGATCATGAGGGTGTGTATACTGTTCAGGTTGTGGGTATTGGTGATGAGAATAGGTCATCGAGGCATACCTTTATTTATCCTTTGGAGGAGGTTGAGAGGGTTCCTTCGGCTGGGTTGAGGTGGGAGATTGGTCAGCCTAAGCTTTGGAAGGCGCTTCATGATACATACCTTCTGAGCATGGCTTATGGGTCTGGTTATTTGGTGAGTTTGAATCGGGCCCGAATCAACATGGAGGATTATCAGTTGGCTGCTGTTTTGCAAGCTTTTAGGTTGCCTCGCCAGCGCATTTTGTTGGCTGATGATGTTGGTTTGGGCAAGACGATTGAGGCTGCGCTGATTCTTTTGGAGTTGATGGCTCGTAGGCGGGGAGATAAGGTTCTTGTTGTAACGCCAGCATCTTTGTCGGAACAATGGCAAGATGAGTTGTTGTATAGATTGGGTTTGAGTTTTGAGATTTTTGATTCTGCATTTCTTAAGAAATTCATTTCCATGTTGCCTCGAGGCGCGAACCCTTGGGAGTATTGCAACAGGATAATTACTTCAATCGACTATGTCAAACGGGAGGATGTCAAACGTGCGCTCAGAAATGTTAAGTGGGATGTCGTCATTGTGGATGAGGCCCACTATCTGTGTGAATCTTCTTCCGGTAAAAAGGTTGTAAGGACAGATAGGTCTCGCTTCGGAGAGTTTATATCTGAGCGGACGGATTGCCTTCTCTTGCTTTCGGCGACTCCACATGACGGCTATTCGCACAGTTTTTTCTCTTTGCTTAGGCTTCTTGATCCTTTTCTTTGTGTTCGGGCTGAAGATCTGACTAGAAAGAGGGTGGGTGATCTCGTTGTTAGACGTTTGAAGGGTGAGATAACTAATCCTGATGGGTCGCCGAAGTTTCAGAAGAGAAATGTTAGAACTATTCCTTTGACTTTTTCCAATGAGATTGAGAGAAGTCTCTACAGGGAGGTCTGCAAGTATGCTGATGGCGTCTACAAAGAGGCTAGGAAAAGGGCAGAGACTATCACTGTTGGGTTCGCAATGGCTATTTTGAAGCGGCGTTTGATAAGTAGTCCTGAGGCTCTTCGAATTTCTTTGAGACATCGACGTGAGAATCCTTCCGTTGCTCCGGTTGATCCTTACTCTCACAGAGGTTTGGTTGCGGATTACATTGATGGGGTTCCGTTATCCGAGTCTCAAAGCGAGAGGGTTCAGAAAGTCCTTTTGAGTTCCTATATCCCCGAAAAGGTTGATTTTGAGAAGACCAATTTATCTAAACTTATTGAGCTTTCGGAGCGGGTTACACCTGAGGTCGATAGCAAGGCCAAGGCGCTTCTGGACTTCCTGAAGGATTTCTTTGGGAAGCACCCTGATGAGAAGGTGATAATATTCACGGAGTTTCGAGATACTCAGAATTATCTCAAAGATTACCTCTCCCAGAGGGGTTTTGAGAACGCCATCTCTCTTCTTTACGGGGGGATGTCTAAGACTAGGAGGAAGGAAGCTAAAGAAGCTTTTCAGCGACCTGAGACGAGGATTCTTCTTGCCACTGATGCTGCTAGTGAGGGGCTCAACTTTCAGGAGGATAGCTGCACGGTAGTGCATTATGAGTTGCCTTGGAACCCTAATCGTTTGGAGCAGAGGAATGGTCGGGTTGACCGTTATGGGCAGAGGAAGACGGTCACTGTATACAATCTGCATTTGACGGATACTTACGAGTCGGAGGTTCTTGAGAGACTTAAACAGAAAATTGAGCGGATTCACAAAGAGTTTGGATCGACATCGGACATTCTTGGTTCTTTTGCACGTTTCAAAGTGGACGACCTGTTAATGGGTTCTGGAGGGTTGAAGGAGGACTTGCCGGACGTCGAAGAGAGGATTAGGAAGTCCGATGAAGTCCTTGAGGAGATGATAAGTCAGGGTCAATCCGTTCTGGATGAATGGCAGACTCAATCTTATATTCGTGTTAGTCCCTTCGGCCAGACGGAGAAGGAGGCAGTTAAGGAATCTTTGAAAAACTCCGAGAGTCTACTGCCGGATTTTAACGAGTTGGAGTCGCTTACGAAGTTAGTTGTTGAAGGTGAGGGCGGTCTGATTAGGTCAGCTGGGGAACCAAAAGTCTACAAAATTGTTGTTCCCAGAAGGCTTCAAGGCCAAGATGTTGAACCCACGTATCCGAGAGCGACGTTTGATAGAGAGACTGCTGTTGCAAATAGGGATATTGTTTTCTTGACGGCTTCTCATCCGTTAATAAGATCCGTGCTTCACTTTGTTCGATCCTGTGTCTACGAGGGGAGAAGAGGCTATCGCATGTCCTACAAGGTGGTTGAGGCAGGAGTGGATCCAGGTGTCTTATTTACCTATGTTGCAAGGTTCATGGATGGCAAGGGAGGTCTTCTCTGTGAGAGTTTGATTCCAGTCTTTGTTTCCTTAGATGGATCTCCGTCTTGGTCTGAGAGTAGCGATTTCTCTCTTTTGAAGTGTTCTGGAAAACCGTTGAATGTACCTTCGGAGTTGCTGGAGAAGGAATATCGTCCTCGCTGGGAAGCTTTGTTGAAGTTGGCTTGGGGTGTGGCTGAGAGGAGGCGAGACCAGTTGTTCAAGAGGATACAGCGATGGCATGAAGGTTATTGCGATAGGGTGTTGGATGACATTAAAAATTGGAGGAATGCCAGCCATAAGATTATTGTAAGCAAGTATGGAAAGGGGGTTCAAACTACTTTGGGTCATACTATTACCTTGCATAGAATGCAGTATGAGATTCGTATGATGAACCAGAAGGCTGACAAGCGGGAGAAGGAGGTCCGTGAAGTAAGGTCCCTGAATAGCGATAAGTTGGATGAACTTGGAGCATTATTGATTGTGCCTGAAGATTCGCTTCAGATGGAGGCAGCGTGATGTCTCGTTTTACTCGCAACGAAGGTGGCTTCTTTTCGGACTATTATTTGGCAGAGCTTCTTCAGCGCCGCCATAAGGGGAAGTTAGGCGAGAATACAAGGAGATTGGCTTGGCGAAGGCTGTCTCGTAGATGGGATAGAGTTACTCGTAGCTTGGGGAGGTCATCTACTGGAGCGAAGACTCGACGATTATGGTTGATGCCCCTTTTTGCGGAGCTTCGATATGAGCTTGTATCGGGTCCCACCCTCTTTGAGGAGCGACAGAGAGAAACTAAGATTTCGTGTAGCCATGTATTTCAGCCTGACTCTTCCAAGGCGCCACTTGTTTATGTTGATTTGCATCCGTGGGGTCAGGATCTTGAATCTCCTCTTCCTGGGGAGCGTAGAAGGAATACTCCTCGTCGAAAGATGGAGCGTATTCTGGATATGGGGAATGCTCGCTGGGGCATAGTCACTAATGGTAAGGTAATCCGATTGCTGCGTAGGGAGCAGGTGGGTGCTGGGCGTCGTTACTTTGAGGTTGATCTCGAGAACGTGTTTGAGGAGGAGGATGAGTCATCCTTTGCCGTCTTTTGGGCACTTTTCCGAGCTGAGGTCTTTGTTCCTGATGAAAGTGGACAATGTTTAATTGACAGGATTTCTGAAGGTTGTCAACACTACGCCGTTCGTGTAAGTGATGAACTTAGGGAAAGTGTTCGTAAGGCTCTTGAGGATTTTGTTAGGGGTGTCATGGATGAACCAGCTAATAGAGAAAATTTGCGTGAGGTTGATGCTAAGGAGTTATTTGGGCAAGGGTTAATCTTTCTTTATAGGCTTCTTTTTGTTCTTTACGCGGAGAGTCGTGATTTGCTTCCTATAGGGAATCCGATTTATCGTGAGAATTATAGTTTGGAGGCTCTTCGTGATTTGGTGGAGGATCCTAATGAACGGTTTAGTTCAGGGGAGTACTGGATTCAGAAGAGCCTTCAAGCGCTCTTTAAGATGATTAAGGAGGGAGTTACGGCTGGGGATCTGATGGTTCCTGCTTATGATGGGGGCCTTTTCCAACCTGATGCTACGCCTTTATTGGAGAGTTGCAGGGTTCCTGACAGCTGCCTTTCGAGAGTTATTGAAACTTTGTCGGTGACAGTTCCTCAGAGGAGAGTTGGGCGGGAGAGGATAGCATATAGGGAATTGGGCATTGAAGAACTTGGAGCCATCTATGAGGGGCTTCTCCAATATGAGCCGAAAATAGCTGGCGAGGAAGTGGCTGTTGTCCGGACAAGAGGGTCGGAAGAGATCATTCTTCCTCTCAGGTCAGTTGAGAGAGAAACTGTTGTTGAAAGGATTCCTGCTGGAACCTTCTATCTAGCGACTTGGGGTGGCAGCCGAAAACAGAGTGGGACTTACAATACTCCCTTGAAGATTACTGAGTGGTTGGTGAGGCAGGCTTTGCAGCCCTTGGTTGAGGGCAAGAGTTCTGAGGAGATTCTTGAACTTAATGTTCTTGATCCAGCTATGGGAAGTGGTGCCTTTCTTGTCTCGGCTTGTCATTTTTTGGCTGATGTCTATGCGGCTGCTCTTGTTGCTGAAGGAAAGGAGATTAGGGAGCACATTGATGAGGAGGCTAGGGCAGAGTACAGGAGACTTGTGGCTGAACGATGTCTCTATGGTGTAGATTTGAATCCGTTGGCGGTTGAGCTTGCTAAGGTTTCTCTTTGGTTGACCACGATTGCTAAAGGTAAGCCGTTGACTTTTCTTGATCAGAACCTTAGGTGTGGGAACAGCTTGATTGGAGCTCGAATTGATGATCTGGTTAGCTATCCGTGGAAGGCTGTAGGCAAAAGAGAACCGAGGAAACGGAAAGCTCTATTGGGTGGACAGCTTACTCTTGATGATGTAGGAATTCTTGATTCCAGTTTCTCTTCGCTTGCCAAGAGTTTTGATAGTCTTGAGAGAATGGGTGACGAAACGCTTGAGGTGATTCAACGTAAGGCTTATCTATTCGGACAGGATAGGAAGAAGGGTTCTTTCTACTCTAAATGCAAAATGATAGCTGATTTGTGGTGCTCCCTGTGGTTCTGGCCTAAGGGCGAAGAAGCCCCAGACGAAAGAGTGTATACTGAGCTAGTAAAGAAAGTTTTTACTGGGTCCTGCAAGCTTTCTGAGGATGAGCATGAAGCTTACTTTAAGCAAGTTGAGAAGAATGCTGAAGAGAATCATTTCTTTCACTGGGAGTTACAGTTTCCGGGGATGTTCTTCGATGAAAATGGCCGTAAGAAATCTCCCGGTTTTGACTGTGTGATAGGGAACCCACCTTGGGAGAAAATCAAAGTTCTAGATCGCGAATTCTTTGCTGCGTATTATCCAAATATAGCCAATGCTGCTACTGCAGATATCCGAGAAGAACTGATCGGAAAACTTGAGAAGACCAATCCAAAAATGTCTATTGCCTACAAAAAGAAACGAACCTTCGCCGGTAATTTTGGTCACTATTTGCGCCTTTGTGGCAGATTTCCCTTTGGGAGCGTTGGAGACATCAATCTGTATCCTATTTTTCTAGAACTCTCGAGAACACTGGTCAACGAAAAGGGTCGATGTGGTATTATTGTTAAGAGTGGCATCTTTTCAGGTTTCACCTATCGCAAATTTCTCAGTGAACTCGTCAACACTTCATCCCTAGTGATTTGCCATGATTTCATAAATAAGCAAGGCATATTTCCTGGAGTAATTGGAAATGTGCGGTTTACTCTGTCAATCTTGCGATCTCCTCAAAAAAATGGAGAAGCGAGTTTCATATTTTCTGTGCTAAACGAAAGCCTTGAGGACCTTGGTTCAAAGGACCGTTGCTACAGTCTAACTGCAAAAGACCTGAGACTATTTAATCCGAACACATTTACTCTTCCACTCTTTTACTCCAGAAGAGATTTTGAAATATGCCGACGCATTTATCAGAGAACCCCTGTCCTGATTGGTGAATCAAAGAATCCGGTCTCCAACCCATGGGATATAGAATATTGGAGAATGTACGATATGACGAACGATTCTAAGCTATTTGCCCAAAAAGAGGAATTGCTTGAAAAAGGGTTCAAAAAGAAATCGAGTCTGTTCATCAAGGGTGATAATACATTTGTTCCATTGTTGGAAGGAAAGATGATTTACCGATTTGACCACAGGTTTGGTTCTTTTGAGGGGATCCCTCGTGAATCACGGTTCGGCACGAAAGCAGAACCTAATCACCCAAGCGACCTAGAAAAATCCAAACCCGGTTATGAAACGGAACCACGCTATTGGGTCCCTAAGAAGGATGTGATTTCCCGCTGTGCAGAAAAGAGGGTTCAACGTGAACCACAATTCGCCTTCCGTGGCATTTGCAACGCTTTCACCGATTCACGAACAACAATAGGCACGATAATCCCGTTCTGCGCTACCAGCAACGGAGTGCCAATCTTGATTTTCCAGGATCAAGACGCATATGCCCGTTCTCTTAAGAAAGTTCTTTTCGCTTGTTTGTTTTCAAGCTTTACTTTTGATTATCTGGCTCGACAGAAGATAAACGTCAGCAACTTGAATAAATTTATGCTAATACAAATTGCTGCTCCAACTCCTGACCAATTCAAAACAACGAAACTGAGATACAATAACGTAGAGATGCCAGCTGAAGAGTGGATACTCCAAAAGTCAGCGTTGCTTTTTGGTGTAGCCGAAAGCATCCTACCAGTCCTAAGTCCTTTTGGAATTGAAAACGTGTCAAAATGGGACTCGGACATGAGATCTGATGCTTCATGTTTCGTTGATGCTGTAATAGCTCATGTATATGGCTTAAGCAGAAATGAATACGAATACATTATGACACAATTTCCTATTTTTCAAAGTCAAGAGGAGGCAATATACAGCAAATACATTTCATTTGACCGTTGTCTTGCTTATTTCGACGCACTCGAGAAAGTTGAATCTGCGTATAATGTTACAAGTTGATGTCAAATGTTAGATGTAACTCCAAGTCAATCGCATGGGGCCGCTTGCATGAACATTTATTTCCTTCGCGACATTATTAGGTGATTGATGTATAATGCAACCTTTCCTACTTTCGAACCATGTTCAGGATGAATATCGTAGGTACATAGCAACCAGTTTCCCGATTGCTGATGGAAAACTCAGGAAACAGTTTGAACAGAAGATTGAGGAGGAGAATCTCCTCTGGAAGGGTCCATACATTGCTTTGGCAATGCCCTACAAGATGGGGAACACGATCCAATCTCTAGTGAACCAAGGACTACTTGGAACCGAACTTGCCACAATGTTTCCGAACATACCTTCCCTATACCTCCATCAAGACAAAGCTATACAAAAGCTTTGCAAGGGTCAACATGTCCTTCTTTCTGCAGGCACAGGAAGCGGCAAAACCGAAGCTTTCCTAACCCCAATAATCGATCACTGCATGCGCAACAAGGACAAACTCGGCACAAAAGCCCTAATCGTATACCCTATGAACGCCCTAGCCAACGACCAACTCCAACGCCTCAGAACATACCTCAAGAACACAGGCATAACCTTCGGAAGATACACAGGCCAAACACAAGAAACAGACAAAGAAAAACCCGTAACGACCCCACCTGAAGAATGCTGGTCCCGAGACGCCATAAGAAAGAACCCTCCAGACATCCTAATAACCAACTACGCTATGCTTGAATACCTCCTCGTCCGCAGAGAAGACCAAACCATCTTCAGATACAATACCCTCCGATTCCTAGTCCTAGACGAAATCCACACCTACACAGGGGCAAGAGGAACAGAGGTCGCCTGTCTTATAAGACGCTTAAAAGAACACACAGGCCTCCTCCAAGGCGGATTAATCTGCATCGGAACTAGTGCTACCCTAAAAAGCCCTGAAGGTTCTGAGAAATACCTCAACAAGACTAAAGAGGAACTTGCCAAGTTTGCAACAAATCTCTTCGGAGAGAAGTTCACTTTAGACTCGATAGTTACAGAAGAATTCCAAACTCTGCCACCACTTAAGAACCCGTACTTTCCGCAATCTCCAAAAACAACTGAAGAGGAACTAACCTCAATCGCCACTCTGCCACCTGATGCACTGCTGGCACTAGCAGAAAGACTGACCGGCAAACAAGCTACGAGAGCCGAAGACCCCGCAGAGGATCTCTTCAAACTCCTAGAAAACAACGTATTGGTACGGCACATTGAGGAACTACTAGCAAAACCTTTGCTCTTCGAAGACCTCATAGAAAAACTCTCTGAACTCCCTGAAAGAAAAGGTGCATCTAAAGAAAAACTGAAAAAAGAGACTGCCGCCTACCTCCTCCTCGGCAGCAGAGCCATGAAATGCCAGCTTCCGCGACTAAGACCTAAACTTCATGTATACTTCAGAGGACTATTTGACTTCACCCGATGCGCCAACCCAGAATGTGGAAAACTCTTAACAGACGGCATGGACCAATGCCCCCAATGCGGCTCCATAGCCTACCCACTGGGAGTATGCCGCTCCTGCGGCCAAGACTTTCTCACCGTCGCTCCAGAAGAGTCCATCTCCATCGACGTAGGCGCCTTAGAAATAGGACGTATAACCTTCAAAATCCTTCCGTACTATGGAAGACGAAGCAACGATACAACAATACACCTCACATCCCACCTCCACAAACTAGGGGAGGAAGAAACAGATGAAGAAAGAATTCCAACTGGAACGGAATTGTGGATATGCCACAAATGCGGTTATGCCACCACTAAGAAAGGAGACGGGATCTGTCCAAATCCTGAATGTGACGCGACGTTGTCCCGCTATCTGGCATGGCAAGGAAGGATAACAAAATGCCCAGCCTGTTACAGCAGATACGGCACGAGAGAAGTTGTCACACCCCTATCAACGGGCACCGCATCGTCGGTCGCTACTCTGACTTGGGCGATCCTATCTCACATAGAATCCGAAGAAGAACGCCGACTCCTAATGTTCTCAGACAATCGACAGGACACCGCCTACCAAGCGGGGTACATACGAGACCGACAAACTCAATTTGCTTGGCGCCAAATCATACAGAAAATCGTAAACGAGAGGAAGGAAAGAAACGAACCACCTATACCACTAGAATTTCTTCCAGAGGAAGTCTTCAAAAAAGCTGTTCAAATCGGCATAGAAAAGAAGCCCCCTACACGAGAACACAGACGACGTAAAGTAAGAAAACTAACCTGGGAAATCCTAGGTGAATTCACAAGGCCAGGGTTTAGACGAGTTAATCTTGAAGGTCTAGGTCTTATAGCCATACACTATGCAGGATTGGAAGAAGAAGCGCCTAAGCAACCAGAATTCAACCAACTCCAAAACCTCACGGGCCTCTCAAACGCTCAAGTACTCGCAGCCCTTGCAACTTTCTTGAACGGGATGAGATACCGAAGAGCCCTTAGCCATGAATTTCTAAGCCAATACATCGATCCAAAAGCCGAGGAATTCGCAGACTTCATTGTTCCAAAATACGAAAGAGTGCCAGTAGGATACGGCTTTGCAGCTTCGATAAGGGGAAGACCCTACAAACTGAAAAGATTCTACAACCCAACTGGCGCCCTCACAGTCTTTCAAGATTTCTTCAAAAAGCTTGTCCCCCATGTCAATCCCATAAAACTCATAGATCTAACGTTCAACCTCCTCATCAAGACAAGTCACATAGTTGAAGTCCCTATTGGTGCAAGAGGAAGGGATCACACGCAGGCGTGGATGGTTAACTATCACCGTGTTGAAGTCCACTATCCTGAAGAAGAATGGCGGTGCTCCTCTTGCCGCAGGGTTTTCAGTGTGAATCCCGAAAAAGTATGCCCAACATATAGATGCGGAGGACAGCTATCTCTGTTCAAACCTGAGACAACCAACTTCTATGTGCACATGTATCGGGAAATTGAACCAATAAGAATCCAAGCCCAGGAACACAGTGGCCAACTGGGCCAAGAAGAAAGACAAAGAATTGAAGACAGCTTCAGGAAAGGCGAGACAAACGTCTTGGTCTGCACCCCAACAATGGAACTCGGAGTAGATATAGGTGAATTGGTCACCATTCTCATGAGAAATATACCGCCATCACCAACGAACTATACTCAACGTGCTGGGAGAGCAGGGAGAAGAGAAAACCAGTTTGCCCTAATCAACGCTTTTGCTCAGTTTGGACCACATAACTCTTACTTCTACCTACACCCTGAGGAAATGATACTCGGCGAAATAAGACCGCCAAACATACTGCTAGACAATCAGAGAATAATCCGCCGCCACATTCACTCTCTGATACTCGAAAAACTTAGACAACAGTTGCCGCGCCATTTAGGAGATCTTGTAAACAGCAAAGAAGAGTTCATTGGATTAACTCCGCTGATAAACGAACTTGATCAGAGAAAACAAGGAATAATCGACATGGTTCTCAACACATTTGCTAATGACAAACAAAATGGGCAACTCGAGTGGCTAACAAGACCCTACATCTCAATGGTGATATCTCAATTTGAAAAGAGGCTACATGACTCACTGGAACCATGGATGGCAAAAAGGAAACGCCTCATAGACCAGCTGAAGCAATTCCCTCGTTATGCTTTGCGTCCCAGTCAAGAGTGGCAAAGACACAGGCTAGAGAGGCTCTTGCATCGTATGAGTCATGACAAATATCAAGCCTACACGCTCTCATATTTCGGTGATGCAGGTTTTCTGCCAAGCTATGCCTTCCCAGGAGAACAAATTGAACTGGAGGATCCAGACAGCTTGGATCCTATCCTGCGTGACCAGAGAATTGCACTAGAAGAATATGCTCCCGGCAACATCGTATATGTTGGGGGCAAGAAGCTCAGAGTAGCTGGAGTAAATCTAAGGGAACCTTCGACCCCTGACGCAATAAGCGCTGAACTTGAAAGAAGTTACCTACGATGCCCTACCTGCGACTATGCAACCCTAGAGGGAACGGATCTGTACTGCCCCAACTGCCATCAAGAGATGAAACGCTACAACTTTCTAACTCCAGTTTCTATGCGCGGATATGTTACAGGCAGCATAACCTCTGAAGAAGAAGCAAGACTGCGCTCAGGCTATGAGGTCTGGTCCTTCCTCTTAGAAGAAAGCTCACCAAAAAAGACTTACGACTATGAAAAGCTAAAGATGGAATATAGAAGACACGGACGCCTCTTCTTCTCCAACGCAGGTCTACGAGACCCAAGATTAGAAGGATTGCTAGAGCCCTTCGAAATATGCACTTCTTGCGGGTCATGGAAAAATCCCCAAGACGAAAACTGGGAAAACAGACACAGACGCCGCTGCGACGGAAACACAGAAACATATCACTTAGGATATGAGATGGAAACAGACATTCTAACCATACACGTCACACCGCCTGAAGGAAAAGAAAAAGAATTCCTAACAACTCTAAAAAATACTCTAACTTTCGCGACCGCAATAATGCTTGAAGCCGACCAAAGCGAAATCGGAGGTTTCGAGCGCGTGTTAGAACATGAAAGCGGAAAACACTACCAAATAGTCCTCTACGAATCAGTTCCCGGAGGCGCCGGATATCTGGAAAGAGTGGCCAGCCAACTCCCCGAAGTGGCTAGAATCGCCTACGAGTTCCTATCTAAATGCGATTGCGTAACAAGCTGCTACAAATGCCTAAGAACATACTACAACCAAAGAGAGCATGCCTACCTAGATAAGAACCTAATAATACCTCTAATGAAAGAACTCAGCAGAAAAAAGCCGTCTCCCGGTGAAACCAGAAAAACCATGCCTAAACAAGATAAACCAGAAAAAACAAAGGAGAAGGATGAACGTCCAAAAGCCAAACCCGAGGATTGGACCGAATCCCCAGCCGAAGACAGACTTTTACAAGCAATCGAAGCCTTTGGCATCCCGAACCCAACAGGACAACACACTATCCAAGACCACGAAGGAAACATAATTTCTCGAGCTGATTTCGCTTATCCAAACAAAAAAATCGCTATCTTCGTGAATGGCTACACCTATCACTCTAATCCACAAAGATGGCAGAAGGATCTAGCTCAGACAAATGAACTCATTTCTCTTGGATGGAAACCTTTACGCTTTCCGGCCACGAAGGTAATGAAAGATGCTGGAGACTGTGTTAGGCAGATAAAAGAGTTGTTGGAAAAAGACGAAAAGTAGCTCCTACATAAAAACGATTTAGTTTCCCCGTAAAATGAAATCATAAATACTCAAACTATAAACATCATTTCAGTTACCCAAAATGGCAAAATGCCCAAGCTGCAAGGCAGAAGTTGCCAAATCCACGAAGGACTGGAAATACGGAGTCTTCACAGTAAAAATGTGCAGGTGCCCATGCGGCAATCAATTCAGAGAATACTTCAAAGGAGACGGGCTAAGCTTTATTTTAAGTGCTCATGACGGTGGACTTCCCAAGAATCAAAGCTAAAAAATAGCCACAACGCAAAGAAGCGGGCTAGTGTGGAGAGAATAGGGGTGGAGAACAAACTTCGACCAGTAATGTTAGATCCTTCTCTCTTGTGTAGAACTGAATTTTGGGAAACAATCTGTGACCTTCAAGAAATCTTTCCTACAATTTATGTTCCCAAGAGCATCGGGCAGATTGAAAGTATGGAGTTCCGTGAATTCTATGGCAGTTTTAGCTTCAAAACCTGTCAGATATGTCAGAGTTTTTCCCAAATGATCATGGTCACTTTTTCCAAATTGATTCTCAATAATTACTTTCTCGGAATTGGAGTCTTCAGCAAGAATATCTACTTCAAAAGAACCTGCTCTACTCTCTCGTTCAATAATAGATAAAGATTCTATTCCCAGTGCATCTCCCTAGACGTTGATATTCTTTTCAAGCTAAGGTGTGAAATCGTTTTCCTCACTTGACCATACTTCCCTTAGCGGAACCGGTTCCAACCTACCTATACCAACTTTAATCCCCTTTCTTTCGAAATTGTTTTGATAAGAAAATAACTCTTGTGTTAATTCACCGCGCGTGTCTGCACTATTGCCCCTCGTCGGTTTCAGCTAATCCCAGCTCTCCAACGCTACTCGCCAAGTCCACAAGAATCTTGGTTATTTCAGTAATCTTTTTCTCCGTAAAGCTCTGTTGAACTACACACTTCATTTCACTACCAGCAGGAACAAAGACACCAGTTTGCTCAAACTTATCCCGAAAAGACGCGACAATATCCGTAGCTCCCTCAACTTGCCGTTTAATGAACGCAAATGCCGTATACAGTGATTGTTTGAATACAGACTCCGGTGGATATCCGAAACATAGAGTCACATGTTTACCCTTAATGTCGACGTTTAGTGAGAAACCCCTTGATCCCCAATGAATCGGGAAGTTGTGTGACTCAGATAGTTCCAAAATTGCTTCAAAAAAAGGACGCCCTGCCTGATCTAATGATTCCAAGAACTTTTTCTTGTCGATTCTCGGCAGCGTTCCAGTAGTTATTTCCCCTGGTTTCCCTCCCCCTTCTCTGCCTACAACAATATCATTTGACAAAAGCGTTTCTCCCGACTTGGTCCGGAAATATTTGAACTCGACACATGTTACCAGCAATCCTTTTCTACGCAAAAATATAGCCGTCTGGCGAATCTCAGAGGTGATGCTAGTGCCGACGATGACGATACGTTGATCTTTGTTGAAGGAAACTGCTTCACTCTCGCCGAGTTTGAAAAAGGCTTTATGGTATTCCGATAGATTCTCTCCTTCATTTCCTGTATATTTTCGCAAAATCTGCTCAAGCTGTTTATAATCCAAAGTCTCAACAAACGAAGCATACTCTAATGCTTGCGCGATTGTTTCACGTGGTGTACAATCTCGTTTCAACTCCAACACAACCGTGCTACCTGATCGATCAAGTGCCAACAAGTCAATAAACGAACGGAGGTTTGTGGAAACCTGACGCCCAATAATCAAGAGACTACCATCTTCAATGATCGAATCAGGATTGCCTTCCAACCATGACTCCAAAGTTTGCTCGCGATGCTCGCCTTTAAAATCATGCTCCCTATACTCTATGAACTCACCACTGTTTTTCACTCTATACAAGCGCATAGTAGCACCTCATTCAAGATAATCTAACTTTCGTCAGGTTTATACCGTTTTCCTTATCAATAATCTTTATGTTCTTGTCAGTACACGCTCTCCCATTTCGTCATATCATAATATGTATTCTTTTCCGTATTCTATTGTCTGAACGTCGTTGCATATTTTCTTGAACAATTGCTGGTTTTCTGTATGTATGGGAAAAAGTTTCTTCGGCTTGATATAGTTGATTAGACCCATTATTTGTTGTCTGTTCATGTGTCCAGAAGCATGAAGTTGATGAAACCGCATCTCAAAATGGTCTAGCCAGTTATGCATAACCTCATCTTCAATGTCTTCTTCACTGAACGGCTCACTCATACTATGAATAAAATGGCTGCCGCGATCTGGCTTAATGTCGATTAATTCTGCAAACTGATAGAAATCCAAGTCCATAACCAGCTTGCTTTGGTTTTCGTGCACAAACTTGTACGTAGCCATTTTGTCCATGAACTGTCGCTCCCAAACGTAATAGTCCTTTTCCTCGAACTCTCCAGACTTTTTCCGTTTGTAATAAACCAAAATATCCTCGTCCTTCAACGGGTCAGGAAGATCAAGGCGTTTGTCCTCCACAAGTTTGCCAAGCAAATAAGCAGTTTTCGGAGAAACCACAATTTTTCTACCATTATTTCGAGCCACATTATAAAAGCTTCTAAACCTGTCCATATCCCTGCTGTAACGAGTAACAAACACAATCTTACC
>Ga0209121_10003196_pt1 | contig 15969 bp, 12 predicted proteins | sample Cruoilmetagenom3_FD_187292 | JGI IMG/M metagenome (GOLD analysis project Ga0209121, IMG submission 187292) | Oil polluted marine microbial communities from Coal Oil Point, Santa Barbara, California, USA - Sample 3 (SPAdes) (version 2) | ecosystem: Environmental > Aquatic > Marine > Oil seeps ... | reverse complement strand
AGGGGGTTCTTCTATATCGTTAAAGGTTTTGTTGTAGCTCTTTCGTATGCGACTGGGTGTATGTTGTATGTATCCCACTAGGGTTTGTATATCGGAATGACCTGTTTGTGATTGGATTTCACTGATGGAGAGTCCTGCCTCAATCATATGTGTTATGTGGGTGATGCGAAATTTATGTGGATACATATTTGTTGTTATTCCTGCTTTTGCTGCATTTCTTTTGACGACATTGTAGATATATGTAGCACTGATTCTTGTTTTGTGAGTAGAGATAAATAGTGCGTTTTCGTGACCTTGTTTTGGTTGGGATCTTGTGAGTATCAAATGTTGTATCGCTCTAGCGCAATCATGTGTCATGTTGATGGTTCTTGTTTTATCTCCTTTACCATGTTTTATGGTTATCTGTAGTCTTTCAAGGTCAATATCTTCAATATCTAGGTTTATTAGCTCTGAGCACCGAATACCAGTGTAATAGAGTGTTTTTATGATTGTAGATTCCAGAGGGTTTTCTGAGGCATATTTAAAAATCTCCTTTATTTCGTTTTTTGTCAAGGAAGTTTTATCTCTATTTGGCGCAGTTGATTTTGCTAATTTTATGTCTATTTCTTTTTTGAGGAAATGTTTACAGAATTTTCGTAAATTAGCAGTTATGACGACCATTGTGTTTTGGGTAAATTTTTTGTAGCATATTGAAAGATATTTGTCTATGGTTTTTTGGTCAATATTTTCAAGTTTTATGTTTTCTTTTTCAAGCCATGTAAGGAATTTGTGGGCACCGATTATCATTATTTTTATCGTTTTTTTACTGTTTCGACGTTGTAGTTTCATCCAGGTTTCGTATCTCTCTAGTATTTCAGTGTGTATATTTCCCAATTATTCCACCTCCACTATGTTATGGTGATGGGTGGTTTTGGGCTTGGTGACAGTTTCATGCCTATGCATGGTGTCACCGTGATTCTCAATCATTGCTGGTTGAGAACCCATATTAAATATGCTATCCTCATTTATAATCTTTTGAGCCGCCCTCCTAATCGCCCAAGAGTTAAGGCGCCTCAGTCTCCGTAATCCCTGCCGTTTTCGATTACTATTCAGCCTTTCAAATTGTTCTAGGGATTCATGTCCAACCTGGTGAATAATAAACTCTAGCGCGTCCCTCAGGACCACAATGGCATCATCACATATATGGAAGGGGCAATCCTGTGCCAGTAAATCCCTAACGGGCTTCAGGGGTAAACTACTCATTTACAATTCCTTTTTTCTTTCTCTCTCATCTTTATCCTGGTCTTCTTCCTGATGAAATATTCATCACAAATTGAACAATAAAAAAGAATCACTAAAGTGCTAAAATCATACTTTTTGTCTCTGGCAACTGCATCTTTTTGATGTAAAAAATTATGTTTCTCTCTAATAATTGGGCAATCCCACCAAATACATCGAGGGCACTCATGTCTACACTTATAATCCTCTATTTGCTTTTTACTCATTTTTCCCCCACCATACATTTCTCCATTTCTTTCATTTTCAAAACATAGAAATCTCCTCTCTCATCCTTCCTCCTGATGGATGTAGGATTACGGGGATTGGATGTAAGATCCATCAGCAATTCCTTAATTTGGGGGGTGGGTATCCCTGTTTCATCTCCCAATTTACCAATATACCACTCAAGAGATGGCTTTTTTCTCATCACCTCAAAGATTTTGGAAAAATGATTTATTTGAGTATCGTTAAAACCTAATTCTTTAAGAGATGTAGCAATTGTATCAAAATTACTACTTTTACCAATATTACTATTTTTATCATTTTTACTAATTATATCATTATTACCTCCAGTGTCAACATCTTCTGGTATCTTAGTTTCATCCAAATCCGGTAAAATTGATAAAATTGGTAAAATTGTATCCGCACTGGGAATATCAATATCGAAATCTTCTCCGTTAAATTCATAGACCATTACGGGCCGGGTAGAATTAGCCCTGTCCTCCTTGTCCTTTTTTAGCAGTCCATAGGAGAATAATTTGTCTAAATGAAATCGAAGTGTTTTATCAGTACACGCAAATTCCTTAAGGATGTCAGAGACGGAATGCCTACCCCTGTGGGTCTTGAAATATTTTAGGATTTCCTTCTGTATCTTCGTTAGGGGCACCATTTCAGTGTTTGAGGTTGTCTTAAGAAGGACATCCCGTGCTATCCGGTAATCATCCCGGTTTGCACATATGTATCCATTTTCTTTTTCCCGCTGGAATTGGTGTAGTGCTGCTGATGCCTTGATGAGGTCAAGGAATCTGTGGAAATGTGTCCTCATAAACCGGTTTAGCGGGAAGAAATCCGGTAGTTTGTCAGCATAGGGTATCTTTACCTTTTTGGGGTTTAGAAGGCTTAATACACCCCGTATCTCTTCATTGTAGAGGTTTTCCTCCCCCTTGATAGCATCTTGTGCCTGTTTCTGCATTATTTTTAATGTTTGGTTCTCGGTTTCGTCACATCCAACAATAGGAAATCTACGAAGGGTTTCATCATTAGGGTTTGTTTTGTAGGATGTAATCAAGATAACTGGTTTCCCTTTTATCTCTATGTCCACTGGTTCTTGTTTGATTAAGACAGTTGCATGTGTTCCACTGGATGCCATTATTTTGAAGACATCAGATTTGAGTATCTCATCTGATATGTCCTCAAGGTAGAGTATTTTGTCGTCCCATGTCCAGGTTGAATCGTCCTTATGCCAGTAAGCTAGAACCTGTGGTGTTATCTTTGTTCGATAGACCCTATTTTCCTTGGGGAATATATCAAAGGTTGCTTTCATCACAAAATCTTTGCCCAGTCCAGGTTGATCATTTAGGTGTAGGTTATAGGATGCGATTTGATGGTTCTTCACCCAGATTCCACATCCATGGATAAAGATGGTTTTCACCGTTTCTCTTTCACCAACTACTTTTTTACCGATTTCCTGTAAAATTAGATTAAGGAGATTTGGGTCGACTAACACTTTTCTGTAATTGTTTATTAACGGAGTTTTGTTACCATCAATATCTGCACTATTTGTGTTTTTATCATCCCATTCGTATGCCTTGTTATCATCGGAATCATTAGTTTTTGTCCATATCGTTTCCCTTTTGCATTCCGGGCAAATTTGAGGGAAGCCATCTTTTTTATTGCCTGTATGCGGAGCTCTGCATCTGATACAAAAAAGAGTGATTTCATTATTCATTATCCCCCTCCTTTATCCAGAGTTTATTAGTTGAAATTTTTTGAAAAACAATAGTTATATCACCACTATAAGATGAGATATACTCTTTTATATCTTGAATAGTATCAAGATTGGCTCTAATAACAAGACCAAAACTGAAGAAGCTCTCTAAAAAATCAATTTTCTTTTCTATCATTTCTATCATTCTTTTTATCTATGTTTTTATTCCAATAACGGTATTTCTTAGTAATTGTTGTCATTGTTATTATATTAACATAACATATAGGTAATTTTTATACTTTGCGGTAAGGAGTATTTCCATGATATGTAAAGAAAGTAGTACTTTATGCACGTTTTAGAATGAAATTAAGTATTTGTAAACAGTAACTGTAAATTCTATAATCAATAGAAATGTTTATATGTTATGTTTATATTACATAATAGGAAAGATAGTATGATTTCAAGAACGGAAGAACTGATATTGTTATCCCTATTAGATGGGCCAAAATCTGGAGCAGAGATAATAATGGTGGTGGCCCCAGAAAGATGCCCTAAACAAAAAGGTGGTAGAATCCAACATCCAGAGGAGTGGGATAAAAAACTGAAAAGAAAGTTAACCATGAGTGTCATGAGTAACTGGTTCAGGAAAACGGGCAAGAGTGCATATATGCGAAATTTGGAGGATTGCAATTTAATAAAGAAAATAGAGGGTAAAGGTCGGATGGAGAATAGATATGATGTTAATTGGCTGAGGTTATCACAATTACTTTGGGAAGAGATTCCAGGGGCCAAAGCTTTTCCAAATCTTTCTGAGCTTGAAGAAGTTCTTGCCCGTAGAATGGAAAAAAACAGGGGACTATTGTTTAATATGGATGCATATAGGGAACTGTATCGAATTGATGGGAGAGATAACTTTCCTTCTTTACGGGGATTTATTCATACAGCGATGGGATATGCTTATGTCCTCAAGAAAAGTTTATCTTTGCAGGAACATAAGGCTTCATTGTCATTGAAGGAAATACTAAGTAAGCTGGAAAGAGTATCTTTAGAAGCAAATGTTAGGTTTTTAGTGAGGCGTGTATGGAAAGAAATAACTGGAGGACTTGATAGAGAATTTGAGAAACGGGAATTAAAATTTATTGAGGAACAGATAAAAAAAGCCAAGGAAAAAAAATATGATATGTTAAAAAAGGGGGTTGGCCCCGGTTTTTATTTTTACCTCAGATGGATAGAGGGCAGCATAACCCATCGAGAAGGAAAGACTGTTGATAATGATTACGCTGGGAAAGAATGGGTAGAAATCTTGGAAGATGTTACAACCAATAAAGTGAGGGGGAGTATTAGCTATAGCTATTACAAGCCGCTTTCTAGAGGAATTAAAATTCCTATAACAAAAGAGGAGAAAAGAGAATTGGAGGATAACAGGAAAATACATAAAATTTTGAATAAAAAAGAGGCCAACATCAATGAGTTAATAGAGAAAGGTTATGAGCTCTATTTTTATGAGGATAAGGTAATTGTTTTTAGGATAAAATCAAAGAAGAATTATGAGTTTTTTAAATCACCGTTTGATTTAGAGGATTTTGAGGTTTGGGTTGATTTGAAAAATATATTTGCCTAATTTGGAGGGAAATAAGATGACCAAAATTTGTATTGATTTGGGTGAAAAGACATACCATTTCACATTATTTTTACATATACCATGGGGGTGAAAAGACATGGGTAAAAAGCAGAGAATGATGGAAATTAAGGAGCTATATCGGCAGGGATATAATGTCACGGAGATAGCACAAATTCTCGGTGTTACCCGAAGGACTATTTATAATTATTTTGAAGAAATGGGACATGAGGTACGGGAACGGTTGGCGCTTGATCCCTCTGTTGATCTTGAGAAGGATTTGCGATTGCTTGATAGGGATATTTCCCGGTTGGAGCAGAGGATTCAGGATTGTGGAAATGATGACATACGCTTTAGATTAATGGATGTTAAAAGGAGAATAGTTAAGGATAAACAGGAACTGAAGGGACGCTTTGGCATCTTACGGGAGGACCCCCAGCGGCATGAGGTGAAACAGGTTAGTAAGAAGGAGATACTGGCACTTATTCATGAAGAAAAAGAATTAGTATTGGAGGATGAATGAGTGAGCAATCCTTGTCTACACAAGCCGAAAAAGGAGATAATCCGAGCGAACTAGACTTAGAGAATTATCGCGCTTTCATTAAAGGAGAAAGCAGTTTCACCTTTTTCCTCAACAATATCTTTTCTCAGAGCTTTGATACATGGATTCCGGGAAAGCATTTGGATGAATGGGCCCAGATATTACAGAATAATTCTCATGTGGCCCTGTTGAGCGCCCGTCTTCATGGTAAATCCACAGTCATGTATGCCTATGTGATGTGGAAACTCCTGTATTCCGAGAGGGATCTTGAGGTTCTCTATATCTCCTATAATGGGGAGATGGCGGGGTATCATACCCAAAATATCAAGCGGTTTATTAGGTGTAATCCTTTTTTTGATGAACTGGTGGATTTGAAGGGTGCAGCAGAGCATGTCTTGGCGTATTGCTGGCGGGAGGATGCACGGTTTAAGAGGGGTATTAAGCGGATTGAGCCAGCGGGGATTAAGGCTTTTAAACGGGGTCGGCACCCTGACCTAGTGGTTTGTGATGATATTCTTGCTGATCCGCAGACTGAGATGAGTATCGCTGATATCCGGAGGATTAATCGCTTGTTTTTCCAGGATGTCATGAGTCTCCCCAAGGAAGGGGGTGAACTCATGGTGGTGGGTACAGCGCAGCATAGTGAGGACTTGTTTTTTAAGTTACGGGAACTGGGGCGGTTTAGTTGGGGTGCTTTTCCGGCCATATTGGATTTTGGTAAGAAGGAGGTGTTGTGGCCTGAGCGATTTACCTTTGAGCGCTTGATTGAGAAGCGGGATAGGGAGATTGGTGAGAAGGCTTTTATGAAGGAATTTATGTGTTCACCTGTTGCTTCTGAGGAGGCATTTTTCAGGCGGGAGGAAATCGCGCAGGTAGTAAATCCTGAGCTAGGGAACCTAAAGTGGACGGATAAAGTGAATGATGATAATATGGTTTATGGGGGTTGGGATATTGGGAAGAAACGACATCCGAGCCACATCGCTGTATTCAAGGAACAAGATGATGGAACCCTTGTGCAGATTCATTCCAAGTTTCTTGATGGGTGGAACTATACCGACCAAGTCAACTACATCAATACCCTCATAAAAAACCATGCCATCCAATTGCTTTTCTATGACAACACCCAAGGAATCATGGATAGCTTCATGGAAAAACAAGAGCTGGATAATCGTGCAGTACCACAAAAATTCACGGTGGACTACAAGAACAGGATAGCGGTGGAGTTTGAAAAAAGGGTACAAAACAGGCAAATAGAGCTACTTGATGAACGACGAATGGTAGACCAAATACTCCTAGTAAATAATGACCTCAGGGCTTTTGAGACCAGTGAGGGACACGGTGACAGCTTTTGGTCAATTGCCCTTGCAGTGAATGCCACGAATAATAAACCACAGGAAATAGAATTTGGGTCGGTCAGGATATTTTAGCTCATATGAAAAGCCATGATTTATTGTAGAAATAAAAACCTAAAATACCAAATTATAAGTGCATAAACTCCATTTGTGAACAATATTTATGTACTTATCAAGAGGAGGAATAAATGATAAAGGATATAATTTCCAATTTACAATTACTTTTTAAGCAAGGGCTTATCATTACTGAAAATTAGAAAAGAATAAATGAGAACCGATAAAATGAAACATAAAAATACAACATTCATTACAAATGAAGAAGGAAACAAATTATTAGATGTGTTTCGGATTCTTATTAAGAATAGTAAATTTTTAGATTGTCTAGTCGGTTATTTTTATAAAAGCGGTTTTCATTCAATCTATAAATTTCTCGAAGATGCAGAGAAGATTAGGATTCTTATTGGAATAAGTACTAACACAGGCACTTATGATTTGATACAGCAAACAATTCCTTCATCTACAAAAGAAATTAAAGATAATTATGGGAAAAAGGTTATTAAGGAAACCGAAGAGGCAGCGGACTCTATTGAAACTGAAGAGGGAATAAGGAAATTTATCGAATGGATAGGATCAGGAAAATTAGTAATACATGCCTATCCTGATGAAAACATCCATGCAAAATTGTATATCATGACTTTCAAAGAGGGTTCCATTGACCCAGGTAGAGTTATTACTGGTTCAAGCAATCTCACAAAATCAGGTTTAAAGGAAAACCTTGAATTTAATGTTGTTCTTCAAAGACCAGAAGACTATGAATTTGCTTTAAAAAAGTTTAATGATTTATGGGAAAATTCAGTCGATGTTTCTGAAAAGTATGTTGAAACCATAAGGAAAAAGACGTGGTTAAAAGATGACATTACACCCTATGAATTATATCTTAAATTTTTATATGAATATCTCAAAGAAAAAATTAATATAGACCAAGATGACTTGTTTAAAGAATATTTGCCTGAAAATTTTATGGATTTACAGTATCAAAAAGATGCTGTTAAGGATGCAAAAATAAAATTGGAAGAATATGGGGGCGTTTTTATATCAGATGTTGTCGGTCTTGGTAAAACTTTTGTTTCCGCCATGCTTGCCCAGCAGTTAGAAGGAAGAACATTGGTCATTGCACCCCCAACATTATTAAACAAAGATAATCCTGGTTCTTGGCCAAATGTTTTTTTGGATTTCGGTGTTAGGCAAACCTATTTTGAATCAATAGGAATGTTAGATAAGGTTCTAAAAAGAAGGCATGAGAAATTTGATAACATCATCATCGATGAAGCACATCGTTTTAGAAATGAGATGACACAGATGTATGCAAAATTATTTGAGTTATGTAGGGGAAAAAGAGTAGTCCTTGTTTCTGCAACCCCGTTGAATAATACTCCCCTAGATATATTAGCTCAGATTAAATTATTCCAAAAGGGACATAAATCAACATTGCCGAACCCAAAAGTAAAGGACTTGGAAAAGTATTTTAAAAAACTTCAAAATAGAATCAAGGGTCTTGATAGACAAAAAGACAAAGAAGAATACCTTAAGATAGTAAAGGAGAATGCTGAAGAAATAAGGGAGAATGTTCTTCAATATCTGATGGTAAGAAGAACAAGAAATAGCATTATTAAGTATTATGCTGATGATTTAAAATCACAAAAATTAAAATTTCCTAAAGTTGAGAATCCAGAACCTATTGTTTATCACTTTGATGAAAGGTTAGATAAAATATTCAATAAGACTGTTGAATTAATCATTAAGGAATTTAAATATGCAAGGTACACACCGTTACTCTATTTGAGAGAAGGAATTACTCAACCAGAAGAAATCTCTCAAAAAAATATGGGCAGATTTATGAAAATATTATTGTTAAAGAGGTTGGAAAGCAGCTTCTTTGCATTCAAACAATCAGTTGGCAGATTTATATATTCTTATAAACGGTTTATTGAGGAATACAAAAAAGGCCATGTTTTTGTCAGCAAAAAATATATCAATAAAATTTTTGAATTGCTAGAAAACGATGACGAAAAAGCCATTCAAGAGCTTATTGAAAAGGAGAAGGCCTATCAATATATACCAAAAGACTTTAAACCCGGCCTAATAAAAGATTTGGAGCACGATTATAAATTACTACAAGAAATAGAAAAGATGTGGAGAGTAATCAATAAAGATCCAAAATTAGATCGCTTTATTGAATTATTGACTAAGGATGAGATACTTAGAAAGCACAAGCTTCTTGTTTTTACAGAATCAAAAGAAACGGCAGATTACCTTGAAACTAAATTAAACGCTAAATTTAAAAAGAAGGTTATGGCCCACTCAAGCCATTCTTCTGAGCATGCCAGACTAAGAGTAATTGAAAATTTCGATGCTAATTATCCAAAGAAAAAACAAAAAGACGATGTAAGAATTCTGATCTCGACAGATATATTATCAGAAGGTGTTAGCCTTCATCGTTCCAATGTTGTAATTAATTATGATATTCCTTGGAACCCCGTGAGGATGATGCAGAGGGTTGGTCGTGTTAATAGGGTCAGTAAAAATCCACCCTTTGTTAACATATACACTTATAATTTTTTCCCTGCAGGGCCAATTGAGAAAAATATCAGTTTAGAAGCAGCAGCAGAATCAAAGATTAAGGCATTTATAGAAATGCTCGGCAATGATGCAAAATTATTAACTGATGAAGAAATAAAATCCCATGATTTATTTATGAAATTAACTTCAAAAAAGCTCATTACAGGAGAGGATGAGGAAGAAAATTCTGAACTTAAATATTTGACCTTTTTAAGAAACATAAGAGATAACGATAAAGAATTATTTGAAAAAATTAAAAGACTCCCTAAAAAGGCAAGAACCGCCAGAAAGCAAAAGGAAAATTATAATTCTCTATTAACTTTTTTTAGAAGAGGAAAACTAAGAAAGATTCTCCAGACAAAGGGGGAATCTGTTGAAGAAGTTGACTTTTTTAAGGCTGCTGAAATCCTGAAAGCTGAAAAGGACACGAAAAGGGAGAGCTTGTTAAAGGATTTCTATAAGTATTTGGAAATGAACAAAAAGGAGTTTAATGCGGTCTTCACAGAGGAGGGTGAAGAATTAAAGAGTCCGGGCGGAAGAAGTCAAGAATCAAAACTGATAAGGATTATTAGGGCAATAATCAAATCAAAAGAATTTACAGACGATGACGAGGATTACCTGCAGGACGTCTTAAGACTATTGAAAGAGGGTGGAATAGCAAAAGCAACAATCAAGAAAATAGTCAAGAAAATTGAGAAAGAAGACAATCCCCTTAAGATACTTGCAAGGGTAAGGTCAGGCATTTCTCCTGCTTTATTTGTTGGAACTTTAGCCAAAAGTGCAGCAGATATCTCTGGACCAAAAGAAGTAATTTTATCAGAATGTTTAATAGGTAAATAATATGGACAGGCAAAGCACAATTAAGCTACTGAATGAAACATTTAATCAAAATTTTGAATTAGAAAAATTTGTTAAATTTGTAAAGGAGCTATTTAATAAATTTACAGTTACTCAGAAAAGCTGGGCTGTCTCGAAAGAGTATAGTGATTATATAAAATCATATCAATTATTGGGAAGCTACAAAGACACTTCTAAGAAAACAATTGAGATTTTGGTTGTAAAACTGAAGCGAGCTTCATCCAGAGATAGAGCAAGAACAATGCAGAGAAATTTTGTTGCTAAATATTTAGGAAATACTCAAAAAGATGCTGCATTAGTTGCATTTTATGGTGATGATCCTGAGGATTGGCGTTTTTCTTTTGTAAAGATGGAATACAATCTTGTAAAAGATAAATCTGGCAAGGTTACACCTGTAAAAGAGCTTACTCCTGCAAAAAGATATTCTTTTTTAGTCGGTGTGAATGAGCCGAATCACACTTGTAGAAGCCAATTTTTAAAATTAGTGATGGAGGAAGAAGTTAACCCTTCTTTTTCAGAGATTGAGCAGGCGTTTAGTATTGATAATGTAACTAAAGAATTTTTTGAAAAATATAAAGAGTTGTTTTTGAGGTTAAAAGGATCTCTTGAGAAGGTTCTTAAAAAAGATAAAAATGTACAAAAAGAATTTGAGGAGAAAAATATCTCAACAGTTGATTTTTCCAAGAAATTGCTTGGGCAGATTGTTTTTATTTATTTTCTCCAGAAAAAGGGATGGCTTGGTGTCCAGAAGAGCCCAAAAGAGGGTTTTGCTAAATGGGGTACTGGGCCTAAAGATTTTTTGCGTAGATTGTTTGATAAGGAGATTGTTCCTTATGATAATTTCTTTAATGAGATTTTAGAGCCTTTATTTTATGAGGCATTAGCTACTGAAAGAGATGATGATTATTACAGCATGTTTAACTGTAAAATACCGTTCTTAAATGGGGGTTTGTTTGAGCCGATTAATGATTATGATTGGGCAGAAACTGATATTGTATTAGATAATTCAATTTTTGAGAGAATATTTTCTACTTTCGACAGGTTTAATTTCACTGTTAAAGAAGATGAGCCTCTGGAAAAAGAAGTTGCTGTTGATCCTGAAATGCTTGGAAAAGTATTTGAAAATTTGCTTGAAATTAAAGATAGGAAATCTAAAGGAGCTTTCTATACTCCAAGAGAAATTGTCCATTATATGTGTCAGCAAAGTTTGATAAATTATCTTGAGACAAATACCTCAATTTCTCATAAAGATATTGAAAAGCTTATTCAGATGGGGGATGTTGCTCTTGATCATGCAATAAAAGCACAAGAGCAAAAGAAAAAATATCATGGGAAAACATTTGATATTGACGAGAGTCTTATTATCCCTAAGGATATTGAAAATAATTATGAACAAATTAATAAATTGCTTAAGAAAATCAAAATTGTTGATCCTGCTTGTGGCTCGGGTGCATTTCTAATTGGAATGTTGAATGAAATTGTAAAAATTAGATCAATATTAGCAATATTTTCTAATAAAGACCAGAATATTTATGACACAAAAAGAGAAATAATTGAAAACTGCTTATATGGTGTTGATATTGAAAGCTCTGCTGTTGATATTTCCAAATTAAGATTTTGGCTTTCTTTGGTGGTTGATGAATTGGATATGAAGAATATTAAACCATTGCCTAATCTAGATCATAAAATAATGTGTGGGAATTCTCTTCTTGAAGAATTTGGAGGGGTTAAGCTTTTTGATGAGAAATTATTGGGGCAGGTTGAAAAGGACTATTCTTTTGAGATAAAGCAGATTGATAATGAAATCGCTGATTTGTATAAGGAGAAAGGAGAGATTATCAGAGGAAAAACCAATGGCAAAACTGTAAAAGAAATTGATAAAGAAATAAGAAAACTTGAAAAAAAGAAGAAAAAGATTTTGTCTGGACCTAAAGATACTTTCAGAAATTTGACGTTGGACGAGGTAATGCAGAAAAGAATAAAAGAATCTAAGAAGAAACTTTCTGAGTTAAAGAAATTACAAAAGCAATTTTTCAACGAACAAAACAGGAAGCTCAAGAAAAAGTTAAGAGAAGATATTGATAAAATTGAGTGGGAGCTTATTGAAGAGACATTAAAGGAGCAGGGCAATATCGAGGCCATGCAAAAGCTTGAACAATACAAAAAGAATAAAGCAAAGCCTTTCTTCTTATGGAAGCTTTATTTTGCAGAAGTTTTCCAACGAGAGAATTCTGGGTTTGATGTTGTTATTGGAAACCCGCCTTATGTTGATTCAGAAAATATGGTTAAAAATATACCCAAACTCCGAAATGAACTTACAGAAAAATATGAAACTACAAAAGGGAATTGGGATCTCTATATTCCTTTTTTTGAATTATCTTTTATTATCTGTCGAAAACAAGGCATTCTAACATTTATAACCCCCAATAAATGGTTATCGATTGGATATGGAAAACAGTTAAGGAAATATTTTTTAAATCATATTATACAGTTATGTAACTGTGACGAAATTCGTGTTTTTGAAGCTGGAAATACTCCTGAGATTAGCTTTATAAAAAAAATAGATACGGAGTCTAGCATAAGAATTCATTCATTTACTCCCGGTTATTTAATCAAAGATAAGGGTAACGTTCCTCGATTAATCTTAGCCTTAGGAAATTGGGGTATGGTACTTTCAAAACATCTTCAATTGTTGATTAAACTATTAAAAAACCCAAAAAAAGTAGATAATTATTGCGAAGTAGAAAATCCGTTTACAGTTTCCGAAGCCTATGAATTAGTAAAATGCTTATATGATGGTAATAAAATAAGAAAGAGCAACGATTTGAAATTAATTAATACAGGAACTATTGACAGATATATTTCTTTGTGGGGTCATAAAACAACATCATATATTAAAAAGAAGTATAGATATCCATGGATTGACGCTAGAAAATTCGAAAAAGCATTTCCAAGGAGATATGAACAAACCACTTCCACTAAAATAATTATAACCGGGATAAGGTATTTTGAGTGTTACTTTGATTCAAAAGGGAAATATGTTGCAGGTAAATCTACAATTATTATAAGACATATGAAAAATGATAATAGTATGTTGTCTTTATTAGGAATCTTAAATTCAAATGTATTAAGTCTTTTCATTAAAGAGGCATTTAGTGCCACGGGCATAGGTGGAGGAGTTAATTTTACATCTCCTATGGTTTCAAGTTTACCAATGCCTGAAATTGATAAGAATAGTGCAAAATCAATATCTAAGTTAAGTAATGATATCAATAATATAACAGAATCAGATGATTACTTGAATAATCGCAAAAAACAGGCAAAAGTTAAGAGGTTAGAAAAAGAGATTAATAAATTAGTCTATAAGCTGTATGGATTAACGCCTAAAGAGATTAAGATTGTTGAGGATTGGAACTAAAAATGAAAAAATATGAAAACCCCCAAAGTCCTCTAAAAAAAGATAATGAAACAGTAAGTCTACCTCGAATTGTTAATATGGTCGCTACTGGTAGATTTCCAGCTAAATTGGATATTGAAAGATTGTATATGGAATTGCCTCTCGATGAAAAAGAATTTGAGCCTGAGGTTTATCCTGCATTATTGGTAAAAGTTGGTGAAAATCGAGCACATGTTACTCTTTATAAAAATGGTAAGTATATAATAACTGGAGTAGCATCTGAGAAAGAATTGATGGAGGCTTACACGTACATATATAAAAAATTACATCAAGAAGGAGCCTTTTGATATTAATATGGCCCAATGTGAGTTCTGCTTGAATTATAACGGTATAAAATGTCTAGACCCTAACGGGGTAAAATATGGAGAACCAATCATAAATCCATTTGAAGAGATTGATCGTCCAGCTTATCTTGAGAAGGTACTTGCGGGGCTATTTGGACTAGGAGGATTTTTCTAGAAATTCATAACATTCATGCTTGAGATAAGTAAATTACTAAATCTCAATCCTAATTGCCCCTTTGTCATATATATCCTCAGATTCTGAGAGATTAGATAAATTTATTATAATCTAATATGAATTAGTTTCCATGGATGTAAATGAGGAGATAGTTGCCGCATGGATGCAAGAGCAGGGTTTTTTTGTTAAGGGAAGAGAAAAATTCCGAGTTAAGGGTGAAAAAAAATCTTCAGGTTGGAGCGATATAGATTTAATTTGTTATAACCCAATAGAAAGAAAATGTGTTGCGATAGATATATCTGCATGGATGACTGAAACAATAACTCGTGGGTATTTTAATCCTAATAGCAAAGCGAATACTAGACATCGAATTTTGAAAATAACAGAACCAGAGGCAAGAGCAAAAATCAGGGAATATCTTGGAGTTACTAATGATAATCAATATGAAATTTGGTTGGTGCTATCAAAAATTTCAGAAAGACAGAAAGAGGATGTCATAAAAGAATGCAAAAAAGCTGGAATCACAAAAGTTATCGAATTTAAAGATGTCATGAGTGACCTTATAAAAATAATTAAGAAAAATCCTAATCCCTCTAGAGACGAAGGGTCATTACAAACAATTCGGGCTTTAATATGGTGTGACCTATTAAAGGATGATTAAAATTCATCATTCCTAAACTCATTAAATTAAGAATGGTTTATGACTATATTTTACCGGGTGAAAGTAATCTGGAACGAAGGGTTTATACTCTTGTATAGAGAACTGCAGTCCATGGGGTTGTATGTTGCTCCTGGAGGGTGTTTTGAGGGTAGCACAACCCCAAAGTCTCCCAAGAATATTTAAGGAGTACAATTCAGATAATATTGGGGGGAAAATTTATTATATATGTTAAAAATATAACAATGATGCCTTCACCACCTGACTTTACTCCTTCAGTAAGACGACATATTTTAAATAAATCAAATTTTCATTGTATTTGGTGTCACACCCGCATAGGGATTGAAGTACATCATCTTGAAAAAGATAAAGGCAATTCTGAAGATAATGGAGCTGCTCTATGCCCAAACTGTCACCGCTTTTTTTGCCATAATGAGCTATATGGTGCAAATTTTATCAAGCAAGTTAGAGATGTATGGTATGAACAGGTTAGACAGGGATTACCAATAAATGAGCAAATGTTAGGACAAGTAGAAGAACACAAGCTTTCTATTGAGGAAATTAAAAAAGAAATGAAAAAAATGCAGGACTATTCAACTGATTTAAGTCAAAAAATTTCAAATATTCAAGTAGCAATCTCTGAAGGAAATGTGACAAAAGTAAAAAATATGCTACCAGAATTTGTTATCACAGCAACAAATATGAGTGGTGCTGCGGTGAAAACATTTGGTTCTAGTTTAGACGCTGAGCCTATAAAATGGAGATATTGTGAAAGATGTGGTCCTATTCTTGCTGGTGGAGATGATATATATTGTCCTAATTGTAAACTAAAATTAATACCTAATAATCCTTGGTAACTGTAAGCAACATATTAGTTCTACTCTCTTATGAATTTTTTTTATCCCCTGCTCAAAACCATTACATTCATGTCCGAGGTAAGTAAAGTATCAAACCCCAATCTTTATCCCCACTTTATCATATATTTTCTTCAAATTCTACTCCACACTATCCTATTTTCCTATTGCATATGATTATTATTTTCCACCAAACCCAATATTTTATGGAAATACACAATCTTTGCAGTTCGGCTCTCAAAGCGACGATATGCGAGACGATATCAGTCGGTAAATTATCGATTTAATAGAGGTATCACCATTTCTTATTCCTAAAAAAAGAAGATCCAGGGAATAAATAAATTGAAACAGAAGAAAAAAATGGAAAAT
>Ga0209121_10003194_pt1 | contig 15973 bp, 13 predicted proteins | sample Cruoilmetagenom3_FD_187292 | JGI IMG/M metagenome (GOLD analysis project Ga0209121, IMG submission 187292) | Oil polluted marine microbial communities from Coal Oil Point, Santa Barbara, California, USA - Sample 3 (SPAdes) (version 2) | ecosystem: Environmental > Aquatic > Marine > Oil seeps ... | reverse complement strand
ATCTGAGTTTGCTGAGCAAGCTCAAGAAATTTCCAGTTTAGAACAACCTATGGGCTGGAATCTCATTATGGTAGCCTCTATAATTCAAGCTATCCCTATCTTCATTATGTTCCTCATTTTCCGCGAAGAATTAATGAGAGGAATAAAACTAAGAGGATTTAAGTAAAAATTTACTACACTTTTGTCTTCCTAATAGACTGGTGATAAAGTAGTTTTTTGTAGAGGTTTCATTTATGAAACACGCTCTCCTATTCCGATAAATCGGACCGCTACAATAAGAAAACTGGTGATAAAGTAGTTTTTTGTAGAGGTTTCATTTATGAAACACGTTTTATTAACAAGTTTGATAAATCAAACCGCTACTTATTGAGAGATCCGATAAATCGGACCGCAGGAATATTTGGGTTTTTCACCAGCTTCCTTAAATTTGCCTCATTCCTTTACCTTTATATTTTGACAAGACTTCTTTTCTAATGTATATTATCTCCAATTATAAATGTAACTCAATTTTAACTAAGAACTGATAGCTAATGACTAAGTTGGTAGGCGTAACTTCTGAGTTGCGTATAAATGCAGGCTCCGAGCCTCGCGACTACCAATTATATACGAGAGGAAAACCGATGTATGAATACCAGATTTTAAAAGATTTTGAAAGAAAATTCAGCTCAAGATATGTTCCTTATCCACAATCAGTAAGGAAGGTAGGAGAAAATTTATTCTTTATCACAAAAGGAAAAGAAGAAAAATTTTTAGTAGTCATCGGAAAATCTTTCTTAGATAAATTTAAAGGAGAGGTTTTCGGTCAAATTGAATCTAAAAAAAATGAAGTTCCCCTTAAACTTTGCAGGTTAAAACATAAAAATTTAGTAAACTTGAAGGAAATTTTTCCTCATCTTTTTCCTTCTCCATCAGGAATTAAAACAAGTTTCGGGACAGGTGATAGATTGGGAATAGCTACTCCCGCCCATATAAGAGCTTTAAGAGTACATAAAATCTTGCCAATTCTTGCCCAGCAATCTGTTCGAGAAATAAATAGAACAAAAAGAACATTTCAAGAAGTGATGGATGATGCTATCTGGGGATGTTTTCAGGAGGGTTATGAAGGAATTTTTGGGGCAGACGCAGACCATATTAAGAAGATAGAGGATTTAAAAAAAGCAGTGGATACAGGCTATTCTATGTTTACCATAGATCCCTCTGATTTAATAAATGATAAGGTTCCCGGATTGAGTAATCTCAAGGTAAATAAATTATATCAGGAAACAAAAGAAAGAAAAGAATTAGAAAAGATATACAAGGGAAAAGTTTATGAAATTGAGAAAAATAAATTCTTTTTTGAAGACAAAATCTTTCAAAGAATAGTAACTACTTATGCTAAAGCTATCAAGCAAGTTATAAATTTTTACCAATTCTTAAAAGATTATAAAAAAGATACATTTGATTTTGAAGTTTCTATAGATGAAACTTCTCTGCCGACAACACCTTTAGCTCATATTTTTGTTACCGAAGAACTACATAGAAATGGAGTAGATTTTTCTTCTCTTGCTCTTCGCTTTGTGGGAGATTTCCAAAAAGCTATTGACTATATAGGAGATACTCAAAAATTTAGAAAAGAACTTGACCTCCATATAAAAATATGTAAAAAATTCGGTGGATATAAGTTAAGTCTTCATTCAGGAAGTGATAAATTTTCTATCTATCCTATCTTTAAAGAGAGAACAAATGGTCTTTTCCATATAAAAACCGCCGGGACAAGCTGGCTGGAAGCAGTAAGAGTTATCGCTAAAAAGGAACCTTCTCTGTTTAGAAAGTTATATGTTGTCGCCATGAATAGTTTTGAAAGAGATAAATTCTCTTATCATATAAAAACAGAATTATCTACATTACCCCGGATAGAAGAAACTTCTAATGAGGAACTGGAAACTTTGTTAAATAAGGATAATTCCCGCCAACTTCTTCATATTACTTATGGATCTATCTTAAATAAACATAGAAAAGAAATTTATCAAACTTTATTTAAGTATGAAGATGAGCATTATGATACAGTTTCGACCCACATTGATAAACATCTCTGTTTATTAGATTAGTAAACGCAGGCTAAAGCCTGCGGCTACCGTAAGGTATGATGGTCATGATATGGTAGGCGCAACTTTTAAGTTGCGTATAAACGCAGGCTAAAGCCTGCGGCTACCGATTGCGTATGCAGGCAGGTTGGTAGGCGCAACCTTCAGGTTGCGAGGAAATTCGCAGGCTAAAGCCTGCGACTACCAATGTTGGGGTTTATCCCCAACAAGTAGCGTCGAGGTTTATCCTCGACAAAGTAAAAACAATAGCGTCAAATAATGAAAGATTTTTTAAAAAATTAATATAAGAAGAAGGAGAAATAAAAAGAATGTTAAATATGTTCAGTTTAAAAGGTAAAAATGTGGTGATTACCGGGGGAGCAGGTATCCTCGGTTCTGTTATTGCCAGAGGATTAGGAAAAGCAGGAGCAAAGATTGCTATATGTGATATTAATGACCAACCCAGAGAAAAAGTGGTAAATAGCTTGAAAAAAGAGAAAATAGAGGCAAAGGGATACTGGATAGATGTAATGGATAAAGAGAAAATTGAAAAGACTTATCAAAAGATAATTCAAGATTTTAAGAAAATAGATATCTTATTAAATGCTGCCGGGGGAAATATAAAAGAAGCTACTACCTCAGAAAACTTAAGTTTTTTTGATCTCTCTCTTAAGGGATTGGAAAAAGTAGTAACTCTTAATCTTTTTGGGGGAGCTATTCTTCCTTCTCAAGTATTTGGAAAAATAATGATAGACAATAAAGAGGGGGGTTCTATCATTAACATTTCTTCTATGAATGCCTTTAGACCTCTCACTCGTATACCCGGATATTCAGCAGCAAAAGCAGCGGTAAGTAACTTTACTCAGTGGCTTGCGGTACACTTTGCTCAAAATTATAACAAAAAATTAAGAGTAAATGCTATTGCTCCTGGCTTCTTTTCAACCCGACAAAATCGCTATCTCTTACTGGATGAGAAAGGAAATTTAACTCCCAGAGGAAAAACTATCCTTAGTCATACTCCGATGGGAAAATTTGGGGATCCAGAAGATTTAATCGGAGTTTGTATCTGGTTAGCTTCTGATGCCTCTCGATTTGTTACTGGCGTAGTTATACCTATAGATGGAGGATTTAGTGCCTTTTCAGGAGTTTAAAAATAATATTTTGGAGGAAATATCTATATGAATGAAAATTATTCAACTCTCGCTTATTTGAATAATGTCTATCAAAGTTTAAAACCTGCTTTTTCCTTTAAAGCTAAAAATAAAGAAGGATGGAAAAGGTGGCGGGGGGAACTTAAGGATAAACTCTTTGAGCTATTGGGGGATTTTCCACAAAGTAAACCTCCTCTCAATGTGCGCCTTTTGGAGAAAGAAGAGAAGAAGGACTATTTCCGGGAAAAAATTGTTTTTGAATCTGAACCCGGAGTCCTTGTTCCTACTTATATTTTAATACCAAAAAAGACTAAACTCCCAGGACAGGCTGTAATTGCTCTTCACGGACATATAAAGGGAGGCAAAAAGTCGGTGGCAGGAATTTACGAAGATGAAGAAGAAAAAGAAAAGACGGAAGAAGTTAATGGTGATTATGGACTACAAATGGTTAAAAAAGGATACATAGTAGCTGCTCCTGACCAGAGATGCTTTGGAGAAAGAGAAGAGCTAAAGGCTAAAGAAGAAGGAGGCAATTGTTTTAGATCCAGTATGAATGCTCTTCTTTTAGGAAAAACAATGATTGGAATGAGGGTTTGGGATGCAATGCGCTGCATAGATTACCTGCAGGAGAGAAAAGATGTAAATAAAGATAAAATTGGCTGTCTTGGACTTTCCGGAGGGGGAACTACCACTTTATTTGCCTCTGCCCTTGATGAAAGAATAAAAGTGATAATAGTGAGTGGGTATTTCTGTACCTTTAAAGCCTCTATTTTTGACCTCTATCACTGTAGTTGTAATTATATTCCCCGTATTTTAAAATATGCAGAAATGTCTGACATTGCTGGTCTTATTGCTCCCCGTCCTCTTCTTGTAGAAACAGGAACAAAAGACCCTATATTTCCTACTCTCTCTACCCAGAAAGCTTACAAAAAATTGGGAGGAATATACGAACTTTTAGGAGAAATGGATAAATTAAGTATAGATATATTTGAAGGTGAGCATAAATTTAGTGGAAATAAATCTTTCGACTGGTTCAAAAAATGGTTATAAAAACAATTAAGCGAGGAATACATTTAAAGGATAAAAAAGAGAGCAAAGAAGAAAAGATAAAAAGAATCTTCCCTCCTTGGGTTATTTTGCCTTTAAGACAACATATAGGTGCTCCCTGTAAACCATTGGTAAAAGTAGGAGATAAAGTAGAAGAAGGAGAAAAAATTGCAGAGAGTTCATCTTTTGTCTCTTCTCCTATTCATAGCAGTATTAGTGGTAAGATTACAGCTATTAAGAAAATACCTCATCCCTTAGGAGGGGAAAATATTTCCATTCTTATTGAAAGAGATAAAGAAGAAAGAAAAAATTGGGAAAATAAAAATAATAAGAATCTATCCGAGCTAAACAGCGAAGAAATAAGAAATAAAATTCAAGAAGCAGGTATAGTAGGATTGGGAGGAGCGGCATTCCCTACTCATGTAAAATTAACTCCTCCCCCTAAAAAACCCATCAATACAGTGATTCTAAACGGTTGTGAATGTGAACCCTATTTGACCAGCGACTATCGACTTATGATGGAAAGGCCCGATGATTGTATTTATGGGTTAAAAATTATTATGAAAGCAGTAAAAGCAAAGAGAGGATTTGTAGCTATTGAGAATAATAAATCAAAGGCTATAACTTTAATAAAAGAGAAATTAAAAAAAGAAAAAAACATTAAAATAGTCTCTCTGAAGACAAAATATCCTCAGGGAGCGGAAAAAATGCTTATCTCCTCTATTTTAAAAAAGGAGGTCCCTTCTAAAGGATTACCTCTTGATGTAGGGGCAGTAGTAGATAATGTAGGGACAGCAGTAGCAATTAGCGAAGCTATAAAATGGGACAAGCCTTTAATCGAAAGAGTAATTACAGTAAGTGGCTCAGGGATAAGAAGAAAGGTTAATCTTCTTGTTCCTATAGGAACCCCCCTTTCTTACATTATAGAAAAATGTGGAGGATTAACGGGAAAGGTAAGAAAAGTAATTATGGGAGGGCCAATGATGGGTATAGCCCAGTATACCCTTGATATTCCTGTAATTAAAGGAACCTCAGGGATTCTAATATTAAGTGAAGAAGAAACAAGAAAAGCAGAAGAAAAACCCTGTATTAAATGTGCCCGCTGTGTAGACCACTGTCCAATGGGACTCCTCCCCACTACTCTTGCTCACTTAGTAAAAAAAGAGAAATGGGAGGAACTTGAGAAATACCATATTATGGATTGTATTGAATGCGGATGCTGTAGTTATGTATGCCCCTCTAAAATCCCCCTGGTTCAGCTAATTAAGCAAGGTAAACTCCATCTTCAGGGATAGAAATCTATATTTATACTGAAGGGGAATGCCCAAAGTCTTGCATCTCTAAATAAGACTTCCTGATAAGATTCTTTCTTTTAATATTAAGCTTCTTCAGGAGCTTGAACATTTTTTCTTTATCTTTTAAACTATTCCCTTCTATTTCCAGAAATTCTCCTAATCCCTTTACTTTATCTAAACAAATTTTTAAATCATCATACTTATAAAGAGCTCTCTTTTTCTTTACTCTTCCCTTTACTGAAAAATTCAGTCTCTTTAACAGCTCAAGGATTTCCTTTTCTGTTTTTAGTTCTATTTCTTCTCTTGTCTTTGTCTCTGGATCAAGCTTTTGTCCCTTATAAGCAAGAAAATAATTACCATTTATTTCGCGCACTCGCAAAGCTTCATCAGTCTTACCAAAATCTCGTAAAGGATGACTAAAATAAATATCCCTTTGCTCTTCTTCTTTGATAAATTTTGCTCCTAATTTATCAAGAATTTCTTTAATCTCCTTTATCTTTATCCTTGTTTTTATCTCCACTTCCAACATTTTCATAAGATTTTTTAGAAATATTTAAGAGAATCCCTATAGCCATAAGACTAACTATCAGGGAAGAGCCTCCGTAACTAATAAAAGGGAGAGTAACCCCCGTGGTGGGCAAAATAGCGGTAGCCACCCCCATATTTATTATTGCTTGCACACAAATTAAAGAAGTTAATCCTATTGATAGGAGTTTTCCCTCTCCATCAACTGCTCTTCTGGCAATATGAAAACCTCTCCAGGCTAATATAAAAAATAGAACGATAATAAAAGTAGTGCCAATAAATCCCAGTTCTTCTCCAATTACCGCAAAAATAGAATCTGTATGAGGAGTGGGCAGATAAAAAAGTTTCTCTTTTCCTTTTCCTGGTCCAGTCCCCCATAATCCTCCGCTACCCAGAGATATTTTTAAATGCTTTAATTGAAAGCTTATTCCATAAGGGTCTTTTTCAGGGTAAAGAAAACCAAGAATACGACTCTTTCGATAACCTACTTTAGAGATAGAAAAATATAGAGGAATTAAGGTTAAAAATAAAGCGTAAATTAAATGGGAAATCTTTGCTCTCCCGGCGTAAAGAAGAATAAAAGAGATTATAGCTACAATAAGGGCAGAACTTAAATCTGGCTCAATTGTTATTAAAAGGAAAATACTCCCAATAATTATAAAATAAGGTAGAAAACCATTAATGAAACTCTCTACCCTCTCTTTTTTTCTCACAAGGGAGAAAGAAAGATAAATTATCAGGGTTATCTTGGCTATGTCACTGGGTTGAAAAAAAATATTCCCCAGACTTATCCAGCGAGAAGCTCCTTTCATTTTACTCCCTATTCCGGGAACAAAGACACAAATGAGCAAAACCATAGTAAAAAAGAGTAAAGGCAAGGAAAAAATTTTATATTTTTGATAATTAAATTTGCTGGATAACCAGAGGAAGAATAGCCCCACAACCAGCCATTTCAACTGATGTTTAATAAAGAAATAGCCATCTCCGTAGCGAACATGAGCATAGGGGACACTGGCACTAAAAAGTACCATTATTCCTATACTTAGCAGGAGCAAAGTAACTATAAGAAGAGGATAATCATATTTTCTACGTTTAAGAATTTTTTCTTTCAATTTCTTCTCTTAACTTCTTTACTTCTCTTTGAAAAATTTCTCCTCTCTCTTTGTAATTTGCAAATTGGTCAAAACTCGCACATCCGGGGGAAAGTAATACACAATCTCCATTATCAGCACTCTTAAAAGCTACTTTCACGGCCTCTTTTAAATTCTCTACCTCTACTAAGGGGCAGACATTAAGAAACTCTTTTTTAATCTTTTTCTTTGAAGAACCCAATAAAATTAATTTCTTCACCCTTTCCTTAACTTTTTCTCTAAGAGAAGAAAAATTTGCTCCTTTATCCTTTCCTCCCATAATAAGAATTATTGGAGATTGAATAGAGCTAAGGCTCTTTCTTACCGCGGCTTCATTAGTAGCTTTAGAGTCATCAATAAATTCTACTCCCCTAATATTAGCCACGAACTCTGCACGGTGGGGTAATCCCTTAAACTCTTTAAGAACCTTTCTTATGGGTTCTCTATTTACTTCGTAAAGAGAAGAAATGGCTATAGAAGCAAGGATATTCTCTATATTATGAGGACAGGGCAAACGAATTTCTTTCAGGGAAATAAGTTTTTCTTCTTTTTTGAATCTGCTTATTATATTGTCTCCTTCAAGGAAAACTCCTTCTCTCAGCTTTTCCCTCTGGCTAAAAAAGATTACCTTACTTTTAACAAGTTTAGCTAATGAAGATGCATAAGAGTCATCTTTATTTAAGACGACAAAATCGTTTTTACTTTGCCGCAGAAAGATACGACTCTTTATTTCAATATATTTTTCCATCTCCTGATGCCGATCAAGGTGGTCGGGAGTAATATTGAGAATACAGGAAATATAAGGAGAAAAATCCTTTACAGTTTCCAGTTGAAAGCTACTTACTTCCACAATTATAATTTCACTTTTCTTTTTTACTACCTCTGAAAGAGGGGTCCACTCATTTCCGGCCAAGTTCACATCTTTACCAGCTTTTCTTAAAAATTTTGCGCTGAGCCTGGCGGTAGTAGTCTTTCCATTTGTGCCGGTAACAGCCACTAAAGATTGATTTTTTAAGAAGTGAAAAGCTAATTCCAATTCCCCTATTATGGGAATATTTACCCGGCGTGCTTCTTGTAATAAAGGGATATTTAAGGGAACCCCGGGGGAAACAATAATGAGCTCCTGGCTTTGAAGTAATTTTCCGGGATGTGGACCTAAAACAACGTCTATGTCTTCCTTTAAAAGCTGGGCAGCTTTCTTTTTCTTCTCTTCATCCTCTTTTCTCTCTGCTATTACTACCCTGGCTCCTCCATCTTTTAAAAGATGAGCCGCCCCCACTCCACTCTTCCCCATACCGATAACCAATATTTTTTTATTTTTTACTTTCATTTTTAATTAATATGTTCTCGGTGAAAAACCCAAATATTCCTGCGGTCCGCTTTATCGGATCTCTCAATGAGTAGCGGTTTGATTTATCAAACTTGTTAATAAAACGTGTTTCATAAATGAAACCTCTACAAATTTACAATGGTTTGTCATTGTGAGATAAAGCCGAAGCAATCTCATCCAAACAAACCAATTATTAATCCGCTAACGGCTAAAAGAATGGATACAATCCAGAAGCGAATAACAATATCTGATTCCTTCATCCCCTTCAACTCGTAATGGTGATGAAGTGGACTCATTTTAAATATTCTCTTTCCTCTGATTTGAAAAGAGGCAACCTGAAGAAATACTGAAAGAGCTTCAATAACAAAAACACCTCCCACAAGAACTAATAAAAGCTCTCTCTTAATTAAAATGCTGCTTATTGCCAGAGCTCCTCCCAAAGCCTCTGCCCCTGTTTCTCCCATAAATATTTTTGCCGGATAATGATTATACCAGAGAAAACCAAAACCAGCTCCTACACATATAGCTAAAAAAATAGCTAATTCTTTTCCTCCAGGAATATAAGTAAGATAAGCAAGAACAATATAAACAAATGCCGCAGGAATAATACATCCCACAGCCAGCCCATCCAACCCATCTGTAAGATTAACACTATTACTTGTCCCCATAATCACCGCCATAATTAAAGGAATATATCCCCAACCTATATCCAGTTTAACCTTTGTAAAAGGGATAAAAAGCTGGGTATTAAATTCAAGGGAAAAATAAAGATATAAAGCAATAAAAAAAGAGAAAATGAACTGAAGCCCCAATTTATAGCGAATTTTCAACCCACGGGAACTCTTTTTAGAAATTTTAATCCAGTCATCCAGAAATCCTAATATCCCTAAATAAAGAGTCACAATGAGTGCTACAATTAGCCATCTGTTAGCTAAATTTACAAATAAAAGAAAACTTATTAGGAAAGAAAAGATAATGAATACTCCCCCTGCTGTAGGAATCCCTCTTTTTTGAGAATGGGAATAAGGAGCATCCTCGCGCACATAATCAACAAATTTTATGTTTTTAAAAATCTTTATGCAAATTTTTCCTGTTAAAAGACTTAAAATTAAAGAAAGTGAAAAAGCAATTATTAAGCGAAAACTTAAAGAAGGGATTAAGAAGGAGAGCATAGATTCATCCTTATCTTTTTGGCAATTTCTTCCATCTTCATCCCTCTTGATCCTTTAATGAGGATAGAGTCCCCTTGCTTATAGAAACTTAACAATTTATCAAGGAGTTCATCTTTATTCTCAAATGAGAATACCTCTCTCACTCCTCTTTCTTTAGCTTCTTTAGCTATTTCTCTGGAAAGAGTTCCGAGGGTGAAGAGAGTATCTATTTTAAACTCAGCTACCTTTTCTCCAACAAAAGAGTGAAATAAAGAGGATTTTTCGCCCAACTCCAGCATATCTCCTAAAACAGCTATTTTACGATTTCCTTTTATTTTATGTAAAATTCTTAAAGCCGCAAACATAGACTCGGGATTAGCATTATAGGAATCATTTATAAGTCTACCTCCATTTAAAGGGGTTACCTCAGTGCGCAGAGGAGGAAGCTTAAAATTAGCAAGCGCAGAAGTAATTTTATCAAAAGAAATTTTAAGACAAATAGCTACTGCCGAGGCACATAAAGCATTATAAACATTATGCTTTCCCTGAACAGGAAGATACAGAGGAATTTTCTCTCTTTCCCAGAAAAGAGTAAAATTTATTCCCTCTTCGCTCTCCTTAATATTTTCCGCTCTTACATTATTAAGAGGATTAACTCCAAAAGTAATTAATGGACACTTTGCTCTTTTCTTCAAGCTATTTGTCCACATATTATCTCCATTTAATACCAGATAATTATTTTTATTTCTATTCAGGAAGGGAATCAATTCTGCTTTAGCTTCCTTAATTTCTTCTATATTTTTAAAAAACCCAAGATGAGAATGATGAATATTGGTAATTACTCCTATATTTGGCTGAACTATCTGGGCTAAACGCTGAATTTCTCCTGGAGAGTTCATTCCCATCTCTAAAATCGCTGCTTTATGATGAGAACGAAGATTGAGTAAAGATAAAGGAACCCCAATTTGATTATTAAAATTTCCCTCTGATTTTAAGAGATAACGATCCTGAGAGATAATCTCGGAGCACATCTCCTTTACCGTTGTCTTCCCATTACTACCAGTAATAGCAATCAGAGGAATAGATGTTCTTTCTCTATAATGTTTAGATAATTCCTGAAGTGCCCGGAGAGTATCTTTTACTTGAATAAGAAAAAAATGGGGAAAAGGTAAAGAAACTTGAGAAATTATAGCTCCACAGGCTCCTTTTTTATAAGCATCCTCTACAAAATTATGACCATCAAAGAATTCTCCTTTGAGAGCAACAAAAAGGTCTCCCTTTTTTAGACAGCGTGTATCTGTAGAAATTTTGGAGGCGCGAAGAGAAAAAGATAAGTCCCTCTCTTTGCTTATTAATTTTCCTCCGGTAATTTTTAGTATCCCTTCAATGGAAAAATTCTCTTTCATCTTTTTTTAAAGATTATACGCTAGCCTTTATGTTTCGCCCAGGAGAGGGGTGCCAAATATTCCTGCGGTCCGATTTATCGGATCTCTCAATAAGTAGCGGTTTGATTTATCAAACTTGTTAATAAAAAGTGTTTCATAAATGAAACCTCTACAAAAAACTACTTTATCACCAGCCTCCTGGATCAGGAAACTATTTCCTGAATTACTTCTTTATCATTAAATTCAATTACTTTATCTTTAAAAATCTGCACCCTCTCATGTCCTTTCCCGGCAATAAGGAGCACATCTTTACTCTCCAACATCTGAAGAGCTTTTTTTATAGCCTCTTTTCTATCTTTTAGTTTTAAATAATCTTTTTTTTCTTTACCCCCTCCTCTTTTTACCCCCTCCTCAATTTCTTCAATAATTTTCTGCGGGTCTTCGCTGCGAGGATTATCAGAAGTAATTACAGAATAATCTGCTTCGTCTATTGCTATTTCGCCCATCAGCGGACGCTTTTCTTTATCTCTATCTCCTCCACACCCAAAGACTACTATAAGTCTTCCCCTGGTAATTTTCCTGAGGGTCTGAAGCACTTTCTTCAATCCATCAGGAGTATGAGCATAATCTACAAAAATATTAAGACCTTGATTATTTCCTATAAACTCCAGTCTTCCGGGAACTATATTTACTTCCTCCAGACCTTCTTTAATTAAATGGGACTCGATCCCTTCTCCCGAGCCCACTGAGGCAGCAGCTAATGCATTATAAACATTATGCACACCTAAAAGAGAAAGATTTATCCCTATTTTCTGCTCTGCCCTTGTTAAAAGAAAAGAAGTCCCCTGATGTGTAATCTTTATTGTTTTTCCCATAATATCAGCTTTTTTTTTAATACCATAAGTAATTATTCCACAGGAAATATTATTCATTATATATCTTCCTACTAAATCGTCTATATTAATAACGGCCACTTTAAAAGTTTGTTTTTTTGAATACTTACTTAAATTTTTAAATAAAGAAAACTTAGCTTCTATATAATTATCCAGAGTTTTATGAAAATCGAGATGTTCCAGAGAAAGATTAGTAAATACTGCCCAGTCAAATTCTACTCCCTCCAGGCGCTGAAGAACTAAAGAATGTGAAGAAACTTCTATTACTGCATATTTACAACCTTCATTTACCATTTCCCTAAGCATTCTTTGCAAATCTAAAGATTCGGGAGTAGTTCGGGAAGATGGATAAATTTTATCTCCTAAAGAATAATCTATGGTAGAAAGCCTACCTACCTTAAACCCTGCTTTCTTCAAGATAGATTCAATTAAATAAGCGGTGGTAGTCTTACCATTGGTTCCGGTAATACCAATAAGTTTTATCTTTTGAGATGGAAATCCATAAAAACAATTACCCAGTTTAGCTAAAGCTAAACGAGAGGAAGAGACTTTTATAAAAGCTACTTTTTCTGGAAAATTTTCTACCTCTTTTTCTACCACTATGGCTTTAGCTCCTTTTTGGACAGCTTGAGGAATAAATCGGTGACCATCATCCTTAAATCCAGAGATGGCTACAAACAAAAAATTATCCCTTACCCTTCTGGAATCATAAGCTAATCCTTCTATATCCAGATGAGGATTACCTTTAAATTTATCTACCTTTAATTGTGATAAGAGAATATTAAGCTTCATGAGGATTTAAATTTAAGAAAGATTTTCTCCTTATCTTTTATCTTTTTCCCGGGCAAAGGATCCTGGGAAACAAGGACACCTGAACCAGAGAAATAAATCTCTAACTCTTTATCCTTAATCTTAGAGAAAATTTTAATTACCTCTCTCATTGTTAACTTACTTAGATCAGGCATAACCTGAGAGGAAAAAGTCCTTTCTTTTTTCTCTTCAATAGGGTAATCTACCTTTAATAAAGATTTAGAAGGTAAGATATTTAAGTAAGGTAAAACTCTCCTCATTATCTGACCAAAAAGAGGTGCAGCTACTTCTCCACCCCAATAAACTCCCGCAGGCTCCTTAATTATTACTATTCCAGCAATTTGAGGTGAGTCTGCGGGAGCAAAACCGATAAAGGAGGCAATATATTTATCGGGAAGATATCCTCTCTTGTCAGGAGCAGGGATTTGAGCTGTTCCTGTCTTTCCGCCAAGAGAATATCCTTCCACTTTAGCTTTCATTCCTGTCCCTCCTTCTACTACTCTCCTTAATAGCTCTCTTATTTTTTGAGAAGTAGAAGAAGAGATTACTTTTCTTATTATCTGAGGTTCATTCTTTTCCACCACTTTTCCCTCAGAAGTAGAGATATACTTCACTAAATGTGGTTTTAAGAGTTTCCCTCCATTGATAAGAGCGCAAAAATTATTAACCATTTGAAGAGGGGTAACAGCTATTCCCTGGCCAATAGAAATACAGGAGGGATCAATAAGAGACCACCGGCCTGGGGGTCGGACAATACCTTTTTCTTCTCCAGAGAAGTCTATTCCTGTCTTAGTTCCAAATCCAAAAAGACGAATATACTTATAAAATAAATTTTTATCCATTCTCTGTGCTACTCTGATCATCCCAATGTCAGAAGAATCTTGTATCATCTGCATAAAACTTAAGTTTCCATCAAATTTTTTCCAATCGTAAAAAGTATGATTAGCTATGCGCAGAGGCCCATCGCAAGAAATATCTTCCGTTAAACTCACCAAGTTCTCTTCTAAAAGAGCAGCGGAGGTAAAACACTTAAAGGTTGAACCCGGTTCATAAAGAGATTGAATTACTTTATTTTTTCGGTCCTGGGAAGAATAACGAAAGAATAAATTAGGATCATAATCGGGCTTACTTGCTAAAGCTAAAATCTCTCCTGTTTCAGGATTCATAAAAAGAGCTTCTATAGATTTAGCACTGGTTAATTTAAGAGTTCGGGAAATTTCTTCCTCAACAATTGACTGAATATTGCTATCAATAGTAAGGACAGTATTTTCACCTGGGAAAGAGGGTTGAATAATCTCTGTGGCAAAGGGAATCTTGTAACCAAAAGCATCTTCTTTTACTAAAAAATAACCCTTCTTTCCTCTTAATTTTTCATCGTAAAAATATTCCAATCCTTCCAGTCCTTGGTTATCCACTCCCACGAAACCCAAAAGATGGGAAGCAAGATTTTTCTCTGGATAAAACCTCTTCACCTCTTCTATAAATCCTATCCCTATAAGATGGAGTTTTTCTATCTTTCTTTTTTCCGCTAAAGAGAGCTTTCTTTTCAACCACACAAAATTTTTTTTCTTCTTAAGCTGACTTAAAATTTCTGAACTTTTCTCCTTTAGTATAGGCGATAACTTTTTAGCCATTTTTTCGGGATAAGAAATCTTTGGGGGAGATGCATAAAGAGAATAGGAAGGAATATTAAGGGCTAATTTTTTTATATTACGGTCATAAATTATTCCTCTTTTCGGTGAAACAGAGATGACATTCTCTTGCTCCTTTTTTGCTTGTTCAGCAAACTCAGAATGGCATAAAATTTGTAAATAATATAAACGCGCTTCTAATATTCCCAGAATAAGAAATATAAAAATAAAGGGGAAATAAATGCGAATTCTTTTATTTTTTCTCATTTTATAAACCTTACTTCAATGGGAACCTCTAATTTTAACTTCTCCCGGGCATATTTCTCTATATTTCTTAAAGATAAAGAAGAAGAAAGCTTTTTATTTAAAAGTAAATTTTCCTTTTCCATTTTTTCTACTCTCTTTTGAAGCTGCTGTAAGGTATAACTACTCCTGACTAATTCTATATTTTTATAGCTCTCTATACCTATAAAAGAAAAAATTAAAATAATAATGCCTGCAAACCATCTCATTATATTTTTTCCACTACCCTGAGTTTGGCTGAACGTGCTCGGGGATTTATTTTTATCTCATTTAAGGAAGGTTTGATTACCTTTTTAGTAAGAATTCTTAATTGTTTTCCCTCAGCTTCCTTAAATTTTCTTTTTACCAGACGGTCCTCAAGAGAATGATAACTAATTACACAAATTCTTCCCGAAGAAGATAAAAGACAAAAAGAATCCCTTAAGGCTTCATTTAAATTTTTAAGTTCATCATTAACCTTAATGCGCAGAGCTTGAAAAATTTTAGTAGCAAAGTGTATTTTCCCCTTATGTCTTACTTTAGAAGGAATAGCTTTTCTTGTAACTTCCACTAAATCATCAGTAGTATTAATAGGAGAATTTTCTCTTTGGGATATTATAAATTTAGCTATGCGTTTAGCCCATCTCTCCTCTCCAAACCTGTAAAAAATCTCTTCTAATTCGCTTTCAGGGGTCTCGTTAATTATCTCAGCTGCGGTCAATTCCTGACGCTTATCCATACGCATATCAAGAGGAGCAGAATAACGAAAGCTAAACCCCCGCTCAGGACTATCTACCTGCAGAGAAGACATTCCCAGGTCATATAAAATACCATTTACTTTCTCTATCCTTTGATGTTTTAAAATTAGGCAAAGGTTTTTAAAATTATCCCGAACAAAAATAACCTGATTTTTATAGGCCTTTAACTGGTCTTTAGCAATTTCAAGAGCTTCCTCATCCCGGTCTATCCCTAAAATACAAACTCTTCCTTTTGTCTTCTCTAAAATAGCCTTACTATGCCCTCCCCCTCCTAAAGTGCAATCTACATAAAGATGTCCTTCTTTAAGATTAAGCCAATCTAATACTTCTCTTACCATCACCGGTAAATGTTTCATTTTATATCTCGATATCCATAATTTTTTCAGAAATTTGCTCAAAGATAGCTTTTTTTTCTTGATAATATTTATCCCATTCTTTTTCACTCCAGATTTCTATCTTGTTAAAAGCACCAATTATAGCTACTTTTTCTTTGATTTCGGCAAAATCTTTTAAAGTTTGAGG
>Ga0209121_10003193_pt1 | contig 15974 bp, 13 predicted proteins | sample Cruoilmetagenom3_FD_187292 | JGI IMG/M metagenome (GOLD analysis project Ga0209121, IMG submission 187292) | Oil polluted marine microbial communities from Coal Oil Point, Santa Barbara, California, USA - Sample 3 (SPAdes) (version 2) | ecosystem: Environmental > Aquatic > Marine > Oil seeps ... | reverse complement strand
CTAGCACATCTTCGGGTAAATGATAACAGGCCTCCTGGAAAAGCCGAGACACAGTTTCAGTAATATTACCGGCTGTAATTTCTCTCATTGCTGTTGGGATTATTCTAGCTTCATTATGCTGATTATCTCCTGCACTGCTCTCGCTGATTTCTTTAGTGCCACTTCTTCTTCGGGAGTCAGCTTAAGCTCTATTATTTGCTCAATGCCGTTTTTACCTAATTTGACTGGAACTCCCATAACCACCCCATTGATGCCGTATTCCCCTTCCAGATAGGTAGCGCAAGGTAATATCCTTTTCTTATCTAATATTATAGCATCAACCATTTCCATCACTGCTGCCGAAGGAGCGTAGAAAGCACTGCCTGCCTTCAGCAGGCTCACTATTTCGGCTCCTCCTTTAACTGTGCGCTGGATTATGCTACTGATTTTCTCCTCTGGTAGAAGTTCTGTGATAGGGATGCCACCGACGGTGCAGAGTCTGGGTAGAGGCACCATTGTGGCGCCGTGCCCTCCCAAGACATAAGCAGATACATCTTCCACAGAAACATCGAGTTCCTGTGCGATAAAAGCTCTAAACCTGCCTGTATCCAGAATACCGGATTGCCCGAAAACTCTGGTTCGGGGAAATTTAGTGTCATGAAGGACTAGCTGCACCATAGCATCCAGGGGGTTGGTTACCATGATGATAATGCAGTTAGGCGAATGTTGGACTATCTTTGCGCTGACCTCCCGGATTATTTTCATATTCGTGAGCAGGAGGTCATCCCGGCTCATCCCTGGTTTTCGGGACACTCCAGCAGTGATGATTGCAACCTCTGAATTCGCTGTATCCTCATAGTTGTTGGTTCCGGTGATTCTGAAATCCAAACCAAGGATAGGTGCGGATTCAAGTATGTCTAGTGCTTTACCCTGGGGTAGCCCCTCAATAATATCCAGTAATACAACATCAGCGTATCCGCGTTCAGCAATCCTTTGAGCACAGGTTCCAGCCACCATCCCGGCACCAATAATAGAAACTTTGCTACGCATTATCCTTTAACTCCTTTTCCTTACGTTAGTAAGTTACTAAAGAGCGACTTAAGCAATAGTTAGCGAACTTACCCATTCTTGCCTCGTCAGCGAGTATTACTCCACAGGATCCAGCGACCCCGGGGGTGTAATAGATAGCGAAATCGTTAAGGTTTCGTAGCTGGCATTTGAGCATCGTCTGCATTTTGCCACGGTAAAATGAATGCAGTTTCATGGCATCCTCTGCCGGTTTCTTCGCTTTAGCTAATAGCTTCTCCTTAGTTATTTCCTGTGACACAGCACACCTACCTTAAGCCCCTTTGTTCCCTTGGCCTTTGGTTTCGATCTCCGCAATAGTCTGGAGTATCCTCTTGGCTCCAATATAAACAGGAGTATCCACCATGTGGCCTTTGTATGACACCGCAGCTGAACCTTTAGCAATTCCCTCCTCCTCAAACACCTTAACAACATCTCTCGCCCACTCTACCCTATCAGGTGCGGGGCTGTAAATCCTGTGAGAAGGCTCAATTTGACTCGGATGTATCAGCATCCTTCCCTCGAAGCCTAACTGCCGACCATAAAGTGTATCTTTCTCGAAACCTTCAGTGTCTCTGAATGCTAAATAAGGAGCATCAATAGCTATAATACCAGCCGCTCTGGCAGCACAGGCCACACGTGCTCTAGCCCATTTTGTTTCTTCACCTATTGGCTGAGTCAGTGTAACCCTCATATCGGTGGTGTAGTCCACTGCCCCAAAAATCAGTGAATTAACTCGCGGACTGGCAGTAGCAGCCGCATAAACATTCATCATACCTCTAGCGGTTTCAATCAGTAGCTGAATTTTTATACTTCCAGCCTCTAATCCCCTTTTCTGTTCCATTTCTTCCAGTTTCCAGGCCAGGCGTTTTACGTCGTCTGCTCCTCCGCACTTGGCAAGGCAGATGGCTGCCAGCCCTTCATCAACTACCGCCTCGCAGTCAGCGTTGGTCATACCCGTTTCCCAGTTATTGATGCGAACGTAAGCATCTGCACCAGATGATGCTGCAAATTTGAGATTCTTATGACTAAGCTCTCTGGCTTTCTGTTTCTCTGCCGGGGGGACGGAATCCTCAATATCCAGTGTGATGACATCCGCTGGAATCTTGGGTATCTTGGCAATCATATCCTCCTTATTCCCTGGTACATAAAACACGGAACGCAATACTGTCATTTTCCAACCTCCTGTAAATTAAATTTTAACTATTTGTAGGAAGGAGTTTAATATTATCTACCCCCTTCATATATCGAAAATACCTGCTGCTACTATAAACTTAGCAATTTTTTAAGCGTAGGAACAATCCGCTTAGGTGTTTCCACGGGATAAGCCCCTGCTTCACGAAGTGCTTTCACTTTGCCTTGCACCGATCCATGCCCCCTCTCTATTATAGCAGAGGCATGGGAGAAGCGCTGTCCTTCAGGAGCTGCTGCACCAGCAATATAGATAACAAAGGGTTTACTGAATTTGCCAGCTTTGATAACCTCAGCTACCTCTTCCTCCTGACTGCCGCCGATCTCACCAAAAGCAGCTACAGCGAGAGTCTGTTTGTCTTCTTGAAACTGGAGAAGAAAGTCAGCAAAAGACATTCCAAGGATTGGTTCAGTGCCCGTATGAATGGCTGTACTTACACCAAGCCCACCATTCTTGAGAATCCAGGGCAATGTCCCGGATTCTCCTCCACTCCGAGATAAAACTCCAATTGGGCCGGACTGAAATAACTTACTCGCCCACTCTACGTTTCCACCTAGCCATCCAGCGACAGCCTTCCCCGGGCTCATAACTCCAATTGACCCCGGCCCGACTATCATCGCTCCTGCCTTTTTGGCTACCGCTACCATCTCCATAATATCGTGAAGAGGCACACGCTCTACAGGGCAAACAATACACTTGATACCAGCATCAATAGCCTCGAACACCGCCATTTTTAATCCTGGGCCAGGGATAAAAGTGACGCTCATATCTATAGAGCCCTGGGCGCGCGCCGCTTCTTTAATAGTATTATAGACAGGGATTCCATCCACCTCTTCTCCTCCTCTGCTGGGAGAGGTGCCCGCTACCACCTTGGTGCCATAATTCTTCATATATTTAGATCGAAGAGAGCCTTCCCTTCCGGTTATTCCCTGAACAATTACCCTGGTATTTTCATCAATAAGTATCGACATCTTTACCCCCTATTTGATATTGCGTTTCCTCAGATAATCATCCAACCCCTTAATAGGAATATCAATACAGATTGCATTATTACCGCGCTGCCAGCATTCATACTCGCATGCCAGACATTCCGTGCCCCTCCGCTTTACCTCATCGGGGCTAAGATGACTTACAGAAGGCCTTCCATTACTTAATTGCAAAATACCCCGGCTATAAAGTTTGCAGGCCTCTACGCAAGCTTTACTTTTACAGTCAGGGCATTTATCGGTATCGATGATTACCTTAATGGTCCTTTCTTCAAACTCTAGCATCATAGAACCCCCTTTGGTTCCTCTTTCTCTTGTACTCTTTTATTAGCGCCAGCATTCTTTTCCCAATGAAATCGCTATCCTCAACATGCTGGCTCCCATAAATTTCAATAAGTCCGGGCAAGCCTTTCAGTCCCTCTTTTAATATTTGCAAAGACTCCTCCTCTTTATTCCCGGCTAAAAGGAGGACACAGGGGAATCCTGGCCTTTTAGGAAGTTCTTCTCTCAAGGCCTTAACCAATGCATGGGCATGATGCCACTGCTCCTGGTTCCCAATCATAAAGCCTGCCAGCATGTAACCTTCAATGTGGGGTTGGGATAGAATTACTTTGGCTACCCGGTAAATCTTGGAAGCCACTGGATTACCGCTTGTGTCAGCAAAATTTGCTGGTTTGAGTCCTACCCTGCTGAGTGCATCCATCCCTATCATGGCTGCCCCACCACCGATGGCATGGAAACCAATGTATCCGGAGCTGGTTTCATCCAGGGACATCCTCATGACGAAGCCTGAGCCACGGAGATCAGTCTCTTCGATCCCCCACCCAACCCTGTCAAAATCAGTGGGTTCCCAGGGGAATTCTCTGGGGATGGTAATCCCCATCTCGGGATGACGGAAAGTTGAGTTGTCATCAATAGCCATGCGGCAGTCCCCGGCAACTAGTTTGCCCTCTCTGGTCAATATTATGGGATTGATTTCTAGAATATTGCAATCACGTTTCTTAAAAACTTCCACAGCTTTAGAAATGATGCCCGCCATTTCTCTTAATAACCGGTTGGGAATACCGGCACTGCTAGCCAAGTCTAGAGCATCATAGAAAGGCAATCCTCTGGGGTAATCAATTTTTAATCGGAAGATTTTATCCTCGGGAACTACTTCGATTTCCATCCCTCCTTCAGTGCTAAACATAAGCATTGGACATCTGCTCTCTCGTGAACCATCGGCAATTATACCCAAATAATATTCCTTATCAATATTCAACATCTCCTCTACCAGCACCTTACGAACTGGGAATCCCTTTAGTTCCATTCCTAAAATAGCAGTGGATGTCTTTTCTGCCTCCTCTGGTGTGTTGGCAAGCTTTACTGCCCCTGCTTTCCCCCGTCCACCAACCCAGACCTGCGCTTTAACTGCAACAGGTTTCCCTATCCTGAAGGCAACTTCATGTGCCTCTTGTGCAGTCGAGGCAACTTCTCCCACTGGTATCGCAATCCCGCCAGCTTTGAGAAATTCCTTTCCTTGATATTCAAATAATCTGGCCATTCACATCTCCTTTAAAACCAATACATTGTCACTTGTTCTTTCCTTTACCCCACTTCCGAACGTATATTTCCTTAGCTTCAGGGTTAACTATATTCTGAGGCCACTCTCCTCTTATAACTGCGAATACCTGCTCAGGGACCAGTCGGGACAGATTAGCAAAGGCTACTTTGTCTTTTCCACCACGATGAGCGGTAACAATAACATTGTCAAGCCGTAGTAAGGGGTTATTATCAGGGGTAGAAGGCTCTGGGTCAGTGACATCTAGGGCGGCCCCTGAAATCAATTTTTGAGTGAGAGCAGAATAAAGTGCATCCCGGTCAATGATTGGGCCGCGTGCAGTATTGATGATATAGGCTGTAGGTTTCATTTTTTTAAATTGTTCCAAACCAAACATACCGCGCGTTTCCTCAGAAAGCATGGTATGAATCGAGACATAATCCGATTCTTCAATGAGCCTGTTAAGCTCTACACTTTCTACCTCAAACTCGCTGAAAACAGCGGGAGGTACATGGGGGTCATACGCAATAATTTTCATTCCGAAGCCTTTTGCCCTAACAGCAACACCGCGAGCGATACGACCAAAGCCGGCGAGCCCCAAAGTTTGCCCCTGAAGCCTGGTCAACTGTGGGTCAATCTCACGGGCTAACCTTGAATCCATCAGCTCGCCAGCCCATTCTCCACGTTTGACTGCCTGATTAAGCTCCACGATTTTTCTGGAGCAGGCAAGCATGAGGGCCATAGTATGGTCTGCTACTTCCTCCCAGAACAAGTCTGGCATGTTAGTTACCAACACGCCGTGTTCAGTAGCAGTTTTTAGATCTATACCATCGTAACCGGATATAAAGCCCAGTATGTATCTGCACCTGGGAAGTGCTGCGATCACTTTTTGGGAAATGGTCACGTGTGCCGGAGCCACCATCAGCACATCAGCATCATGGGCGGCAGCAATAATTTCATCCTCCTGGGTACAGAGCCTCATCTGGTATTCTACCTCAGGTAGCTTGAAGACTTGCTCGCAGTGTTCTGACACACCAGGCATGTATGATATCTGGACTACCTTGAAACTCGCACTACTTATTTCTGTAAATCTTGCCATTCTGTCTCTCCTTGTCCTACTTAGAGATTTTCTTTTTCTCTAGGGTCAAACTATACAATGAACACTTCGCGAGGTGTCTTATGTATTCTTACGGCGCCAGAGTCGGTGATAAGATAGTTATCACAGCAGAAGGCATAGCTCTCTTTTGTAATCAATGTAGGATGTATCACTATGTTCATGCCAGCCTTTATCGTCATTTTCTCCCCGGGACATATGCCAGGACGCTCCACAAGGTCATATCCCTGCCCATGTGAGAGCAGCCTGCCTTCAAGTGGGTATCCCATACTTGCAAGCAGCTTGTTATGAGTATTTATCAACTCCTCCGGTTTGGCTCCAGGCTTCATAATCTCCGCAGTCTTATCCTGTGCTACTACTGCGTTGGCCCAGGTATCCAGCAGAGCTCTGGGCGCCTCACCTATACACACTGTCCTGCCAATCTCTCCGTAAAAACCGCCTGGCCCATTAACTTCAATCATGATGCAAACACTATCTCCATTTTTAAGCGTACGGTTCTGATAGAATTCGAATAATTGCCTAGCAGGTGTTCCTGCAGGGGCAGAACCAATCATAATTAGCTGTTGTTCACTGCCCAGATTAATACACAACCGCTGTATCTCTGCCCTCAGTTCATACTCCCGCACACCAGGCCGGACCGATGCCAGTATGGCGGCAAACACTTTATCCTGCAATTCAGCCGTCTTCTTGACCAGCCTTATTTCCTCTTCACTTTTAACGGCTTTTATTTCATCTACCATGTCAGTCGCATCCCACATATCCACCTCAGGCAGATTTTCCATCAAATATTCATAGACGGAAGCGGATATTGTTGCCTTTGATACAATGCCTACCCGCTTTACCTTATAGCTTTTTATCGCATCCGCAACAGCCTTCGCCTCCATTGTCTTGGTAAAGTTGAGTGAAGGCAGATAAGGAAGTGTAATACGCTTCTTGACACCATGCACCGTCCACTCGGGTGGACTCGCAGGCGATGGTGGTGGGGCGCCATGGGAAATCATCGTTATTTCGTCATCCAGTGGGAAAATAACTGACCTTGGATAGCTATGCTGTGCGGGAATATCAGTAAAGTACCGCACATATCCACCCAGATAGCGATTCCTGCTCTGCATGATTAGGCAGTCCAATCCCTCCTTTGCCATTGCCTCCCGGACTGCCCTCCAACGCCTTTCGAGCTCTTTTTTAGATATTGGCTCCCTGAGTTTTTCTCTCCTTAAATCTTCAGACACGATTTAACCTCCTTCTTAGACTGCAATTTTGCATCGACTGCATTTAATTAATAGCCGCCTACTTTCCAGCACCCTTCATAAATCTCTCGCGCTAAAAAGTGCAGACCTAACGAGTACAAGGATTTGACAACTGATAGAAATTATAACATACTACAAAAGCGTGTAAACGGCAAGTTCCCGTCGGAGGCCCCAGTCGGTTAGTGCTTGTACAAACTTCTTGTTATCCGTTCACGATGTGGATAACATGAGATATGTGAATTAATGGCGATTAATATTGCTGTGGATGTCGGCGGTACATTTACGGACCTTGTCGGCTATAACGATAGCACTGGCGAGATTTATCAGGCTAAAAGCCCAACTACTCCAAGGGATATAACGTTGGGGATTTTTGATTGCTTGCGCAAATGCTCGGCTGACATAGGGGCTGTGACTAATCTCATTCACGGGTCAACGACTGCGATAAATACAGTAATCGAGGGAAAGGGTGCCAAAACTGCGCTTGTGGTGACTAAGGGTGCTCGTGACGTCTACCATATTGGACGTGGAAGTCGACCTGAATCCTACAACCTTTATTTCAAACGCCCCGCTCCGTTAGTGCCGAGGCATATGACACTTGAACTTGACGAACGTGTGCTGGCAACTGGCGATGTCTTGACTCCAATAGACATTAACCAGGCCCGAACCGTAGTAAAAGGGGTTGCTCAATCAGGTGCGGAGTCTGTCGCCGTTTGTCTTTTGCATGCCTGGGCCAATCCATGCCACGAGGACAAAATAGCCGAGCTTCTGCGTGCAGCGGCACCAGATATTTATCTGTCTCTATCACACGAAATCCTCCGCGAGTATGGAGAGTACGAGCGGATATCGACCACGGTTCTCAATTCTTACATTGGGCCCAAGATCAGTAAGTATGTAAATGACCTGGAACAGTTACTGGCTGGCCAGGGTTTTACTGGCAGGCTGTTTGTCATGCAGTCCAATGGCGGCGTGATGTCTCCTGCGGTTGCAAAGCAAACTCCAGTTGCTATGCTGGAGTCAGGTCCTGTAGGTGGATTTATTGGAGCAGCGTACATTGGAAGAGCGCTGGGTCTCGGGGACGTGATTGCCTTTGATATGGGTGGGACTACTGCCAAGACCAGCCTTATTAAAGATGGTGAGCCGCAAATAGCACACGGTTACTATATTGGGGGCTACGCCAGCGGTCAGCCTATGATGTTGCCGGTGGTTGATGTAGTAGAGATTGGAGCGGGTGGAGGGACTATAGCATGGGTAGATAATGTGGGGGCGCTTAAGCTTGGGCCAGAAAGTGCTGGAGCAGACCCTGGTCCGGCGTGCTATGGGTGGGGTGGAACTGAACCTACGGTAACGGATGCGAATCTTGTTTGTGGCAGACTTAGTCCCACTGCATTCCTGGGGGGAGAAATGCCGTTGGATGTTGACAGAGCAAAACGCGCGATGGAGAGTAGGATATCCTCCAAGATGGGATTATCTGTGCTTGAGGCAGCTATTGCAATCGCTAAGATCGCAGTAGTGAAAATGTCACTCGCGGTGCGGGGTATCTCGACTGAGAGAGGCTACGATCCACGGGATTTTGCCTTACTTGTATTTGGCGGTGCCGGTTCATTACACGCAGTGGAGGTGGCACGCGAGCTGCACATACCCAGGGTTGTTGTGCCTAATTACCCGGCTCAGTTTTCTGCGCTTGGCATGTTAATGGCCGATATCAAACATGACTATGTTAGAACTTATTACAAGCCACTTGAAGCAAGTGATTTTGGAGAGATAGCATGTATCTGCAATGAACTTATAGAGGTGGGCACACAAACACTGGCGGGTGAATCTGTCAGTTGCGAGGATATGAATTTCGACAGGTTCTTGGATATTCGCTACAAAGGGCAGGAATTTTCTATACCGGTGCCTATACCTGCCGAATACATTGACAAAGCTGATATCCGGCTGGTTCGAAGGGCTTTCGACGAGATCCACAACCGAAGGTACGGTTATCAAGCAGAGGATCAACCGCTAGAAATAGTGAATGTCCGACTGACCGCTAGCGGTAAAAGAAAGCAGTTCGCGTTTCCCAAATCGGGGGCTGCTCGGAGCGAAAGCCCTCTGGTTGGCAAGCGTATTGTGTACCTGGGTATAGATGACCACGAGGGCACGGAGTGCCCTGTTTACAGCCGCGAAAAGATGGCTTCAGGATACAGTTTGGTTGGGCCCGCAATTATTCAGGAATACGCAGCTACTACTGTTCTGTTTCCGGGTGATGAAGTAACTGTAGCTGAGACTGGTGAGCTGATGATTAATATTGGGGAGACTGGTAATAGCGATGGATAAAAACATTGACCCGGTAACATTGGAAATAGTCAGGAATGCGCTTCCCGCAATATCCAATGAGATGTCGTATGCGCTACAGCGCACCTCGTATAACATGATGATATACGAGGTCAGAGACTACTGTTGCAGTATACTTGATAGTGAAGGAAACCTGTTATCACAAAACCTGGGGGGAGTCTCTCACTTCGTTTCCGACCTGGGTGTGGTGATTAAAGACGGGATAAACAAGTATGGAATTGATGGATTTAAACGTGGTGATGTAATCATCACCAATCATCAAAGAGTTGCTGGACAGCATCTGAATAATGTAGTGGTCTATACTCCGTTATTCTTTGGTGACGAGCTTTTCGCTTTCCCTGTCATTCGGGCACACTGGGTGGACATAGGAGGTACAAGCACAGGATTTGGTGGGGGGGATGCGCTGGATCCCTGGATGGAAGGGCTTCAGATTGACCAAATGAAGATTTATGAAGGGGGGCGGCTTGACGAAAAGCTGTGGCAGCTATTGAAGGATAATATCAGATATCCAGATGCCTCCTTAGGTGACTTGAGGTCGCAGCTAGCTGCGTGTAGATTAGCTGAGCGTCGGCTGGATGAACTGCTGAAGCGCTATGGTCGAGATACGATTGTAGAAGCTATCAAACAAATCTTCGATGAGTCTGAGGCTCGATGTCGGGTGGTAGTTGAGGGTATAACCGATGGCGTATATGAGGCTGAGTCATGGTTTGGTGGCCATCCAATCGATGGAGGAGAGCCTGTATTTATCAAGGCACAGGTCACAGTAAAGGGAAGTGATATGACTATTGATCTGACTCAATGTTCCCGTCAGGTACGCGGCGCTCTCAATTCGCGCACGCTTGCCGGCGCAATGGTAGCCTATAAAGCTATCACTACGCCGTTGGAGCCGGTTAATGAAGGATCCTTTCGTGCCCTAACCGTGCTCATACAGGAAGGCAACTTCATGATGGCAAGTTATCCTGCACCGATGGCGAATTGGAGCCAGGCAATACCAACCGTAGTAGATACAATTTTACGAGCCCTTGCACCTGCAATGCCTGAGAAGATTCCGGCTGAACATTTGGGCGTGTTAGGTGGGCCTGTTGTATTTGCTGGAACTAATAATACCGGAGAGGGATTTGTGGTTCAAGATATCGAGGGTGGAGGATGGGGAGGGCGCCCCTGGGAAGATGGGGAATCAGGCTCTGTGTCTGTCTGCCAGGGAGACGTACGCAACGCGCCTATCGAGAAGATGGAGCTTAAGTGGCCTGTAATGGTGATAAGCCGAGAACTTCGTCAAGATTCGGGGGGGCCGGGGCGATTCAGAGGCGGACTTGGCCTGGTTACAAGGGTGAAAAACCTTGTTGATGGGTACTGGAATATAAGGGCGGATAACGGACGTAGAAATTACCCTCCGTGCGGATTGTGGGGAGGCAAACCTGGAGCTCCCTCCGACGGTTTATTACGTATCCCGGGGGAGACAGAATTCAAGAGAGTTGATGTGGTTCGCCATCGGGTTCCAGCAAACTCAGAGGCTGTTTTCGCCACCGCTGGTGGTGGTGGCTGGGGTGACCCCTTGGAGCGTGACCCAGAACTTGTGCGTAAGGATACTATAGAAGGGTTCATTTCTAGCGAAGCAACTTGCGAGCAATATGGGGTGGTGCTTTATCCCGATACACTTGAAGTTGACCTAGAGGGCACAGCTCAATTGCGCGCTAAATTGCGTCAACAGCGAGCAGGCATGGTTCAATAAGCATACACCATAAGGCAGTACCATGAGCGCAATTAATAACCTGGCTGATTTCTTGACGAGAATCTCCTTTGTAGGATTGCCGTCTGAGACGGTGGAGTCTGCCAAGATGCATCTTCTAGATACGCTTGGAGCGATGCTGGCCGGGGTCAGAACTCCGGAGGGTGCTGCCATTGGAAGGTTTCTGGCTAGATTCAAGGCTCGACCTGGCATACCGGTGATTGGTTACAATATCCAAACGCCATTATTACCTGCGATTATTGCTCAGTGCTCAGCAACTCGCTCCACAGAAATCGATGACATTCATCTGGAGTCTTGTACCACACCTGGATCAGTAGTTATCCCTACAGCGCTGTCGATGGCAAGTGGTGGATACATTTCCAGCTCGGAGGAATTGCTAGTTGCCATTACAGTGGGATATGAGTTTCTTATAAGGGTAGGACTGGCCGTAGGTGGGGGAAGGGTACTTTATCGTGGGGTGTGGCCGACTTATCTGGCGGCAACCGCTGGCAGCGTTGCGGTAGCCGCAAGGGCTCTAGGTCTAGTGAACCAGCAAGCAACTAGCGCTATTTCTATGGCTCTGGCTATGTCAGCAGGTACACCAATTCACTCAAAGGATACCGTTACTTCGCGATGGCTTACGATAGGGGTCGCTGCGCAGAATGGTGTTATTGCGGCGCTATCTGCCCAGGAAGGATTCACAGCTGATGATTTGCCTCTTGATAAGCCTTCTGGACGTATATGCGGGTTGCAGCTTTCGCAGGAGGCACTGACTGACGATTTAAAACAACGGTATTTAATTGATCAGACGGGAATGAAGCCCTACCCTGTGGCGCGCCAGGCTCTCCCTGCCATAGAGGGATTTCGGGACATTATTGGCACCGACCATGTTAATCCTGAGTCGATACAGGAGATCATTGTCTGGGTTCCCGGGAATTTCATGAGCATCATTGATAAGCCACAAATGCCTGACAATCGGCTACAGACCATTTCCAGCGTTCAGTATCAGATAGCTCTAGCTGCGTTTGATCCCGATGGTCTCTTTGATATAAGGCGTGAGCAGGTAAACTGCGATACACGAGTAAGGAATCTCATGAATAAGGTACAGGTTAGGCCATCCAGGGAGCTAGAGCGTTCTTATCCCTCCGTTTGGGGTGCTAGAGTAGAGGTAAAGACTGAAGAGCGTGGGCACTCACGAACGATTCTCTATCCGAAAGGGGACCCGCGGAGCATAATGAACTGGGAGGAAGTCGTGGCAAAATTCAAATGGCTGGCGGGACCTGTGCTTGGCGACAGATCGGCTGCGGAAGTGATTGACTTTGTAGGTACCATGGAAAATCAGGAAAGCTTGTCCAGTTTACTTGAATCACTTACGTTGTCCTAAGCATTACCGCATTATGCCTGGTAGCCAAAGGGATATTGACGGGAAGACAAGCATTAACACTATCACAACGATGTCGCAATAGATAAACGGTAAAGCCCCAAGATAAATATCCTTCATGGTAGTATCAGGTGGGGCTGCCCCTTTCATGACATAAAGGTTGAGACCGAATGGGGGTGAGGTTGTTCCCGTCTCAATGCTTAGCAGAAACATGGCTCCGAACCATACGGGATCAAACCCAAGGGCCAAGACGACAGGTATAAATATCGGCAGTGCAATCATTATTATTGCCATAACATCCATAAACATACCCATTATCACGACAACGACCTGCATAAGCAAGATGGCAATAATAGGTGCTACTGGCAGATTAATGAACGCCTCGATGAGACCTACTGTAACTTTGCTGTAAGCCAGAATTTGGCTGAAGGCCAGCGCTCCTGCCATGATTAACAGCACCATTGAAGTAAGCCTGGCTGTGCTCAAAAATGCTTTCTTCATCCTGTCCCACGCAAGCCTTTTATAGCAGGCAGCGAGAATAAAGCTCCCAACAACACCCAGTGCAGCTGCCTCCGAAGGTGTTGCAGCGCCGAGAAAGATTGTACCTAGCACAAGGAAGATGATGAGGCCTAAGGGCAATATGTAACGCACCGCCGTGGAGATCCTTTCGGACAATGGGATTGGCGGAACTTCGTAGGGGGGAGCCAGTTGTGGCTGAACACGGCATCTAATAATGATGTAGGCACTGTAAAACACAGCCATCAATAACCCAGGTATGATGATGGCAACCAGGAACTTTCCAATTGAGAACTTACCTATGGCAGCAGCAACAACGCCCAGGGTTGAGGGCGGGATCATGATTGCCAATCCACCGCTGCCCAGAATCGGGCCTATCGTCATTGATTTCTTGTACCCACGTTTTTCCATTTCTGGTACCAGTGTCGCCCCCAGCATAGCTGTGCTTGCCATGCTGGAACCACTCATAGTTGCAAATAGCGTGCCACCTCCGATAGCCAGGAGACTTAGTCTGCCAGGCATCCGTCCCAGCCATTTATCCAGAGCATCCATCATCTGGGTGCTTATCCCTGACTGGAACATAACTTCACCCAGGAGGATAAACAGGGGCACTGGGAGCACCGTAAAGATTGTTATGGAACCGCATACACTGCGGATAAATTGTATTAAGCCTACCTCGCCACCCCATAGCACATATGCGCCCACTATGTTTATCAGCATAAAACAAAAGGCGATAGGTAAGCCTGTCAACATCAACAGTAACAAGCTACCCAGGATTATAGCCAGCACTAGCGGCCAAGCCAAGGATATTCACCTCGTAGTTTGAAATTGCTCATGACTGTCCTTCTACAGGTCTCGGCCACATTTTCCATGTCTTGTATTGAATATAGCCCTTTCTCAAGAACTCGATGGAGAGCAAAAGGCTACCTGCGGGTATGATGAACAGAACAGATGCTTTTGGAATCCTCGTTATGGTGGCTTGCAAAGCGCCTGACATAAAGTCAGCCCACGTAACCTTTGTGCCGAACCACGCAATGACCAAGCATATAGCCAGGCCAACGGCACAGTTGACCACCTGCAGAAATGCCTGACGGTGTGGACTAAGGTGGATAATCAGCAGATCCAAACTTACATGCCCGTTGCGCTGTAATACCCAGGCGGCAGCCAGAAACGTAATGTACAATAGACAATTCCCGGTGATTGGAACAATCCACATAATAGGGCTATTGAAGACATATCTAAGGATGACATTAACAGATACGGTAATTACGATAAAAAGAAGAACAATGCAAGAAAGAGCTACAAAAATGCCGTTGATGCGATCGACAATTGCACCAAGTCTCTGGAGTAACTTCACGATATACTCACTTTGACCTTAATCACTTTTCAACTTATCCCGCTTTGACAGGATCACTAGATAAACTGTGTGGCCCCCTCTTGTTGAGGAGCCACACAGTGATAGACTAACTCCAACTTTACGAAACCTCTCGCAGACTCTAGCCTACTATTTGCTTGTTAGTTCGATTATTTTCGCAAATGTTGCAGGGTCAACCTGGGTTTTGATGTCTTCCGTCATGACAGAATAGGCCAAATCGCGGTACCACTTGGCATCAGACGGGGAAAAGGTTATGGTTTCCATGCCGCAGTCGATAATTGACTGTCTTGCTTCCTTTTCCGATGCGGTGCGTCTTTCCACCATTCCAGGCTCGAAATCAATCAGAGTATCGAGCATCAGGTCTTGCAAATGCTCAGGCAGAGAATTCCATTTGTCCAGGTTCATGATGGCAAGTATGTTTCCTGCCTCATAGAACGTATGGTCAATAAAGTATGGCACTACTTCACAAAGCGATAGGTCCTTAACATCTGTGAACGGAAATGCGTATCCGTCCACCAGACCGCGTTCTAAGGCGCCGTATGTCTCGGGATGGGAAACTGCGGTTGGCACTGTGCCCAATGCCTTGAGGAAGGATTCGTATATTGGTGCAGTGCGAAGCCTCAGCCCTTTCAATTCTTGAGGTCTCTCGATGTGCTTCTTAACGCCAATATTGAACAGCACATTTGTCTCCATCCTGCCAATGCAGCGAATATTCTTTTCCGCGAGCACACCGACGATAAAGTCATAGAAACCATTCTCATGTTCTTCCATTGGGGTAACCTCGGAAAGAAACACAGACATACCTGCTGGAGCCAGATCTTTGTAGTCCATAAATGGCGTTGCCGTCATATCGATGACCCCTGTTCTTACTGCTTCAGCTTGGTCGAATCTCGGAATCGCTTCTGGCCCACCAATCCAGTCAATCACAAGTTCACCCTTGGCACGTTCGTTTACCATATCGATGTAGAGACCATAATCTGCTAATGGAGAAGCGGCCTTAGGCAAGAAGCTAACAGCCTTGAGGACTATTGGCTCAGGCTTGGGAGCAGGAGCAGGTGCAGGAGCAGGTGCAGGAGCAGGAGCAGGGGCAGGTGCTGGTGCTGGCTTAGCACAACCACTTAATATCAGGCCCACCACAACTACCATAATCACCCCAATTAGTACTACTTTTTTCATTCTCATTTACCTCCTTTTAATCTTTTAATAATGTCACGATTACGAGTAACCTTAGACTCCCTTGTCACATATGCACCCCCTAACTGCCTAGTTATATTGCGCGTGGCGCAATTTTAACTGGCCAGGCAACCTGGATAAATTGTTAAGCATTATAAAAAGCCATGTATATAATGTCAACCTATAGTCTCTTCCAATACAAGATGAGCCTGAAGAGGGTATTGATTTCTAACGCGAGATGAGTCTGAGAAGTCAGGGCAACTGGTTTATGATTGGGACATGCGACTGATCATGGACGATAGGAATCTACAAACAATAGAACAGGTGAGACAATTTCTGGGAG
>Ga0209121_10003191_pt1 | contig 15991 bp, 16 predicted proteins | sample Cruoilmetagenom3_FD_187292 | JGI IMG/M metagenome (GOLD analysis project Ga0209121, IMG submission 187292) | Oil polluted marine microbial communities from Coal Oil Point, Santa Barbara, California, USA - Sample 3 (SPAdes) (version 2) | ecosystem: Environmental > Aquatic > Marine > Oil seeps ... | reverse complement strand
GGGGACTTGGTGTAAGGCAGGCGTTGACAGAGGCAGCAGACCATACCCCTGATTTAAGGAATCATGTAGAACTTGTTATTACCACCTCAACTCCTCATCTGGGCACACCTTTTATGGATCTGGCAACAGGAGACTTCTATACTTATTCTAATTTATTCTGGATACCATTTATGGAGTTCTGGGGTTTACCTAATTTTGGTTGCGAGTTATTTCCAGGAAAAATCTATGCCTATGTAGAACTAACAAAAAGCGTTATTGGTGGGGTAACATTTACTCTTCTCGACGGTTATCTTTCCTGGAACTTAAAAAAATATACAGATGCTGGAAGAGATATGGGGACAAAACTGACAAGTAGTTTCATCAGGCATATAAACAGCAGTGATGCATATACTTACAGAGAGACCTTCAATCTGACACTGAATGTAAATCTCAAATTAGTAACCCTATCTATCCTGACAGCATACAACAGGAGTAGAGACCCTGATTACAAAACCATCGAAGGTTCTCTCAATCTGAATATTTTATTGTAAAGTTGTAGGTCTTTTCGCAGGTGAAACAGAACACCAGATTCTGAAACAAGTTCAGAATGACAAATCTGTGGTGTTTTGTCATTACGAAAGAGAAGGGTTAGTCTGACCACACCTTTCAATGCAACTTTCTGCAAAAAGTAATTGACAATATTCATATTATGTGGTATAGATGACATCTAAGAGTTAGTTGAGCTGAAACAGTGATTGACTAATCTGATATATGTAGGAGGTTTGAATGAAGACTCTTTCTTTACGAAAAGAGGATGTAAAAAGAAAATGGTACATAGTTGATGCTACTGGAAAAACGCTTGGACGTCTTGCTACAAAAATTGTTAAAAAGTTATCAGGCAAGGATAAATCATTCTATACACCACATATTGATAGTGGTGATTTCGTCATAGTAATAAACGCCAAGGATGTTTTTCTCTCTGGGCAGAAAAAAGAACAGAAGATCTATTACAGACATTCTGGATATACGGGGGGATTAAAAGAGACATCAGCAAAAGAAATGTTGGATAAACATCCTGAAAGGGTAATTACATCAGCTGTTAAGGGAATGCTGCCCAAAAATAAACTTGGGACAAGGATGCTGAAAAGATTAAAGGTATATAGATCAGCACTACATCCCCATTCTGCCCAAAAACCAGAGACCTTAAGTCTGTAAAATAAAAAAAGAAAGGGGGTAAGAGTTTGCAAAAAGAAAGTTTTCGTGCAACAGGCTCAAGAAAAGAGGCTACTGCAAAAGTGAGAATCTATAAAGGTAAAGGAAAAATAATTGTAAACGGTCAATTTATGCAGGAATACTTCCATAGACAAACCCTTGAAACAATGGTTATCGAACCATTTAAAGTAACAGAAACATCAGGTAAATTTGATGTTGTAGCAAAGGTTGTCGGTGGCGGTAAAAGTGGACAGGCAAGTGCTTTAAGACTCGGAATTTCAAAAGCACTACTTAAGTACAACAGTGAATTCAGGAAGAAACTTCGTTCCTCGGGACTTTTAACAAGAGATTCAAGAGAAGTGGAAAGAAAAAAATATGGCAAAGTAAAAGCGAGAAAAAGATTCCAGTTCTCTAAACGATAAGTAAAAATTTCACACATTCTCTGATCATAAGAGGTTCCCACCGGGCTCTTTTTGAGATGAAGAGAATGGAGGATAAAACGTAAAAGGGGGTTTCCTTTGGTAACAATGAAAGATTTGTTAGAAGCGGGTGCACATTTCGGGCACAAGGTAAGCAGGTGGAATCCAAAAATGAGTAAATTCATCTTTGGAGAAAAAAATGGCATCTACATAATAGACCTTCAGAAAACGGTTACTATGCTTGAGCAAGCATATACAGAAATCGTTGAACAGGTTAGAAATTCAAAAAAAATACTATTTGTCGGAACAAAAAGACAGGCACAGGACATCATCAGGGATGAAGCAATAAGGTGTGATACTTTCTATATCAGCGAAAGGTGGCTTGGCGGTATGTTGACAAACTTTAGAACAATCAAAAGAACGATAGACAAATTCAACGAATATGAAACAAAAAAAGAATCCGGACTATTAAACACACTTCACAAAAAGGAAGCGCTGGCTCTTGAGAGAAAGATGGAGAAAATGGAAAGAGTTCTTGGGGGTGTGAAAAATCTGAAATCCTTGCCAGACCTGTTATATATCGTTGATATAAAAAGGGAATACATAGCTGCTCATGAAGCCAATATTCTTGGAATTCCTATCATTGCAATTGTCGATACAAATACAGACCCAGATATGATAACAATACCGATCCCAGCAAATGATGATGCTATCAGATCCATCAAGTTAATTACCTCTGTTGTTACTCAAGCGGTCATAGATGGTAAACAACTTGCAGAATCGGAGAAGGCAGAAAAAGAAGCAGAAAAAAAAGAAAAAGAAAAGAAAGAGACAAAAGAGATAAAAAAACCTCTCCGAAAGGTTAAAGAAGATAAAAAGAAGAGAGAGCTCAAAAGAAGGCAAAAACCAGAAAAAATCACAAGAAGGAGAGTTGTAAGACCAGAAAAAAAAGTGGAAAAGAAAAAAGAGAAACCAAAGAAAACAACCAGAAAATAATGGAAGGAGACCAATATGACTATTCCTATTGAAAAGATCAGAGACTTGAGAGAAAGGACAAATGCTGGCGTTCTGGACTGTAAAAAAGCGCTTATGGCTACGAATGGGGATATAGAAAAGGCAATTGAAAATTTGAGAAAACAGGGAATTGCAAAAGCTGAAAAAAAGTTAATGAGAAAGACGGAGGAAGGTTTAATCGAATCCTATATTCACCCTGGTGCCAGACTCGGTGTTCTTGTAGAGATAAATTGTGAGACAGACTTCGTTGCAAAAACCGATGATTTCAAAAAATTGTGTAAGGATATTGCAATGCAGATTGCTGCGACAAACCCCATATCTGTAAAGAAAGAGGACATTCCTGAGGATATAATTGAAAGAGAAAAATCCATTTATAGAAGTCAATTGGAAAATTCTGGGAAGCCCGAAGCCATTATCGATAAAATTGTATCAGGCAAACTCGGTAAATTCTATAAAGAAGTTTGCCTTTTAGAACAAGCATTCGTAAAGGATTCCAACATTTCTGTGGATGATTATATTAAGGCTTACATCGCTAAATTGGGTGAAAATATAACAATAAAGAGATATTCTCGGTTCCGTATTGGCGAAGATACATAACACTTTAAAGGTAAATGTCTCCTAAATATAAAAGAATCCTTCTAAAATTGAGCGGGCAGATTATTGCAGGCAAAAAGGATGTGGGATTTTCAAAATCTGCACTTTTCCATCTCCGGAAAGAGATTAAGGATGTATATAATCTCGGTTGCGAAATTGGTATAGTTATAGGTGGTGGAAATATTTTTCGAGGCAAAGAAGCTGTTGAAAAATTTGACTCGGAAAGGGTTAGCGCTGACTATATGGGAATGTTAGCAACGTTAATTAACGCTTTACTGCTTCAAAACATTCTGGAAAACGAAAATTTACCGACCCGTGTTATGAGTGCAATAAATGTAGCCGAGCTTGCAGAACCTTTTATAAGACGGAAAGCATTAAGACACCTTGAGAAAAATAGGATTGTAATATTTGCCTGTGGGACGGGTAATCCATTCTTTACAACGGATACTGCAGCTGTCCTAAAAGCTATAGAGACAGAGGCTGAGATAATTCTGAAAGGCACAAAGGTAAAGGGAATATATGACAGGGACCCTAAGAAATTCAAAAATGCTAAATTTTTTAAGAAATTAGCATATAGTTATGTTATAGAAAAACGTCTTAAAGTAATGGATACCACAGCTTTCTCCCTTGCTATGGAAAATAATTTGCCAATCTTTGTCTTTAATATATTGAAAAGTGGATATCTACTCAAAATAGTAAACGGAGAAAATGTAGGAAGCATAGTCTCATAAAATTTAATGTAGTCAACTTTCTCAGATAATTATCATCTTACAAAGGAGGTAGGATGAATATCAAAGACATCCAAGAAAGGGCAAATAAGAAAATGCAAAAAAGCGTTGAGGCAGTAAGAGACGAAATTGTAAGGATAAGAACAGGTAAAGCAACGACAGCACTCCTCGAAACCATAAGGGTCGAATGCTACGGTTCGAAGGTCCCTTTGAAACAGGTTGCAAACCTCGGGGTACCTGAAGCCCGATTGCTTCTCATCCAACCATGGGACAAAAACCTTCTTCCAGAAATTGAAAAAGCCATTTTTCAATCGAACCTTGGTCTTACTCCCAATAATGATGGCAAGGTAATCAGATTGCCCATCCCAACATTAACCGAGGAAAGAAGGAAGGAACTTGTTAAACTTGTAAAAAAACTCGGAGAGGAAGGAAAGATTGCTATAAGGAACATCCGAAGGGAATGCAACGATGAACTTAAGAAGGGAGAAAAATCAGGCAATTTTTCCGAAGATAATTCAGAAAGAGGAGTTAAAAAGATGCAGGAAATTACAGATAATCATATAGAAAAGATAGATGAAATTATAGAGCAAAAAGAAAAAGAAATTATGGAAATTTAAACATCCAAATGGAAAAAGATATTTTTAGGAAACACGGTATAAACCCAGAAAATCTTCCAAAACACATTGCTATAATAATGGATGGTAACGGAAGATGGGCTCATAGAAAAGGACTTCCAAGAATTATGGGGCATCAGGCAGGAATCGAATCCGTCAGGGCAACAGTTAGGGCTGCCTCAAAAATTGGAATCAAATTCCTTACACTCTACACATTTTCTACAGAAAATTGGAGCCGTCCTAAGATAGAAGTAAATGCTCTTATGGATATGTTTGAAAAACTTTTATATTCAGAATTGGACGACTTAAAAAAGAACAATGTTCGGATAGAGATAATTGGACGAATTACTCAACTCCCTCAAAAGGTAAAAAAAGCTATTAAGGCTGCTGTATCAATGACTTCAAAAAATACTGGATTGGTATTTATTTTGGCTCTGAATTACGGTGGAAGACAGGAGATAGTCGATGCAGTAAAACAAATCCTTCAAGAACAGAAAAAAAATAGAAAGCTCAAAATCGATGTCAAAACATTTAGAAAGTTTCTCTATAACGAGAAGATTCCATATCCAGACCTTATTATTCGAACAAGTGGTGAAATGAGATTATCCAACTTTCTCATATGGGAAGCTGCTTACAGCGAATTTTGGATTACAAAAACACTCTGGCCCGACTTCAGAAGGAGACATCTACTGAAAGCAATATCTCAGTTCCAAAAAAGGAAAAGAAAATTCGGTGGGATAGATGACTAAAAGCAAAGAACTTGCCTACAGGGTTATTACATCAATCCTTTTTATCCCTGCACTTATAATTATTGCATACAATGGTCATATCCCATTTCTTATTCTTATAGAACTCGGTATTTTTGTTGGAACATTTGAGTTCTACGATATTTTGCGTACAAAAGGGATGAAACCCTACAAAAAGATAGGTATCCTTGTTGCAATAATAGTTGGTCTTACAGCATACTTCCAGAGTTATGTATATACCTATCTTCTTTTCACCCTTCTTGTTATGGTTCTCTCAATCTCTGAACTTTTTAGAATGAAACAGGATGGTGCAATAAATCATATAGGAACAACAATATTTGGTATTCTCTATGTTGCATGGTTATTCAGCCACCTCATATTCTTGAGGGAACTCCCAACAGTAACAGGGAAACCTTATAACATTGGTATAAGCTATGTACTTATACCTTTTTTTATTGGGTGGGGTTATGACTCGGGTGGTTTTTTCATAGGTAGAAAATTTGGAAGGAGAAAATTACTTGCGAGAATCAGTCCTTCAAAAACCTGGGAAGGTGCAATAGGTGGTGTTTTCTTATCGTTAATCTTCCTATTCGCATACCAGAAAATATTTCATCTAACCTACCTTACAAACTTCGATTGCATCTGTCTCTCGGTTCTGGGCTCAGGATTTGCACAGGCTGGAGATTTCGTTGAGTCACTTATAAAACGGGATGCCCAGATAAAGGATTCCGCTTCATATATCCCGGGACATGGTGGTGTGTTGGATCGTTTTGATAGTATCCTCTTTGTTGCCCCTTTTGTCTACTATTTTCTCAGATTCTTTGCTGAAAGATAAATGAAACAGGTTGCAATTCTTGGTTCAACAGGTTCTATAGGAAAAACTGCTTTACGGGTGATAGAAAATCTCAAAAATGATTTCAATCCTATTGCACTCTCCTGCAACAGGGATGTTGAACAACTTGCAAAACAGGCATTAAGATTTCATCCAAAAGTCGTTGTTTTAGTAAATAAGGAAAACCTTCCTCTTCTTCAAGAAAAACTTAGGGGAACGGGGATTGACATTCTTACAGGGCAAGAAGGACTTAACAAAATCGCAGAAATGGAAAATGTTGATATAGTGCTTAATGGTATTATGGGTTCTGCTGGTTTTTCCCCGACACTTGCAGCTCTCAGAAAAGGTAAAAGGGTTGCGCTTGCAAACAAAGAAACACTCGTCTCCTACGGAAATATAGTAATGGATGAAGCGTTAAAAAATCATACAGAGATTATCCCCGTAGATAGTGAGCATTCAGCAATCTTTCAGTGTTTAGAGCGCCGGAGAAAAACGAAAGTAAAAAAAATAATTCTTACATCGTCTGGGGGACCATTTAGAAACAGAAAAAACCTATCCAATGTTACCATAGAAGAGACCATTAATCATCCTGTATGGAGAATGGGAAGGAAAATATCCGTCGATTCGGCAACAATGATGAATAAGGCTCTCGAAATCATAGAAGCACACTTCCTTTTTGACCTACCTAAAGAGAAAATTTCGGTGGTAATTCATCCACAATGTATAATTCATTCGGCAGTTGAATTTTTGGATGGCTCTATTATCGCACAACTCTCTAATCCAGACATGGCTCTACCCATCCAGTATGCACTGACATATCCCGATAGAAAACCTTCACTTGTAAAACAGCTCGACCTTCAGGAGATTGGCACCATTACATTTGAATCGGCAGATCCATCAAGATTTCCTGCACTCTCGCTCGGATATCGTGCGATTGAAAAGGGTGGTACAACAACAGCGGTTTTCAACTCATCAAACGAGTTTCTTGTTCAGGCTTTTCTGAACAAAAAAATACCACTGGATAGCATAGTAAAGATTACGAAAAATATCATAGAAAAACACTCCCCCATTGAATATCCTACTATTATAGAAATAGAGAAAGCAGAAGAATGGGCAAAAATGGAAGCAGCAAACTATATTAAAGACTTCTGACAAACAAAAAGTCAATTAACCAAAAACCAGAGAAGGGATATAGATGATTATAACAATTATTGCCGGGTTGATACTCTTTACAGTAATGGTGATAAGCCATGAGTTCGGACATTTTATCGCAGCAAAAACTACTGGTATAGGTGTTCCAAGATTTTCTATAGGGCTTGGACCAAAACTGTTCGGATTTCATTTTCATGGGACAGAGTATGTTTTATCCCCATTTCCAATAGGTGGTTATGTAAAAATGAAGGGAATGGAATTACATGAGATTAAGGGAGAACCAGATGAATTTTTCTCAAAATCAATTCTTGTAAGAACATTTGTTGTATCAGCAGGACCATTCTTAAACCTACTCCTCGCCTTCATTATCTACTTTTTCACGGTTTGGGCTTTTGGAGCCGACATAACACCAGGAACATCCATAGAATCGGTATATGAAAATTGCTCACTGAATAAAATTATTAAACGGGGAGATAGGATTACAAAGGTCAATAACAAAAAAGTCGATAACTGGTATGAAATCGCAAAGATATTCGAGAAAACCCCTGATTCTCTCAGTCTTCTCATTGAACGAAAAGATAGTCTATTTACCGTTAACATTCAATACGATAAGCAAAAGGAATTTCCTTTGACCCCTATGCTCGAACCCATTGTGGGTATTGTAGAAAGGAATAGCCCCGCATATAATATCGGTCTTAAGAAAGGCGACAGATTCCTAAATATCAATAGAAAAGAAATAAAGAGTTTTGAGGATATGAGAAAAGAGGTTCTGGTGAACCCGGATGTAAAAATAGAAATCGAATGGATACGGAACGATACAATAATGAAAGCCGATGTAATACCCAAAAAACAGCAGATGGAAGAAAATGGCGAAATAAAGGATGTAGGACTTCTCGGTGTAATTGCAAAAACAGAAAAATTAAGATACGGTTTTACCGGTTCACTCAAAGAGGGTTTTATAAGAACGGGGAAAAGCGTATCATTAATGGTTTCAGTAATAGTAATGCTGTTCAGAAGGCAGGTTTCTCCAAAAACACTCGGTGGACCTATTGCTATATTCCAACTTGCAGGTGAATCTGCTCGCTGGGGATTGGAATTCTACCTCGGATTCATGGCAATTCTTTCCATTAACCTTTTTGTACTCAATCTTATTCCCTTTCCCCCACTTGATGGTGGACATATTCTTATCTTTATTATCGAAAAAATAACCGGGAAAAGACCAACCGAGAAACAGATGTTAATAATACAACAGATAGGTTTTGCAATTCTCCTACTCCTCATTGCATTTGTCTTTTATAATGATATAATGAGGCTTAAGACAAGGTAAAAAAGATTGGCTCTGTCTCATTTAAGAGACCTATTAAACTCCTGTTCTAAACCTATTCTTTATGAAAAGAGGTTGTCCCAAATTTTGTAACATCAGGAATATAAGCGATGTTGTCCGACCACCAGTTAAAGAGGTCAGGGTTATTTCTTCTTTCCTTAAAAATAAAAGAGCTTAAGTCGATAACAGCTCTGAATTCAAATCCAGGCATATAGTCCCATTTATGCCATTCCCAGTCATCTGGAGGGGAACGAAAATCCCAGTAAAAGTAAACATTATCAAAAAATCCCTTGTGCTTCAATATTGCATATACTGAGCCCGAAGCATTTGCGATAAAATCTAATCTACTGAAACCTTCGTCCTTTTCTTTACCGTCTATATATTCTTCGAAAAAACCACCTGCAAAAACGAGCAATGTTGATAGATAAAATGCCTCTTCGGTTACCCAGTCATCCTGTTTCCTTCTTTCTTCGGATACAAAGGGTAATCCATCTATGAAATACTCACAGAGGATGGAGAGAGGTTTTACCGGAAGATAGTGATATAGGAAATGAACACCTTTATCTGCCTGGGTATCCTGATTCCTTTCTTCGGTTAATGTTCTAAAATGAAATTCTCCTTGATTTAACGGACTTGCATGGTTTGGACTCGTTATGAGTTCCCATCGTTCCTTAAATTTTTTTCTTGCATCAGGATTTATTACGATAACCGTCGATGTAATAAGTATTGCATTCGTGATAACAAAATTCGCCTTTGACTTTTGGTGCAAATTAATATCATATTTGAAGGGGGCACTGTTTCCTTCTCTGCTATAAGGAATTAACATAAGCGATTGCTGGATATATGTATTACGTAATGGGTTGATTTCTCCTGAAAGCTCGTATGGGAAAAAAGAAAATAAGATCATTATAGATATAGAGACATTCATAAATATCCTACCCTTGTTTTGGTATGAATAATAGAATAGCAGCTGTTGGATGTCCTCTAACATCTCTGATAGACCAAACCTTTACCCTGTAAATAATCTTGTCCTTTCCAGTAAAATCAAAATCCTCTATTTTTTCACCACTATCAAAGAGTGGTTCAAGTTCTGTCTTAATCCCCTTTAACGATTCTATTCCTTCTAATGTTCTCTCCCCTATCGACTCCGACTTAGAATCCGTAATTTTTAGTGCGGTATTGTTTATGGTGAGAGGTCGAAATTCATCATTAAGTATTATAACACCTTCGCTTATCGAATTGATAAGAAACTTAAATTTCCTTTCAGATTCGTGTATCTTCTGTGTTTTTAATCCATCAACTTTTCTGATTTTAATCAACATTTTTGAAAGGTGATAAACAAGCTTACCTATCTCATCATTGGGAAAACCTTTAATAGCTACCTTGAGGTCTCCCTTTTCTGCCTGGTGCACAATATTCGCAAGCCTTCTTATAGGAACCACAATCCTTTCTGGAAGAACAATAATAAGGTAAATAAGGAAAAACAATGTAACAAGCAACACGGTCCATATATTTCTTGCACCCTGGCTTGCATATTTTTCGCCAACAGCACTAAAATCCTTGATATGTTGTCTGGCATTTGTTAAAATTGCACTGTTCTGTTTATCAATATTTCTTTTGCAAATATCGAGTGTCTTTACTATCCTTGTCTTCTTTGGACTCTGTTCCTTCTCTGGTAGGATTCTATAGATATCAAACGAGCGAGAGAATTTTTTAACCTCCTTCATAAGTGAATCCTTTTCAAAATTATTCCTTGCCATAAGCAGGTTCACCATCAAGGAATCATACCCTTCCTTGTATTTTTTAAGGTCTCTTGCTATTCTTTTCTCGGGTTTCTCCTCGTGTAAAACCAGTATACTTAATGAATCGAGAAAAAGTGTATATCTCTCTATATTTGTATCAATCTTACCAAAATCTTCGGGATAGCCCAATTGTTCGCCATCTTCTGCAAGTTTCTTTAACGAAGAAAGGTCCTTTCTCCCCTCTATTATGTAAGATGAATCCCTTAATACAATATAATTCTTTAGATTGGTGTCAATTTTTAAGGTCAGAAAAGAAATCGTTTCGCATATACGTACCAATTCAGAATGTTTGCTCATTTCTTCTATTGTATTATAAATTTTGTTGTTATAGTAAAGAGATAGAGTAACAAAAGGTAAGATTACAAGTGGTATAAGTATAAGAATCAAGGTTAATTTTGCCCTGATTGACAATCTATATTCAAAATGTTTTAGTTTTCCTTTTATACTTTGCCATTTACTAACCTGCTGCTTCAATTTTTATTCCTCCTTTACAAGTCTATCTATTTCCTCCTCACTTCCGACAATCAAAAGGGTTTCATCTTCCGAAATTTTATCATCAGGTCCAGGTAAGTCATTCACTTTTATTCTTGTTACTACTTCACCTTCATCGTTTATCTCTTCAAGTTTTTTTTGAATTGCTACAACATTGACACCATATATACTCCTTAAATGTAGAGCCTTGAGTTTTTTACCGATGAATTCTCTCTTAGGTTTTATCTCAGCAAGAAGATGACCACTTGCAAGTGGAATATTTTCTACAATCTGAGGAGCTACCAGTGCTTTGGCAAGTTGCTCTCCCATCTGTTCCTCTATTAAAACAACCTTATCTGCACCTACCATTTTAAGAATCTGGGCATATAGGTCATTCATTGCTCTTGCTATTACCTCATTTACACCAAGTTTTTTTAATAAAACGGTCGTAAGTATTGCTGCTTCCTGTTGCTCACCAAGAGCGACAACAACTGTGTCAACATCACCAATAGCAATGCTTTTAAGTTCGTCTATTGATGTGGAGTTAAGCGAAACAGCAGTTACAACCCTGTCCTTAATATCTTCTATCTTCTCTTTATCCTTATCAATAGCAATTACCTCAGCCCCTTTTTTACTCAATGTTAATGCAACCTTTCTGCCAAAACTCCCAAGTCCAATAACTGCAAATTGTTTCATATCATCTCCTTCTTACATTAAAACACGAAAATAGAAAATCTGATTTCGAAATTTCATACTTCTACATTGTTCACATTGTCATCCTACCATCACCCTTGCATCAGGATATTCCCTCTTTAATTTTTTGCTATATCTTCCTACTGCATAAGCAAGTGTCAATGGTCCAATTCTTCCAATATAAATAATCATGGAAATAATAATCTTCCCAATGTTACTCAGTCTAAATGTCACTCCTGTTGATAATCCAACTGTGCCAAATGCCGAGGTTACCTCAAAAAGCAAATGAATTAAACTATCCTTTTGTGTAATAAGCAGTAAAGAAGTTCCAAAAATGATAATAAATCCAGAAACGACGACAATTGTAACCGCTTTATAAACAACATTTTTTGGGATTTTCCTCTGGAAAATCTCAATATCTTCCCTGCTTCTTATCATGTTGATAACAGCAAGAATGAGAATTGCGAAAGTGGATGTTTTAATACCTCCACCTGTTGAACCGGGGGAAGCACCGATAAACATAAGAAAGATTATCATAAAAAGAGTAACATCTTTGAGTTGAGAAATATTTACGGTGTTAAAACCAGCCGTTCTCGGAGTAATCGACTGAAATAACGATGCCATAAGTTTTCCACCTATTCCTTCATGGATTAAAACATTATCGAATTCAAAAATAAAAAATAGAATAAAGCCCAGAATGATCAAAATTAAAGACATCGAAACGACAATCTTCGTATGAACAGTCAATTCGGGTCTGTTAAATCTCCATTTCTTAACAAAGTGCTCCTTTCGGAACAGTTCAAAAACTACTATAAAACCGATACCACCAATAATTATCAACAACATCATAACTACATTGACAATAGGGTCTGAAACAAACCCGGTCAGGCTTTTTGAAAAAAGGGAAAAACCTGCATTACAAAAAGCGGATACACTATGGAATATAGAGAAAAAGAGTGCTTCTTTGACGCTATGAAAGAAAGGTAACCACCTGAAAAACAGTATAACCATTCCGATAAATTCAACAATGAAGGTAAATTTGAAGATGAACTTTACTATTTTTCCCACCTGACCAACAGAGGGAAACTCGAGGATTTCACCCATAGCCATTTTTTCCCGAAGTCCAAGTTTCGCACCAAAGATTAAAGCAATCGATACGGAAAAGGTCATTATACCCAAACCACCTGCCTGTATAAGGAGAAGAATAATTATTTTTCCGAATGTTGACCAATATTTTGGAGTATCCTTAACTATAAGACCCGTAACACAGGTAGCAGATGTTGCAGTAAATAGTGCATCAACCAGTGGTGTCCTTTCGTGCATTTCTGAAGACACGGGAAATGTCAGGAGTATAGTCCCAATGAGTATGATTGAAATAAAACTCATTGCAAGTAATCTCGTAGGATTACTGGCAAATGGTTGTGCAAAGAAATCCTTGAAGGATTTTTTCTTAGAAAGAAGGAGGAGAAGAAATAATATTTCTCTAACAAGTGCAAGGAATCGGGATAATTCAAAATTTTTTATTGTTGCAAATATCAGTATAAAGACGATAAGATTCCACCAATTTCTTTTTATAAATTCCTTTTTTGAAGACGAAGCAAGAATGGAAAAAAGAAATTCAAAAAGACCACAGAAAATAAAGAGTAAACTCAGGACAAAACCTGTGCAGTGCAACCAGTAAGGAAAATGAACAAGAAATCCTGATTCAAAAATAATCAATAAAGAGATTGCGAGCGTAAACCAGAGCATTACTTTTTTGGAAATTCTCTGGAATCCTCTTTGGTTAATGTTCTTTTTCATAGAAAAAGTATAATTGAATTTTCCTTCATTGTCAACATTTTTCCTTTTCAAAGATAGAACATTCCGGGTTAAATACCTCGAGATTTATTCGTAAAAATGGGAGGAATAAATGATTAAAACCGACGCCATCCCCCAGAGCAGAATATCTATAAGCAATGGTTTATCGGTAAGTAATGTTATTTCAGGACTTCCCCCCTCTTTCTTCCTATGAACAATGTAAAGATAACGAAATATGCCGTATATAACAAATGGAATTGTAAGTCCTAGAAGTCTTGTCCCAAATTTTTCGCAGGTTTCCACTGCCATTGTATAAAGTGCATAGGTAACAACCGTCGATGCCGTAACAACAGCAATCATCTGGTCGAGAAGATAAAAGGAATAATTAGAGAGTGCTTTCCTGTGTGCAGAAGCATCGTTAGCGAGAAAGCCTAATTCGTATCTCCTTTTGCACAAACCGAGAAAGAGTGCGAGTAAAAAGGTTGCAAGAAGAAGCCAGTGTGAAATCTCAACATCTATAGCAACAGCACCTGCGACCGCCCTGAGTATAAATCCAAAAGAAATCGTTATAACATCAAGGATTACAATCCTCTTTAATAAAATGGAATAAAGGGTCATTAAGAGGATATAGGTAAAACAGGTAAAAAAGAACAAATGGTTCAGAAAAATAGATAGAATCAATGAACAAACAGCAAGAAGAACAGAAATTGTGCTTGCAAGTCCAATACTCAACTTACCAGAAGCAATGGGCCTTTTACATTTTTGAGGATGAAACCTATCCGTTTCTCGATCAATAATATCATTAAGAATATAGATGGAACTGCTTGCAAGACAGAATATTACAAATCCCAAAACAGATTTGAGAATAGGCTCGAGTCTTAGGAAATTAAAAGAAAAGATAAGACCCGCAAATAGAAATAGATTTTTGAGCCACTGTATAGGTCTTAATTCAATAAGGCTCAGCTTGATTAGACTGTTTTCTTTAGTCATTGGATTATGAAAGCAAATATACTATTTCGGAGGTCTCAAATAAATTATTAATTACCTTAATTTAACATCAAAAAGTTCGTTCGGAATCTCTACACCTGTTTCTACTTTCTCTATGGTTGATATGCAAATGGTTTCATCTCTGAGAGTTGTCACTGTTTTATAGGGTATTCCCCAAATACCCTCGATTCTTTTGTAATCGTCGAATATTAGTGTAATCAATTCGTTTTTTAACATACCTGTTGCTTTTAACGGTATAAAACGACTTTTAGAAATCCATATCCTTTTTAATGGAACTTCAGCTTTATCTGGTGTTTCAATAACAAAACAATCTTCATTATCTATCTTTTCATCACCTGTGATTATACTATTTGGAGGCAGCAATTTAGTAAAATCATCAAAGAAACCCTGTAACATTGGTTCATCCTTTGGCAGCATCGTTATACCCACAAAAGGGGAAACAAACCATATATTGTTACCGTCGAAAAGAATAGTATTTTTGGTCTTTTCTTCCTCCAGTTCCATTTGAGAGATTGTCTCTATCCTATACTTTCTATCCTTTTTCCAAATAGTTTGAGAGGATGATATCTCTGAATCATCCATAATACTCTTTATTGTCTGTGTAATTCTAATGCCATTACTTCTCTCCATAATTTTATTATACCTTAAATTCATTTCCTTAACAATATCACTCACCGACATTCCATAGAGGGAATATAGACCAAAGAGTAAGAAAACACTAAATAGAACAACTTTTTTCATCATTCCTCCTTTCTTTTATTTTATTCCACCGTAACACTTTTTGCCAGATTTCTCGGTTTATCAATATCGCAACCCCTCATTACAGCAATATGGTATGCAAGGAGTTGTAAAGGAACAACGGTTAGGAGAGGTGTCAAAATATCAATAGTTTTAGGTATCGGTATACAGTATTTGACTTTCTTCTGGACTTCTTTATCACCTTCGGTGGTTATTGCAATAACGACACCTTTCCTTGATTTTACCTCCTCAATATTTGACAACACCTTTTCAAATACAGAATCCCTGATAGCAATAAAAACAACAGGCATATCCTTATCGATTAGTGCAATGGGACCATGCTTCATCTCAGCTGCAGGATAACCTTCTGCATGGATATAGGAAATCTCTTTTAATTTCAATGCACCTTCAAGGGCAACAGGGAAATTATAACCTCTGCCTAAAAAGATAAAATTCCTCTTTTTGTAAAAATCTGTTGCTATCTTTTTGATTGGAGTATTAAGTTCATTTAATATCTGCTCTACCTGTTCAGGAATTTTCTTTATTGCTCCTATAATTTCCCTTCCCTTTTCCACTGATACCGTTCTCATCCTTCCCATAAGAAGGGAGATGAGACCCAGCACCATTATCTGGGAAGTAAACGCCTTTGTGGAAGCAACACCTATCTCAGGACCTGCATGGATATAGACACCGCCATCTGTCGCCCTGGCGATTGTACTCCCGACAACGTTGCAGACCCCAAGAGCCGTTGCGCCCCTTCTCTTTGCTTCTTTCAACGCCGCAAGTGTATCACTGGTTTCACCGGATTGGCTGATTGCAAAAAGTATTGTCTTTTTATCAACAACCGGGCTTCGGTACCGAAATTCAG
>Ga0209121_10003187_pt1 | contig 15998 bp, 15 predicted proteins | sample Cruoilmetagenom3_FD_187292 | JGI IMG/M metagenome (GOLD analysis project Ga0209121, IMG submission 187292) | Oil polluted marine microbial communities from Coal Oil Point, Santa Barbara, California, USA - Sample 3 (SPAdes) (version 2) | ecosystem: Environmental > Aquatic > Marine > Oil seeps ... | reverse complement strand
TAGATAAATGATCGCCACTGAAGAGAAGAGCAATCTTTCTTCAGCAACAGAACCCGGCTTACATTTCCCTCTTCCCTTGTCTAATTAAGAACTAAAGAGGTAGTCGCAACCTTTAGGTTGCGTAAAACATGTTGGGATAAATCCCAACGCTACTGTAGCGCGGGGGCTTGTCCCCCCGCAGGCTCTGAGCCTTGCGACTACCAATTACTCGCTATAACAGAACAAAAGGTAAAGGTATTTAGAGAATGTACTAGAAGTGGTCATAAAGTAGTTTTTTATTGAGAAGTCCGATAAATCGGACCGCAGGAATATTGGGGTTTTCACCAGTCTCCTGGTTGGCCTTGTTTTTAACTAAAATACAAAAACTAAGAAACTAATGGAAAAAGGAGGATAGGATGAAAAAATGGTTGATGATTATAGGTGGAGCTATAGCAACGATAATAGGAATATGGTTGATAGTGATTTTTGCCTCTCAAGTTCTTATTTTTCTTAAGGGAATTGTGGGAGTGGCAGCGGCGGTTATAGGGGTAATTGTTTTAGCTATTGGTATTAGCGAGTTAAAGGAGTAAGTAATGGCTCATAAAAAAGGACAGGGTCATTCTTCTAATGGGAGGGATAGCGCTCCCAAGAATTTAGGAGTAAAAAAGTTTGGTGGTGAGTATGTGAAAGCAGGGGCTATCATAGTGCGTCAAAAAGGCACTAAGTTTTTTCCCGGCTTTAATGTAGGCAGAGGGAAAGATGACACTCTCTTTGCTAAAATTTCTGGTTGCGTGTATTTTGAGGGGAATAGGAGAGTAAGTATTAAAGAAGTTTCTTAACAAGGAGAACAAAGTGAAGAGGAAGTTATTTACCCCGGGTCCTACGCCTCTTCCTCCCGAGGTAAGGATGGCGGAGGCAAAGGAGATTATTCATCATCGCGATAAAGAATTTGTTAAAGTTTTCCAGGAAGTACGTAAGGGATTAAAATATGTTTTTCAGACAGGGAATGAGGTATTGACTCTTACTGCCTCAGGGACAGGAGCTATGGAAGCGGTGGTAGTTAACCTTCTCTCACCAGAAGATAAGATTTTGGTGGTCCGGGGAGGAAAATTTGGTGAGAGATGGGCAGAAATTGGCACTTCTTTTGGCCTAAAGGTAAATTGTGTAGATATTGAATGGGGAAAAACAATTAACCCTCATCTAATAGAAAAAGAGCTCGCTCGGGATCCCGGGATAAAAGCAGTATTCACTCAGTTAGTAGAAACTTCCACAGGGGTGGTATATGATATTAAATCCATAGCGAAAATAGTAAAAGATAGAGAGGTAGTTTTGGTAGTGGATGCTATTAGTGGGCTGGGAGCAGAGTTTCTTCCCACTGATGAGTGGGAAGTAGATGTGGTAGTGGGAGGGTCACAGAAAGCTTTAATGATACCTCCAGGATTAGCTTTTGTTAGTTTGTCAGACAAAGCCCAAAGCCTGGTAGAAAAATCTACTCTCCCCAAATATTACTGGAGTTTTGAAAAAGCTTTAAAGATGCAGGAAAATAACCAAACTCCCTATACTCCCGCTATTTCGCTAATTTGTGCTTTAAGAGAGTCTTTGAGATTAATTAAAGAGGAAGGGAGGGATAATATTTTAAAGCGACATGCTCTTTTAGCTGAGGCTACCAGAGAGGGAGTTTTAGCTATGGGACTTAAGATTTTTAGCGAAGTCCCCTCTGCGGTAGTTACTGCTGTTAAGTTACCTTCAGGGATTGAGGATAAAAGCCTGCGCACATTGATGAGGGACGAATATGGTGTATTAATAGCCGGAGGGCAAGGGAAACTAAAAGGTAAAATAATTCGTATAGCCCATCTGGGATGGATGGATGCTCTTGATATAATTGCGGGAATATCTTCCCTGGAAATGGCTCTTTCCCGGATAGGTTTCAGGGTAAGATTAGGTGAGGGAGTAAAGGCAGCAGAAGAAGTGCTATTAAGGAGAAAAAGGTGAAAGTTTTAATAACTGATTTCCTTTCAGAACAAGGAGTGGAAAAATTAAGAGAAGAAAAAGGATTTGAAGTAAAACAGGCGCTGGGGTTAAGTGAAGGAGAACTGATTAAAATTGTCCCGGAATACGAGGCTCTCATTGTCCGTAGCGGAACTAAAGTTACCGAGAAAGTAATTAGGGTCGCTAATAAACTTAAAGTAATTGGAAGAGCAGGGACAGGCATAGATAATATAGATATAAACGCGGCTACAAAAAAGGGAATAATAGTGATGAATACTCCTGAAGGAAATACCATTTCTGCCGCTGAACATACTATTTCTTTAATTCTTGCTCTTTCTCGAAATATTCCCCAGGCTAATACCTCCTTAAAAGAAGGAAAATGGGAACGGAAAAAGTTTATGGGAACAGAGGTTTATGAAAAGGTCCTGGGAATAATAGGTCTGGGGAGAATTGGGAGCGAGGTAGCTAAAAGAGCTCAGGGTCTAAAAATGAAGGTGATGGCTTATGATCCCTTTATTTCTCGTGAAAAAGCAGAGAAACTTGGAGTTACCTTGATGGGGCTCGATGAACTTTTGCGAGAAGTAGATTATCTTAGTATCCATACTCCTCTTACTGCCAAAACTAAAAATATTATTGGGAGAAGAGAAATTTTTTTAATGAAAAAAGAAGCAAGAATAATTAATTGTGCTCGTGGAGGAATTATTAATGAGAAAGCTCTTTATGAAGCCCTTAAAGAAGAAAGAATTAGGGGGACAGCTCTTGATGTTTTTGAAGAAGGAAAACCTTTTGATAGCCCCTTATTAAAGTTGGATTCAGTAATTCTTACTCCTCATCTGGGAGCTTCTACCCAGGAGGCTCAAAAAAGAGTAGCTCTAAATATTGCCTCTCAGGTAATAGATTTTCTTAAGAAGGGCATAGTAAGATATGCGGTAAATGTTCCTTTAATCTCTCCTGAAGCTCAAAAGAAATTAGGAGACTATCTTTGTCTGGGAGAAAAAATAGGAGAGTTAGAAGCACAATTAATTGAAGGACATCCAAAAGAGTTGGAGATTACTTATACAGGAGAGTTGATAGATCTGGAAATAGGGTTTGTTACTGCCAATATAATTAAGGGATTTCTGAAATCTTTTCTTCCTGAGGAAATAATTATTAATTATGTAAATGCTCTTCTTTTAGCAAAGGAGAGAGGAATAAAAGTAGTAGAGATTAAGAATCCTGAAGCAGAGGGATTCAACGGGCTGATTTCGTTAAAATTAGTTACTGATATTCGGGAGAGAAAGATAGAAGGGACGATATTTGGAAAAGGAATCTCTCGTATAGTAGGTATAGATGGATATTCTCTGGATTTTGTTCCTCGGGGGAATTTTTTAATTTCCTCTAATGTGGATAAACCGGGAGCAGTAGGAAAAATAGGAACTATTTTAGGTAGATTTGGGGTAAATATTGCCGGACTGCGGATGGGAAGAAAAACACCGGGAAGTAAGAATGTTTCTGTTTATATTCTGGATAGTTTTCCTCCTTCAGAGGCAATAGAAGAGTTATTAAAAATGGAAGAAATATTAGATGCCCGGCTCGCACATCTTTGATGAAAAAAATGGATAAAAAGTCTTCTGTGAATTTAAGAAAAGTTCCTCCTCAAAGTTTAGAGGCTGAGCGTGCAGTTCTCGGGGCAATGCTTTTAGATAAAGAAGTTATTGCTAAGGTTTTAGAGGTTATTCGGGAGGGAGATTGCTTTTATTCCAAGATCCATCGTTTTATTTATGAGGAAATAGTTAATCTTTTTAATAAGAATAAACCTGTGGATCTGGTAACTATAAGGGAAGGGTTCCGCAAGAAAAAAAAATTAAAGGAAGTAGGAGGATCTGCTTATTTAGCTGAGCTTGTCGATTCAGTTCCTACTACTATAAATGCAGGTTATTATGCTCAAATTATTAGAGAAAAACAAATCTTACGAGAATTACTTAAATCATCCGAATTTATTAATTCACTTGTTTATGAAGATTCAGAAGATTTAGATGTTGTTTTAGATAAGGCTCAAAGTACTATTTTTAATATTACCCAGGAAAGGATTAGAACACCTTATGTCCATATCAAGGAAATTTTAACCAAGACTTTTGAGCACATAGAAAAACTTTATGATAAAAAAGAGAATGTTACCGGAATTCCCACAAGTTTTACCCAGTTAGATAGATTAACTTCGGGTTTTCAGCCTTCAGATTTAATTGTGGTTGCCGGTCGTCCTTCAATGGGAAAAACGGCTTTTGCCTTAAACATTGCTCAATATGCAGGGGTTGAGGCAAAAACCCCCTTGATAATATTTAGTCTGGAGAGCGCCAAGGAACAATTAGTAGAAAGGATGTTATGTGCTGAGGCAAGGGTGGACAGTCAGAAACTGCGCACTGGTTTTCTTTCTGATGATGATTGGTCTCATCTTACAGATGCGGCCAGTGTTCTTTCTTCTTCTCCTATTTATATTGATGATACTCCCAATATAGATGTGTTAGAACTAAGGGCTAAAGCTCGTCGTTTAAAGGCGGAACATAATATTAAAATGATCATCGTGGATTATCTCCAATTAATGGGAGGAGATAAAAGATTAGAAAATAGGCAGCAACAAATTTCTGAAATATCTCGTTCTTTAAAAGCTATAGCTAAAGAGCTCGCTATATCTGTGGTGGCTATTTCTCAGTTGAGTAGAGCTGTGGAACAGAGAGAAGACAGACGGCCTAGACTTTCTGATCTGCGGGAATCAGGTGCGATTGAACAGGATGCTGATCTGGTACTCTCTTTATATCGAGAACACTATTATAGCAGATCACCTGAGGATGAAGGGAAAGCTGAGATTATAATCAGTAAACAGCGTCGGGGACCAACAGGGATAGTTCCCTTGACTTTTATTAGCGAATATACGCGTTTTGAAAATTTAGAATATAGGACAATAGAGTAAGGAGGATGATTTGAATACAGTAGTTGTGGGGACCCAATGGGGAGATGAAGGAAAAGGTAAAATTATCGATTGTTTAGCTAAAGGAGCAAGTGCTGTGGCGAGATTTCAAGGAGGAAATAATACCGGCCATACTGTAATAGTAAATGGAGAAAAGTTCATTTTTCATCTTATCCCCTCGGGAATTCTTCATTCTAAAAAGAAATGTATTGTAGGAAATGGAGTAGTGATTGATCCTGATGTCTTATTAAAAGAGATTAAAGATCTAATGATGAGAAGGATTGAGCTGGATAATTTCTATCTTTCTGGAAATGCTCATGTAATTATGCCCTATCACAAAAGATTAGAGGAAATAGAAGAGAAAAGAAGAGGAAAGATGAGAATAGGAACCACCGGGAAGGGAGTAGGACCTGCTTATGCCGATAAAATCGCGCGGCGAGGAATAAGAGTAAGCGATTTGCTTGGGAGAAATGTCTTACTAAATAAGTTAAAGATAAATTTAAAATTCTGGGGAGAATTTTTGGGTTCGGGATTTTCCGCTGAAGAAATCCTGGAGCAATATCTAAATTATGGAAAACAGTTAAGAAAATATATTACTGATACCTCTCTTCTTATCCATCGGTTAATTCAGGAAAAGAAAGATATTCTTTTTGAAGGAGCTCAGGGGACACTTTTAGATGTTGATTATGGGACTTATCCTTATGTAACTTCTTCTAACTCTGTTGCCGGAGGTGTTTGTGCGGGTGCAGGAATAGGTCCTACACAGATAGATAAAGTAATAGGAGTAACTAAAGCTTATGTTACCCGGGTAGGAGAAGGTCCTTTTCCTACTGAGGTAAAAGGAGAGGTAGAAAAAATTCTTAGAGAGAGGGGAAAGGAATATGGTTCTACCACTCATCGTCCTCGAAGATGTGGATGGTTTGATGGAGTTATCTTAAAATATGCTACCAGAATAAATGGTTTAGATGAGCTTGTCCTTACCAAACTTGATGTTTTAGATAATTTTGAGAAGATGAAGATTTGTGTAGCTTATAAATATAGAGGAAAAACTATTGAAGATTTTCCTTTCCAGAGTTTTATGTGGAACGATCTTGAGCCTGTATATGAGGAGATAGAGGGTTGGAGAGAAAATACTTCCGTTATTAAAAGTTTTAAAGATCTCCCCCTGAAGGCGCGGGAATACCTTAAAATAATTGAAGAAATAAGCGGAGTACCCATTCGTCTTCTTTCTATAGGACCTCAAAGAAGTGAACTTTTAAAAGTATAAAGAGTAACTATTTAGCCACCAATTTACACGAATGAACACAAAGAAAAGTGAAATTCTGTCCAAGGATTTATCGGACAAAATAGATTGTTAAATAATTATTCGTGATGATTAGTGATAATTAGTGGCTGAATAACAAAGGAGAAAAAGATGTTTAATAGATTTACTGAACGTGCCCGAAGAGTAATTCTTCTGGCGAGAGAAGAAGCTAAGAAATTAAATCATGATTACCTAGGAACTGAACATCTCCTTTTGGGATTAATTCGAGAGGGAAGTGGTATAGCTATTACTGCCCTTGAGAATCTTGGAATAGATTTAGACCAGGTAAAAAAAGAAGTAGAAAACACGGTGGATAGAGGTGGAGGGACTATATTTTTAGGTCAAATTCCTTTTACCCCCCGTGCCAAGAAAGTTCTGGAACTGGCAGTAACAGAAGCAAGAAGTTTGGGACATAGTTATATTGGAACTGAGCATCTTCTCTTAGGATTAGTGAGAGAAGGGGAAGGTATAGCTGCGCAGGTTCTTATAGGATTAGGAGTAAATTTAGAGAGATTAAGAGAAGAAATTATAGAATTATTAGAAGGAAAAGTCCCTTCTCAAAAAGCGGGTAAGTCTAGTAAAACCCCTACTCTTGATAGATTTGGGCGAGATCTTACCCAATTAGCTAAAAATGGGGAGTTGGATCCAGTGATAGGCAGAGATAAGGAAATTGAACGAGTAATTCAAATTCTTTCTCGACGGACAAAAAATAATCCTGTCCTTATTGGAGAAGCAGGTGTAGGAAAAACAGCTATTGCTGAGGGATTGGCTCAGAAAATTGCTGAAGGTTCACTTCCCGAGTCCCTTTTAAATAGACGGGTAATAACTGTAGAATTAGGAGGAATAGTAGCGGGAACTAAATATCGTGGAGAATTTGAAAAGCGGATGGAAAGAGTTATAGAAGAGATTAAAAAAGCAAAGAATATAATTCTCTTTATTGATGAGGTTCACACCTTAGTAGGAGCAGGAGCTGCCGAGGGAGCCATTGATGCTTCTAATATTCTTAAGCCGGCTTTAGCCAGAGGAGAGTTGCAATGTATAGGAGCTACTACTCTGAATGAGTATCGTAAATATATTGAAAGTGATGAAGCTCTGGCGAGAAGATTTCAACCGGTAATGATTAATGAACCGACGGTTAAAGAAACCATAGAAATTTTGAAAGGTTTAAGAGATAAATACGAAGCGTATCATCGGGTGAAGATAGGAGATGGGGCGGTAGTAGCCGCAGCTAAACTTTCTTATAGATATATCCAGGATAGATTTCTACCGGATAAAGCCATTGATGTAATAGATGAAGCCGCCGCCAGGGTGAAACTCCAGACAGATACCCGTCCAAATAAGCTCAAAAAAATAGAAACAGAGCTTGCTCAATTGAGGAAGGAAAAAGAAGCTTCGGTGAAGAATCAGGAGTTTGAGAAAGCAGCGGGTCTTCGAGATAAAGAGAGAAAATTAAAACAGGTTTTAGAAGAGGAAAGAAAAAGATGGGAAAGCTATAAGAATAAGAAGGAGAGTGCTGGAAAAGTAACTACTGAAGATGTGGCTTATATTGTCTCCAGTTGGACAAATATTCCCGTAAAAGACTTGACAGAAACAGAATCCAAGAGACTTCTGCGCATGGAAGAATCTTTACATAAAAGAGTGGTTGGTCAAGAACAAGCTATAAAATCAGTAGCACAATCTATTCGCCGAGCTCAAGCTGGGGTAAAGAATATTCGTCGTCCTATCGGTGTTTTTGTTTTTACCGGTCCTACGGGTGTCGGTAAGACAGAGCTTGCTCGAAGTTTAGCTGAATTTCTTTTTGGAGATGAAGATGCTATGGTTAGTCTGGATATGTCTGAGTATATGGAAAAGTTTACTGTATCTCGTCTTATTGGTGCTCCTCCTGGATATGTAGGATATGAGGAAGGTGGAGAATTAACAGAGAAAATAAGGCGACGTCCTTATTCAGTAATTCTTCTTGACGAGATAGAAAAGGCTCATCCTGATGTTTTTAATATTCTTCTCCAAATTATGGAAGAAGGAAGACTTTCAGATAATCTGGGACATGTGGTAGATTTTAGAAATACGGTGTTAATTATGACCTCTAACTTAGGAACAGAACAAATTGGTAAAGGTTCTACTTTAGGATTTCAGGCGGAAGAAGAGGGAGGCTTATCTTATGAAGAGATGAAGAAGAGGGTAATGTCTGAGTTAAAGCGAACTTTCCGTCCTGAGTTTTTAAACCGAGTTGATGAGGTCATTGTTTTTCATGCCCTTACCAGAGAGGAGATAAAAAAGATAGTAGGTTTAATGTTGGAGGAAGAGAAAAAACTGTTAAAGGAGAAGGAAATATTTATAGAAGTTACTGAAAAGGCGCAAGACTTAATTGCCCGGGAAGGATATGACCCTGATTTTGGGGCACGTCCTCTACGGCGGGCAATTCAAAAATTAATTGAGAATCCTCTTTCTGAATATATCCTTGAGGGGAAATTTAAGACAGGGGACACGGTTGTAGTGAAAGCAGTGGATGGGAATCTTCTTTTTAGTAAGAAGAAAAGCAGAGCTAAAGTTAAGAGTTAATAAATCCATTTAAGGTAGCCGCAGGCTTTAGCCTGCGTAAAACAGCGAAACTTAAAAGTTGCGGCTACCAAGATAAATTATGGAGGTGGAAAGATGAAGATAGGGGTATTTTTGGTACTTTTTCAGGATCAGCCTCTGGAGAAAGCTCTGAATTATGTTAAAGAAGCAGGAGTAAAAGCTGTAGAGATAGGATGTGGAAATTACCCGGGCGATGCTCACTGCAAAGCAGAGGAACTTCTTGGGGATGAGAAGAAACTTCAATCTTTTAAAAGGGCAATCTATAAGAGGAATTTAGAGATAAGTGCTCTTTCCTGTCATGGTAATCCTCTTCATCCTCAATCTTCTCTTGCTGAAAAACATAGAGAAGTACAGCATAAAACTATCCTTCTGGCAGAGAGATTGGAGATAAATAGAGTAAATACTTTTTCTGGATGTCCAGGAGCTTCTGGCTCAGATATTTACCCTAACTGGGTGACCTGTCCCTGGCCAGATGACTTTAGTAAGGTGGTAAAATGGCAGTGGGAAGAAAAAGTTATTCCTTTCTGGAGAGAAGAGGTAAAGTTTGCGAAGAAACATAAAGTAAGAATATGCCTGGAGCCTCATCCAGGATTTGTGGTTTATAATACGGAAACTCTCCTGAAGCTGAGAGAAGCAGTGGGGGAGACCATAGGGGCTAATCTTGATCCTTCCCATCTTTTCTGGCAAGGGATGGATCCTATTAAAGTGGTTAGAGAACTGGGATCGGCTATTTATCATATTCATGCTAAAGATACTAAGATAGATCCAGTGAATACTCCTATTAATGGAGTTCTCGATACCAAGCCTTATTCTGAAGAGATAAAACGGTCCTGGATATTTAGAACAGTAGGATATGGTCATAACTATGATTTTTGGAAGGATTTTGTAAGTGCTCTGCGTCTGGTAGGTTATGACGATGTCCTCTCTATTGAGCACGAAGATAGTTTAATGAGTGTAAATGAGGGTTTCAGTAAGGCAGTGAAATTTCTTAAGGAGATTATAATAGAAGAAAGTAAAACAAAGATGTGGTGGGCATAATAAGGGGGAATCATGAAAATAATTTGTGAAAAGGATGAATTTTTAAGGGGAATAAGGACGGTCCAAAATGCATTGACGAGTAGTGCTCTTCCAATTCTCTCTCATATACTAATGAGCACTAAAGATCAGAAAGTAAGATTAATAGCTACTAATTTAGAGATAACTATTTTTTCGTTTTTCTCTGCCGAGATTAAGGAGGAAGGGGAGTTATGTTTACCGGGGGATAAGCTTGCCAGTATTGTAAGGGAACTTCCTCTTTCCAGGATAAATCTGGAGACAGAAGAAACTAAGGCTACCATAACTTGTGAAAAGTCTATTTTTCATCTTTTAGGACTGAATGCCTCGGAATATCCAGAAGTCCCTCAGGTAGAAGGAGAGAATACTTTAACTCTTCCTTCGGAAAAATTAAGGGAGATGATTCAAAAGACATCTTTTGCTGCTTCCCTTGATGAAACCCGTCAGAACTTAAATGGTGTATGTTTAGAGTTGGAAGAGGGAGAAGTGAGGATGATAGCTACTGATGGACGGAGGTTATCCTATATCTCGATTCCTCATCCTTCTTTAAATATCCCTCCAATGAAAGTTCTTATTCCTCTCAAAGCTTTACAAAATCTTTTAAGAATTCTTTCCCAGGGAGAAGTAGAAATAGGAATTGGAAAACAGCAAATCTTTTTTAAACTAAATAATACTCTTCTTGTTTCTCAATTAATTGAAGCTGACTTTCCTAATTATCAGGGGGTGATTCCATCAGAACATAAATTAACTATCCTTTCTGAAAGAGATAAACTTTTAGAAGCCATAAGAAGAGTCTCTCTTTTAAGTGATGAAAAATCTCGTCTGCTTAAATTTAAATTAAAGGGAGAGAATCTGATGATTACTGCTAATTCTCCAGAAGCTGGTTCTGCTTATGAAGAACTTACGGTAAAAAAAGAGGGAGAAGAGGATATAGAAATAGGATTTAATTCTGTATATTTACTGGATGTGTTGAAAAATATGGAAGGGGAAGTGCGGGTGGAACTAATAAATTCCTCGAGTTCAGGAGTAATTCGTCCCGCTACGGGAGAAAATTATATTTATATAATAATGCCTATAAAGACAAAAGAGGAGGTAGAAACCCCGTAGAGGATAAAGATTGTGGTTAAATAATTTATTTTTATCTAATTTTCGTAATTTTAAACGTGTGGATTTAGAATTTTCTCCTTTGATAAATATTTTCTGGGGAAATAATGGAGAAGGTAAGACTAATCTTCTGGAAGCATTATATTGTTTAGGACAGGGAAACTCTTTTCGGGTAGATTCTGGTGATCAGTTAATTAAATGGGGAGAAGAAAATGTTTATCTTAAAGGGGAAGGAATAAGAGGTAACAAAGTTTTTGTATATGAGCTTTTTCTTAATGATGAGGGCTCCCATATAAGGAAGGTTAATTCCCATCGGGTAAACTTGAAAGATACAAGGCAATGGCTCTGGATGGTTATTTTTTCTCCGAAAGACCTGGAGCTAATTGGTGGTTCTCCTTATCGAAGAAGAAATTTTCTTGATACTGAACTTTCCTATTTTAATTTCCGTTATTCTTACCTTAAGCTCCTGTATAAAAGAATTTTAAGTCAAAGAAATTTCCTTCTTTCTCTGGGTAAGAAAAAGGATATCAGAAAAGATTTAGAGAGCTGGGATGAACAGCTGGTAGATAAAGGTTCACAAATAGTGAAAATGCGCCTGGAAGGATTAAAGGAAACGGAATCTTTTTTTAAGGAAGTTTATCCCCGGGTGGCAGGGAAAGATTTGTCCGCTAAACTTTCATACAAATCTTCTTTTTTAAATGAGCCTGGTCCCTGGATTTCCGTAAAAGAGATAAAAGAAGCTTTTCGGAGAAAATTAGCAGAGATAAGAGAAAAAGAGATAGAAAGGGGGATAACCTTAGTCGGACCTCATCGGGATGATTTCGTCATTTTTATTAAGGGAATAAATTTAAATCTCTTTGGTTCCCGGGGAGAACAAAGAATAGCCGCTTTTTCTTTAAGATTATCTGAATTTTTCTTCGTAAAATCTAAAGATGGAGAAGAGCCTATAGTTTTACTGGATGATATTACTTCGGAGCTCGATCCCTTAAGACAAAAATTTCTCCTGAATTTTATTCAAAATAAGACTCAAATTTTTATTACTACTACTCAGCCTCTTTTATTTAAATCTCTTTATTCCTCAGAGGTTAATTTTTACAAGATAGTTGAGGGAGAGGTGAGGAAAGAGGAAAATGGAGCGAGATAATTTTCCTTCCCCAATAAGTGAGGTATTGGGGAAAGTTTTTAAAAAACTAAGTATAGAGCAAAAAATAGGGGAGTTGAAGGTATTAAACTCCTGGAGAGAAGTAGTAGGAGAGAAAATATATAAACACTCTCGTCCTTTTTCTATTAAGAAAGGGCTGGTTTTTGTAAAAGTGGATAATTCCGGGTGGTTAGCCGAGCTTACTTATCTTAAAGAAAAAATAATTTCTGAATTTAATAAGAGAGAGGGAAAAAAGATAATTAAAGATATCTACTTTCGTTTGGGGAGTATTAAGAATAAGAAAAAAATTTATTTTCCCTCTTTAAAGATGATTAAACTAAATAAAGAGGAAGAAGAGAAAATAGATAGTTCCCTCAACAAGATAGAAAACGATTCTTTACGAGGTGTTCTAAAGCGAATATTGGAAAAGGATACAATGTTGAAGAGAACCCGCTCAACTTGTCAATAAAATGAGGAAGAAGGGGAAAATAGATTATCCAAAGTTACGTCAGAGAATGGTGGAAGAACAACTTATTCCTCGGGGGATAAAAGACAAGAAGGTCTTAACAGCTTTTCTTAAAGTAGAGAGAGAAAAATTTATTCCTGCGGATATGCGAGAAGAGGCGTATGAAGATTTTCCTCTTCCCATAGGAGAGGAACAAACTATCTCACAGCCTTATATGGTTGCCCTGATGACTCAATGTCTGGAGCTAAGAGGAGACGAAAAAGTGTTAGAGGTGGGGACAGGTTCAGGTTACCAAACAGCGATATTGGCTGAATTAGCTAAAGAAGTCTATAGTCTGGAAAGAATAGAGAAACTTGCTCAAAGAGCGAGGAGAATTTTACAACAATTAGGATATATAAATGTTCAGATTTTTGTAATTAATGGAACTCTGGGATATGAAGAATTCTCTTCCTATGATCGTATTTTAGTGACTGCTGGGGCTAAAGAGATTCCTCCTCCTTTAATAGAACAGTTAAAAGACGGAGGAATAATGGTTATTCCCGTAGGAGATATTTATTCTCAGAAATTAAAAGTTGTTAGAAAACAAAGAGATATTATCAAATCTGAAGTAGTAGAGAGATGCGTTTTTGTTCCTCTTATCGGAGAATATGGATGGGATGAAAGTGTTAAAGAATGAATTACTTACTTTTCTTATATCTATGCTTCCTATCTCCGAATTAAGAGGAGCTATACCTTTTGCTATATCTTGTGGAATTTCTCCAGGGGTAGCTTATTTAATAAGTGTAGCCGGAAATATATTACCAGTTTTCCCCCTTCTTTTACTTTTAAAAGAATTATCTTCTCTTATTAGTCGTTATTCCTGGGGAGAAAGAGTCCTCAAACGATTATTAAAGATGGGAGAGAAAAAGAAAGGTCTTGTTGAGCGATATAGCTTGCCGGGGCTTGTTTTACTGGTAGCTATTCCTCTTCCAATTACGGGAGCATGGACAGGAGTACTGGTGAGTTTTCTTCTTTCTTTAAAAATAAGATATGCTTTTTTAGCTATTAGTATAGGAGTATGTCTGGCAGGGGCCATAGTCTTATTAGTTAGCCTGGGAGTAATAAGCGGGATAAAGTTTTTTAAAGTGTAGAAGTTTATAAAATTTTAGATTTTTCAAAAATATTGTTAAATTTTCTTCTCTATTCTGTAGCTGTTTTCTAAAAAGGGGGAGCAGCTTCAGCGTTGAGGGGGAAAATGCTTTGCATTGTTCCCCTCAAATGTTTTATCGGGATGTAGCGCAGTCTGGTTTAGCGCGCCTGCTTCGGGAGTAGGAGGTCGTGGGTTCAAATCCCACCATCCCGACTATACCTTTTTTAACCTGAATTCGGTAAACTTCTTTCTTTATATTTAGAAGATAGTTTCCTGATATTACTAATAGATTATAGTGTAGATTGCTGAATTCAGGTTTAACAGATTTTCGAAGAAAAAGACAAAATAAAAGAGGTGAATAGATGAGATTCACTTTAGGAGACCCCATCGTGAGTCAATGGTCGCCGTGTAAGCGGAAGAATGGAATAATTTATGAGGTTATGGAATAAAAGGAACCAGGGATAATGAGGAAAAAGAAGGGGATTGTCTTTATCGCGGTGTGTAACATTTTTATTTTGTTAAATTCTTTTTCCATCTATGCTGCCTCTAAAAACTATGAATATCATATAGTAAAACCAGGGGAGTGGCTTTACCAAATAGTAAGGTCTTACGGAGTTGATGAGGACAAGATCAGGGGAATAGTGGAATTCACTAAAGAAATAAATGGCCTTGGGGATGGTAAAGTTAACCAGGGCGATAGACTTATTATTCCAATAAAGGGAGGGGTCTGGCATGAAGTCAAGAAAGGAGAAACCTTCTGGCGTATTGCTCAGACCTATGGAGTGTCCGAAAAGGATATTATGGAGATTAATAATATTTTAGACCGGGATAAACTTACCGCAGGACAAAGGTTGTTTATTCCCGGGGCTAAAAAGGTTCTCCAGATAGAAATTCCTATAAAAGTAAAGCCAGATTTTTGTTGGCCGGGAGAAGGAAAGATAATTAAATATTTTGATAAAAATAGTTCAAAAGGAATAGATATAGCTGTTCCAGGAGGAACTACTATTGTGGCTTCCTTTAGGGGAAAAGTCTCTCATGAAGGTTATCATAGTTTGTTAGGCTGGTATTTATTTATTTATCACGAAGATATAGAATTTTACACCTGTTATACTCATATTTCTCCTATTCTTCTGGCAAAGGAAGGTGATATAGTAGAAAAAAGAGAACCTATAGCTATGGTAGGATATCCCGAAGAGGGGGATACTCCTTATTTTCATTTTGAAATACGTAAAGCAAATAATCCTTATGAAGCAGTAGATCCTCTTCAGTATCTTCGTGAAGAGATACTTGTTGGCGAGAAGTAATGTTAATCCAGAGGCAATCTTTTTAATTTGGAAGAAACGCTAAATTGGTAGTTGCAACCTTTAGATTGCACATATGTAAATTTGCTAAGATTTTATAAGGATATAAAATTGGTAATTCAGAAAGAAGTAGAAATAACTAATAAGGTAGGGGTACATGTAAGGCCTGCTTCTCTTATAGTAGAGATTGCTAACAAATTTAAGTCTAAAATCTGGATAGAGAAAGATGGTCAAAAAGTCGACGCTAAAAGCGTAACGGGTTTGTTGTTACTTTCCGCAGGAAAGGGAAGCAGGGTAAAAGTTAAAGCCGAAGGTTCTGATGCTCAGGAATCGGTAGACGCTTTAGTAAAGATAATTAAAGATAAATTTGGAGAAGAATAATAAAGGAGGGGTGTCCGAATGGCAAGGAGCCGGTCCTGAAAACCGGTGTAGGCATAAATGCCCATCTGGGTTCGAATCCCAGTCCCTCCGCCATAGAGACTTAGTAGACTATGTTAGTAATAGGTAAGTATTCCTAAAAATGCGGGGGACGAGCCCCCGCGCTACAGTAGCGTTGGGGTTTATCCCCAACAAAGAAATAATGTGGTTGTCGTTGCGGGGTGGAGCTGAAGCAATCTAATCTAACTGTTACGATTGGGAGAGGTGACTGAGAGGCCGAAAGTGCACGATTGGAAATCGTGTGGAGGGTTAAAAGCTCTCCCGAGGGTTCAAATCCCTCCCTCTCCGTTTTTTTAAAAGGGATTTGAAGCCGAGTCGAACGCATCCAGTGGATGAAGAATGAACGAAGTGAATGTCAGTGAGGCCGGCAGGTTTCGGAGGAGGAGCGAAGCAACGGGGGAGAAAAAATCCCTCCCTCTCCGCTATTTAGAAAGGTTAAAAGAGGTAGATAAAAATGAATAACAAAAATGAAACTTATAAAAACGCTCCTCTTGTTGAGACAATTTTTGAGATAAGATTTCCGGAGGAGCCAGCCATTGAATGCAATAGGGATAAGTTTTATGAGAAGATAAGA
>Ga0209121_10003186_pt1 | contig 16004 bp, 12 predicted proteins | sample Cruoilmetagenom3_FD_187292 | JGI IMG/M metagenome (GOLD analysis project Ga0209121, IMG submission 187292) | Oil polluted marine microbial communities from Coal Oil Point, Santa Barbara, California, USA - Sample 3 (SPAdes) (version 2) | ecosystem: Environmental > Aquatic > Marine > Oil seeps ... | reverse complement strand
GGGGCCGTAGTTCAGTTGGTTAGAATGCCTGACTGTCGATCAGGAGGTCGCGAGTTCGAGTCTCGTCGGCCCCGCCATGCCGAGGTAGCTCAGTCGGTAGAGCACTGGACTGAAAATCCAGGTGTGGGCAGTTCGATTCTGCCCCTCGGCACCAGGCCGACGTAGCTCAATGGCAGAGCAGCTGATTCGTAATCAGCAGGTTATAGGTTCAAATCCTATCGTCGGCTCCAGCAAAACAAAGTCTTTTGCTGGTAGTTCAGGCGGTAGTAAAATTAGCCGAGGCAATAAGCCTCGGCGTAAAAATCTTAAAGTAGTGATTTTACTCTGTTTTTAAGAGATTACATTTATGAGTTTCGATTATCATCCTCGAGAAATTGAGCGAAAATGGCAGAGCAAGTGGGAAAAGAAGGGAACTTTCATCTGCGAAAAAAAGGAGGATCAGAAAAAATATTACCTTCTAGAGATGCTTCCTTACACTTCTGGGGGTATCCATATGGGACATATACGAAATTATACCATGGGAGATGTAGTAGCCAGATACAAGCGGATGCAAGGTTACAATGTTCTTCATCCCATTGGATTTGATGCTTTTGGCCTTCCTGCGGAAAATGCCGCTATCGAGAAAAATATTCATCCCCGTCAATGGACCTACCGAAATATCGAAACTTTAAGAAAGCAGCTTAAGAACTTAGGATTTTCTTATGACTGGAGGCGAGAGCTCATTACCTGTGACGAAGAGTATTATCGCTGGAATCAATGGTTTTTTTTAAAATTATATGAAAAAGGCTTAGTTTACAGAAAAAAAACCTCTGCTAATTGGTGTCCGCATTGCCAGACTGTGCTTGCCAATGAACAGGTAGAAAATGGCTGTTGTTACCGATGTGAGACACCAATTCTGGAGAAAGAATTAACTCAGTGGTTTTTCAGGATCACTCAATTCGCCGAGGAGCTTCTGGCCGATGTCAAAAATCTGGAGAACTGGCCTCCTACAGTAAAAAAAATGCAGATAAATTGGATAGGCAAAAGCGTGGGGCTCGAGATCAAATTTAGATTGGCGGAAGACTGTACCGAGATCCCCGTTTTTACTACTCGTCCTGATACTGTTTTTGGAGCTACCTATCTGGTTCTTTCTCCAGAGCATCCACAGGTAGAGAAGATCACCAGAAAAAACCCGGAAATAAAGGATGTAATAGAAAGGATGAGGGCTGAACCACCGACAAGAGAAGAGATTAAAAAAGAAGGGATTTTCACCGGATTTGAGGCCATAAATCCAGCCAATGAAGAGAGAATACCGATCTGGGTGGCTAATTATGTACTTATCCAGTACGGAACCGGAGCCATTATGGCTGTTCCAGCCCATGATGAGCGAGACCTTGAATTTGCCAAAAAGTATAAACTCCCCATCAGAGTAGTTGTTTGCCCTTCTGGTTCTAACCTCGATGGGAAAAATATAAAGGAAGCTTATCTGGAAGAAGGGGAAATGGTCAACTCGGGGCAGTTCAACGGCCTGTCAAGTCTCGCAGCAAGAAAGAAAATGAGCGTCTGGATGCAAGAGAAGGGAATAGCCCTCCCTAAGGTCAACTATAAATTGCGAGATTGGTGTATTTCTCGCCAGAGATATTGGGGAACGCCTATCCCCATGATTCATTGCCCAGAATGCGGAGTAGTACCGGTTCCCGAGAAAGATCTTCCCGTAGTTCTCCCCTCGGATGTTACAATCACGGGAAGAGGAGTGTCCCCTTTGAGTAAGGCTTCCTCCTTTATCAGATGCAGGTGCCCTCAGTGCAGCCGGGATGCATCACGGGATACGGATACGATGGATACCTTTGTTGACTCTTCCTGGTATTTTATAAGATACGCCAGTAAAAGACACGATGGGGTTTGTTTCGATTCTGATGAAGCCAATTATTGGATGCCAGTAGATCAGTATATCGGAGGAGTCGAACACGCTATCCTCCATCTACTGTATTCTCGTTTCTTTACCAAAGTTTTGCGAGATTTAGGACTTATCCGGGTGGGAGAGCCATTTAAAAGGTTGTTTACTCAAGGAATGGTAATAAAAGATGGAGCAAAGATGTCTAAATCTAAAGGGAATGTGGTGGACCCGGAAAAGATAATCGCAAGATATGGAGTCGATAGCCTGCGAGGTTTTATCTTGTTTGCCGCTCCTCCTCAGCTTGATTTGGATTGGAAAGAAGAAAGACTGGAAGGAATAGAAAGATTCTTAAAAAGAGTGTGGAAGATAGTTAATGAGTCATCTGGGGCTAGCTTTTCAGGTGATCTTAGAGAGATTTATCGTAGTCCTCAGGAGCTCAACCAAAAAGAAAGAAATCTCCAGTATGAGGTACACAAAACGATAAAAAAAGTGAGTGAGGATATTGAGCTACGGTTTCACTTTAATACTGCTCTTGCCTCCCTTATGGAACTGGTCAATTTTCTTTATCAATATCCGGATAAGGGCGCTCTAATTTATCAAGAGGCACTTGGTATCCTGGTTCTTCTTCTCTCACCCTTTACTCCCCATATCTGTGAGGAATTATGGCAGAGAATGGGGAATGAAAAAAGTCTTACTTATCACCCCTGGCCTTCTTATAGAGAGGACTTTCTCAAGAAAGAGGAGATCACTATTGTAATTCAGGTTAATGGGAAGCTACGTGACAAGATTCTAGTTTCAAGGGGTATAGGAAAAGAACAAATTGAGAAAGAGGTCTTGCGACGGGAAAAGGTAAGAAGGTACATTGAGGGTAAAGGAATTAAAAAGTTAATTTGGGTTCCCCATAAATTGGTGAATATTGTGGCTGGATAAACCATACAAAAGGAAAGCTTTTAGATGTGGAACCTCACCCGAGATGAGCAAACGGTCCTCATTTCCTTATTAGGAGTTTTTTTGGTGGGAATAGGGATAAAACTCCTGGGAGGTATTCCTCGGAGTCAAAATCTTTCTTTACCTGCCTCTAACAGTTTGGTTAAAGTAAAAATAGGTGGAGCAGTGAGACAGCCAGGCTGGTACAGTTTCTCTGAAGGAAGCCTGGTTATCGAGGCGGTGAAGAAAGCAGGAGGGGCTCTTCCGCAGGCAAATTTAACGAGACTTAATTTAGGTTCTCGCTTAAAGGATGAGGATCAAATCTGGATTCCGGGAGAGAAAATCGATATTAACCGAGCCTCTCCTCACCAGCTTTCCTACCTTCCTGGCATTGGCCAGATCTTGGCTCAAAGAATTGTTGAATATCGGCAAAACAACGGACCGTTTCAGGACTTATCTGAACTAGAGAAAGTTCCCGGAATTGGTAAATTAAAGCTAGAGAAAATTAAGGGAAAAATTTGTCTGGACAAGAATTAGTCTGGAGAATAATAAGGATCATAGTTCGCTGACACTTCTCCTTACCCAATAATCCCATCGGCATACATTTTGACAATCAACACATGTCGATCCTTACCTCCTCCTGCTCCAGTTAGATATGGATGCTTAAAAATAAGCCTAACGTGAATAAGCTCGACTTTTTCAATTTTCATAGTTTAATTTTCTCCTCCACATAACACTTCTTATTCGCTCAAAAGCTTCCTTTATTTTATCCTCACCCGTAGCAAAAGAAATCCGCAGATAACCTTCTCCTTCCCTGCCAAATGCTGATCCTGGCACAGTAGCTACCCCGGCCTCTTTTAGCCATTTTAAAGCAACATCCCAGGATTTCTGCTTTAATTTCTTTATATTTACAAAAACATAAAAAGCACCCTGGGGAGGACAACAGGAAATCATAGGAGTTTTTTCAATTTCTTCCAAAAGCAGAGAGCGCCGCAGGCGATATTGCTGAAGCATCTCTTCTGTAGCCTTCTCTCCTGACCTAATAGCTGCTAGTGCAGCCTTTTGAGAAATGGAGCTGGCACAGGAGGCTACATCTTCCTGCAATTTAGTCATTTGCTTGATAATTTGCTCATCTCCAAGAGCATATCCAACTCTCCAGCCAGTCATAGCATACGTTTTGGAAAAACTGTTTATAAGAATGGTTCTGGATCGCATATCTTTCAGGGAGGCTATACTTTGATGTTTTCCTTCGTAGATAATTTTCTCGTAACACTCATCAGAGATAATCACCAGGTTATGATCTTTTGCTATGGTGGCTATTTGTTCCAGCTGCTTTAGAGCATATACACATCCTGTGGGATTACCAGGAGAATTTAAAATAATTGCCTTTGTTCTGGGACTCAAATGCTGGGTTATTCGCTCCGGGGTTAAAACCCATCCTTCTTCCTCTTTAGTGGGCACAAAAATGGACTTTCCTCCTGATAGAAGAATTTGAGCTTCATAATTAGGCCAGGAAGGGTCAGGAAGTATCACCTCCTCTTCCTGGTTAACGATACTCATCAGAGCAAGAAACAAAGCTTCCATAGCTCCCACAGTGACAAGAACCTCTTTATCCGGAGCATAGTAAATTTCCTGTTCTTTTTGGTATTTTTTGCTTATCTCCTCTCTAAGTTCCAGAACTCCGGCATTGGAGGTATAGTGAGTAGCACCACTGCGGGCTGCTTTAAAAGCCTCTTCAATGATGAAAGAGGGGGTGGTGAAATCTGGCTCACCAACGCATAAGCTAACTACATGGGGAAAGTTTGGCACAAGGTCGAAAATTTCTCTTATACCTGAGCGGGAAATCTGCAAAACTTTATCTGAACAAATTCTCATGTCCTTATCCTCTAGTTAAATTTTCCAGGCTACATATGTTCCTTCGTGGATAGCCTCGTATAGTTTCCTTGGTTCAACACAATCTCTTTTTTCTTTCTCCAAATCTGGCCAGTTATAATCGGTAAGCACTACTTTCAAGATATTTGAGGGGGGAAATAGGGCTTCGCCGATTCCTTCGGAATGCCCCCTCAACGGCCCGAAACGAAAAGACTTTAATTTATCCCCTGGTAAATAACAATGGTCTGGGCAATTATTTCTGCTGCCTGGACTACCTGTTTTATCTCCACCCACTCATTTTCAGAATGAGCCTGGGCGATATCACCTGGACCAAATACCGGCGTAGAAATCCCCCGGGCAACAAATTTTCCTGCATCTGAATCAAACCTGCCTCCTCTAATTTTGGGCTCAGCAGCTTTTCTATCTTTTGCACACTTATATAAAACCTGAACTATCTCTTCATCTTCATTTATTTGCATGGAGGGACTAGTAACAAAGGGATCTTCTCTTTCTACCTCTAATAAGGAGTTCTCTTTCCTTAGCTCATCTAACAGCTCATCTACTTCCTTGAGAACATCCTGGTCATTTTCCCCAGGTATCATCCTTCGATCTATTTCAATAAAGCATCTATCTGGGACAATATTTATCTGAGTTCCTCCCTGAATAATGTTCACACTGAAGGTGGGAGAGCCAACAAGAGGATGGGATTTTTTCCTACAAAGAGGAATCAGCCTCTTCTGCAGAGCATCAATTACCTCACTCATAAGATAAATAGCATTTTCCCCTTTTTCTGGTTCAGAGCTGTGTACAGGTACCCCTTTGCTGATTATTCTCCACCTCAAACAACCTCTATGAGCTATTATAATGTCCAGATCGGTGGGTTCACCAACTATTCCTGCATCAAATTTAAATCCCTGATTTAGAAAATGTAATACCCCTCTGTATTTATGCTCTTCATCCACCACTGCAGCAAGATAAACATCTCCTTTTAGGGGAATATTCTTTTGTTTTAAAAGTTTCATAGCTAAAAGCATGGCGGCTAATGAACCTTTATCATCACAGGCACCCCTACCAAACATTTTACCTTCTTTTATTTTTGGCAAGAAAGGGTCTATGGTCATATTATCTACTTTAACTGTATCCATATGTGCTTCCAGAACGAAGTTCTTACCCTTGTTTTTACCTTCAACAATACCTATTACATTGGGACGTTCATCTAAAACCGGCTGGAGGATAGATTTTATACCTCTATTTTTTAGATAGTCCCTGACATAAGAAGCTAACTCTTTTTCTCCTTTAGCTGAGGTATCCTGTAAGGGGTTAACGCTATTTATACTGATTAAATCTCCCAGCAGACTGATAGCCTCTTTTTCTTCTATCATACCTTCAAAATATATATTGTCCTTCATCTTATCCTAACCAAGTTGCTAACAATTGTGCCCACAAAATGTGTTAGCTATAAAGATCATTTGCTATATATTCCAACCCCAACTCTTTTAGCTTTTTCTTAGATGGCTTCCCATTTTCCCTATCCCAATCCATCTCTTTAAAATATTCATCCATCATTAACTCCAGATCAACGGTTACTCCTTTAAGAGGTCCCTTTTCCAAGGAAGGATTTCCCAGGACAAGGGAGGGAAAATATTCTTTAACAAGATTTACTTCTTCCCTGACATTAAAGGCCTGTCTTATATTGGCTATTCTTTCTCCCACTTCGATTAATTCCTCTAATGTCCAGTCCTTTCCTGTAACTGCACTGAGAAATGCGGGGAGAAATTGCACATCAAAGGAAAGATATCCCCGCACACACAAACCAGAAGAGCTCATAGAATTGTTTAAGCACTCCAAAATCTTAACACCCTTTGCTCTTTCTTTTTGTTTTTGTCTCTCCATTCCAAATTCTGGAAACTGTAAATCAAGCCCGGGAGGTTTAGTAAACTGAGAAGCAGGAAGATGTTTAGCCGGAGATGCATTTACTTTATAAATAAGAGCCATTGCCGGCTCAAATCGGGGATCGTGCATAGGGAGAGCCTCTCCTCTTATATGGACAGCATACTGCTTTGCTTTTTCACCTACATGTTGGGCAGCTTTTTCCAGGCCCTGGGCTAATATGTCTCCCATACCTTCTCTATTGGCTATCTTTTCGGTCATTTCTACTATGGCCCGGCTGTTACCCCATCTCATCTCCAGCCCGCCCGTATCTTCTTTAGTAAGGAGTTTCTCTTCAAAGCAGTTGATAATAAAAGCAACAAGTCCCCCCGCTGATATAGTATCCATTCCATAATCATTACAAATATGATTCACCTTTATGAGTGACTCCAGATTATCATTTAGACAATTACTGCTAAAGGCAGCCATAGTTTCATACTCTGGTTGGTGAGATCCTGAAACACCGTTTCTTTCATCTCTCATCCTTACCATACCTCCACAGGCAATAGGACACCTCCAGCAGGTATATTTTTTAATCCTATACTGATAAATCTTTTCCTCTGACCAGTCTGTCCCCTGAGGAAACTCTCCTCGTCCCACACCAAACCAGTTTTTTGTGGGGGCATCTCCTGTTAAAATAGCTTTGGGTGTGTAAGCAGCACTACCTTTGCGGAACGTTTCAAAAAATCCCCTACCCTTTTTCATATCTAATATTGCTTTTTTCCTGAGGTCTAAAATCTTTTCCGGATAGGCAAGGGAAACTTCTCCTCTTCCCCTCACTACTATAGCTTTAAGGTTTTTTGAGCCCATAAGAGCCCCAAATCCAGAACGTCCTGCAGCCCTTCCTCTATCATGTATAATATTAGCGATCAAAACCAGTTTCTCCCCAGCTTTTCCTATGGAAGCTATGTTTATATCGCTCCCTAATCTGCTTTTAAGAATTTGCTCTACCTCACTTGTATTTTTACCCCATATATCTCTGGCATCATTTATTTTAACCTTGCCTTCTTCTATTAAAATATAAACAGGCTTCTCTGCTATACCTCTAATAAGTATTCCATCGTAACCTGCCATCTTTAAAGCTGGGCCAAGATAGCCCCCACAGTTTGAATCACTCCAGGTTCTGGTAAGAGGCGATTTTCCCACAACCATAAATCTGGAGCCAGTCACCGCTGGAGTCCCTGTTAACGGGCCTGTAATAAATCCAATTATACTTTCCGGACCAAGGGGATCAGTGTAAGGTTTTTGAAAATCATAAATTAACTTTGCTCCCACACCATATCCTCCCAGAAAATCCCTGTACATAGAATCTTCTAACTGTATAACTTTAATTTCTCTGGTAGAAAGATCCACAAATACTATTTTACCTGTATATCCTTTCAATTGTTTTTTTCTCTTTAGTTTTAGAGATCGCTTTTTTCGATATTTGCAGTCTTCTTTGTCAAAACTTAATAAAATTGTCTTTTTTGGCAGGAAGTTCCAACTTTCCCTCGTTAGAATTCAACCTTATCATAACCTCTCTTCCGGAGAAATCAATGCATATTTACACTCCTGTTTCGGTCTTATATGTAGCTTGCTCATTTTCTTACCGTCTCCATCTAATTGTTGAGAAGATCCGTGTGTTTCATACTGTAAAAGTTGGTTTGGTATTTACAGCTTACTCTGTAAACTTTTCTTTGTCAATTTCATTATGTCTGAGAGCTCTGATATACCTAACCTGGCAATAAAAGTCCCTGTTTTCATCAACGGCTCTTTTTGACACAGCCTACTTTTCAGCTAAGATAGAAGAGGCTTTCACATTCTTTATTCTCAGAGCAATTAAGCCGTAAAGGAGACAAAGATTGTTTTTGCCCTCGGCGGTCGGGAGGGCAAAAGAGGCGATTTCTTTAGAAAGTGGCACTTGACAAAAAAATGTGTTAACAATTAGTAGTGAAGTTAGATCCTTGTTAAGAGAAGAGCTAAAAAATAGGACTGGGGGAGATGAGAGATTAAAATAAATAGGCTCATTAGCTTGGGAAAGGAAGGCTTTTCACAGAAAAATGAACAATGTCTAAAATAATGCAATATACAAGTTTCGAGCGTGTAAAATTGGCTTTAGAACATAAAGAACCAGACCGCATCCCTTTTGATATAGGTGGTGCTGCTGTTACAGGTATAAATATTAAAACCTTAAAAAGATTAAAGAAGTACTTCGGATTGTCAGAAAAAGTAGAGCTATGGGATAAAATAAATCAACTGGCAAAAATGGATAATGAACTAATAGATGTGTTAAAGATAGACGTTAAAAATGTCAGTCCTGATGCTCCTTCGAAGCCAGGACTTTCTAAATATTTAGGTTTGGAAGGAAATCATTACAGATTAATTGATGAGTTTGGAATAGGCTGGCAAATGCCGGTTGAAAATGGGCATTTTTATGATTTGTATTTACACCCTTTAAAGGATGCTGAAACTGTTGAAGATATTGAAAATTATCCTTGGCCTGGTTCTCTAGATCCTGCAAGGTATGTTAACTTGAAAAATAAAGCTGATCAAATAGTACATCAGGGAAAAAAAGCCTATGTTCTTGGAAGAATGAGCGCTGGGATGTGGGAAAACGCTACGTGGATGACAGGTTATGAAAAGATGTTTACTGATATGCTGCTGAACGAGAAATTGGTCCGTGCAGTAATGGATAAATTTCTTGAAATCAAGATGAAGTACTGGGAGAAAGCCTTAGAGACAGTTGGCGAAAATGCACTGGTAATATCAACAGCGGATGATTTAGGTACACAAGAAAATCTGCTGGTTTCTCTGGAACTTTATAAGAAGTTAATATGGCCATATCATAAAAAGTTATTTTCTTTTATAAAGAAAAAGGCAAAATCGAGGGTATATATATTCTTTCACTCTGATGGTGCAATAAAAGAAGCGATTCCCCTCTTGATAGAAGCCGGGGTTGACATTTTAAATCCGGTACAGGTTAACTGTAAAGGAATAGACACCAAAATCCTGAAGAAAGAATTTGGAAATGATTTAACCTTTTGGGGGGGAAGTTGTGACAACAATATATTTGCTTTTGGAACTCCTGAGGAAGTACGTGAAGAAACAAAAAAGCGAATTTGTGATTTAGCGGACGGTGGTGGGTTTATTTTTGCACCAATACATATAATTCAGAGTGTAGTTCCAGTTGAAAATATTATTTCGTGGTGGGAAACACTACAAGAGTTTGGAAAATATTAATGGGATACTTTTTATAAGATGACAAGAAACTAACAATTTAGGGAGGGCAGGATGGCAATCTCATACTTTGAGGATTAAGAGGTTCTCAGACGAGATAGAAAGCCGTGCCTTACCCCCTCTAGATATTTTAGCAGAACTAAGAGAAATTGAAAAGAAAGAGTTAGAGTGCCAATAAAAAGGTCTTGATTCCTCAGGAAAAAGTATTAGATTTATACGCGTATCGAGAGACTTTCCCCGAAGGAGCCTTATATCAGCCACCTTAACGAGTCTTCGAGTTGAGGAAGAAGAAAGACGTGTTGTCTGAGGAGCGAAGCGAGGAGTTTCACGTCTTTCCCGAAACGAGAAGACGAGTAGAAACAATCCAAAGTCGATATACAGCGACGGAGGGGAAAAGTCCCGAGATATTCCTTGACATAGAACGACGAATAAATTATTTTACTGGCAGGCAAGAAGGTAAAAATGAGGAAAAATAACTACACTCTTGAAATGAAAAATATATATAAATCCTTCGGCGGGATACACGCACTCATAGATGTGAGCCTGGAGCTGAGGCACGGAGAAATCCTTGGACTAGTAGGAGACAATGCGGCAGGTAAATCGAGCCTTATGAAAATCTTGACCGGTGCTTATCAGGCCAATAGAGGGAGGATATTTTTTGAAGGAAGGGAAGTACATATCACCAATCCCCGAGTGTCGAGACAGATTGGAATTGAAATGGTTTATCAGGATTTCGAATTGTGTCCGAATCTGGATGTCCCTGCCAATCTGTTTCTGGGCAGAGAAATTACCGGTAACTTCTTAAAGGCGCTTAAAAACAGGCAGATGGAAAGCGAGGCGGTTGAGATCCTTGGCAGGCTCAAGATAGGCATAAAAAATTCTAAAATAAAGGCTAACAGACTTTCAGGTGGGCAGCAGCAGGCTGTGGCTATAGGAAAGGCGGTTAGCTTCAATCCGAAGGTCGTAATAATGGACGAGCCTACCGCGAGCCTTGCGGTGGTGGAGATAGAAAAGGTGCTCGATTTGATTCTGCGTTTTAAAGAGCAGGACATCTCTATAATTCTGGTAACTCACAGATTGGACGATATATTTAAAGTTTCCGATAGAATTTTTGTCCTGAAGCACGGTCGAAGAGTGGATGTAAAGGAAACCTCGCAAACAAACAAGGATGAAATTATAAAACTCATGTTCTAAGCCTAAGAAAAAGTCTTAAGGAATAAATATGCATGTGAAAGAACATAACCAGCAGTTAACATTAAGTGAGCAAAGAGAAGATTTTGTAAAAGTGGGCTTTTTAAAAAGCCTCTTGCTACACCCCGAGGCAGGTATAACTATTGCTGTCGTTCTATTACTTATCATCTTCTCAGTTGCATCACCCAGTTTCCTGACGGCATACAATATTTTTAATGTTGCAAGAAACGTCGCGTCCTATGCTTTTATAGCCATTGCCCAGGCACTGGTTATCGTTGGTGGAGGAATGAACCTTTCTGTGGGAGCCATAGGCGGGCTAGCGGTAGTCGCGACAGGATATTTCATCGATGTTCAGGGTTTTCCTCCAGCGATAGCTGTTATTATAGCCCTTTTAGTTGGGCTGGCTGCCGGCGCATTCAACGGTGTAATTATAACTAAGATAGGTATCAATTCTTTCGTAGCAACACTCGCAACGCTGTTTATTTTCACCGGTATTATATACGGAATTACCAAAGGATACCCCTACATAAACATTCCAAAGTCTTTCACCATCATTGGAAGAAAGGGTATTGGGGGATTGCCTTACCTTTTCTGGTTCATGGTGGGAGCTCTGGGCTTCATCTTTTATATGTTTAATTTCATGCGCTTTGGTAGATGGCTTCTGGCGACCGGCGGCAGCAAGGAAGCAACGAGAGTATCGGGAGTCAATGTAGATAGGATAATTTTACTTTCACATGTACTATCCGGTCTGTTTGCTGCAATTGCCGGTGTGCTCTGGGTCTCAAGGATGGGCTCCGCCCAGCCGGCAACCGGTCAGGACTGGCTTATCATATCATTTGCGTCAGCAATAATCGGCGGAACTGCTTTGAGTGGAGGGTCAATTTCGGCCCTGGGCCTTTTCATGGGAAGTGTAATAATTGTTCTAATTAGGAACGGGTTAATCCTGCTCGGGGTAAATATATATTTTGAGCAAACTTACCTGGGACTTATAATCCTGTTAGCAGTGGTCGTGGACAGAATAAGGGCCCTTTATTACCAGATGGCAGGTACTTAAATACCCCAGCTGCAGCAAAGGGTCATTACCGATAAAGACATGGTTCAGTCTTCTGTGAAACAGGTTAGCTCTTTCTCATAATTATTATACACTTTTATCTTGACAACTTTCCTCCCATAGAGGTATAATGCGGATGCCAGAGTAAATTATGGGGAGGTACAGGATTGAGCTTCCAACCCGTTCCTGTTGAGAAGAAGATTGAAGCTGTATCTAAATTAGCACAGTCGGCAAGGAAAGCAAATTTGAAAAACTTTTTGGTAGGTGAGTGAGGAAAGGGGGTGAGCTAAGACCCTCATCTACAAAGAGCTTGAGTTACTTTTTGAGGGTAAAACTTGACAGTGCCATTCCATTGAAAGGAAGATCAAAAAATGAGAAAGCTTTTAGTTTTACTGCTGACAGTGGTATTTACCACGGTATTTGTTTGGGTTGGTTTTGCGGCAGGCCAAAAGGATCCAGCTGAGCACAAAATTGCATGGTTCGCTCCTATGCCGCACCCGTACTTTGATGCTGTAAAAAAGGGTGTAGAGGCCTGGGAAAAGGACACCGGGATTGAAGTAAAAAAGGTAATCGGGCAGGAATGGACACAGAAGAACGAGAATGAAAATGTTGAGGCCCTCGCAGCGCTGGGCTATAAGGCCTTTTCTATCTATCCAGCCGACCCGACTGCAGCAAACGGCCTCTACGAGGAGCTGGTCGAACGCGGAATACATGTGGTTAACTTTGGCGCAAAAACAACAGAGCCAACTCCTGCTTCATTTTACGTGGGCACAGATATAAGACAGGCTGCGCTGGATGCTGCGGAAAAGCTGTGTGAGCTGCTGGGGTATAAAGGGAATATCCTGAATGTGCTTGAGATAATTGAAGATGTAAACACCATCGTCCGGAATGAAGCCATAAAGGAGGTTGTTGCAAAATACCCCAATGTTCACATCATTGGTGAAGTAGCCGACATTAAGACCGTTGAGGAAGGCATGGAAAAGATTCAGAACGCCCTTGCGGCCCAGATCGAGGAGATCGATGGCGTTATCTGCACCGGCTTTACCATTACGGTTGCGGCAACGGCCATTCTTTCGGAGTTTCATGAGACGCAAGAAAAATATATTCGATTCGTCGGCATTGATGATGATCCGTCGGTGCTGAAAGCAATCAGGGAAGGTCTTATTGACACCACCGTTGCCCAAAACCCATGGGGAACTGGCTACCTAAGCGTTGAATCGTGCAAGTGCTTGCTGGACGGATGGACGCCAAAACCTGATAGTTACTCTATTTATGCAGGGCACGTATTTGTTACGAAGAGGAATATCGATACCTATTTTGATGAGCTGGTTAATATGACAATGGGTATTAGGGAGAGCATGAAGAATAAAGACATGAACCCGCCTAAAAAGTAAGTGGGTTAAGCATTTTCCATTAACGAAGAGCAGGGAATCAAGGAAGGGGGGAAATTCCGTCTAGGAAGGCGGCTTAATTTTCCCCCTTTCTATTAAAAGGGGGACCACCCCTGCTACAATTGTTATGAGAGAACAACCACCTTTTTAAGCTCTTGGATGAATCCTTAATCTCTGAAAACCCTTGTCCTGAACCTATTAGGAAAAAGCTAAGTAAGACTATTTAAGCTCCTTGAAATTGTCCAAGGTACAAAATATCTTCTAATCCAAGATCTGCCCTTCTTTACCCTCCTATGAGGCCTTTTCGATGGGGATATATTTCTTTAAAGTAGTTTACAGGCTCCTAAGAAGGAACAGGTTTGTGGGTCTTGCTCAAGTTTGTGGCAAAATTATAGAATAATGTAAGATTCTGTTTCATCTCCCACTCTTTGAAAATAGTCAGCCCAACTCTTCTAGCCGAGGAATCTAAATCCGAATCTCATGCCCGGAATGGCTGAGACTAAAGCACCGATGATGACAGATATGACTATATCCACTATAATTACCACCACCGTGTAGCCCAAAGCTTTTTCTTGAGGACAATCCATCATAATTGGAATAGCCAAATAGAGAAGATAAAGTCCGTAGAGTCCAGCTATCATTACCACCACGCTGAGAGGGGGGATAATATAGAGAATGCCTGCTACCAGAGCAGGAGTGGCACAATAGACAGCTACTTTCAGAGCTTGAATCTCGTTTTTTACCCCCGAAAAAGTAGGAGCCAGAGCATTTATAATTAGTCCTAAGATGTAGATTCCTATTAGAGTAAGTATATATTGGAGTACAGCACCTGAGACAGAACTAATTAGAGGAACACGGAAAGTACCGAAAATAGAGACACGTATTCCCACGGCACTCATTCCAATAATCGAGCCCACAGCGGGAAGAATAGCCAGGATGGCTAAATAGTTAAGAACAAGAGCTCGAGGACTAACAGCTTCCTGTTTTATTGCTGCAAAAGTATCTCGTGGTTTTATAAGAACCTTCTTTGCCCTTTGGGCAACACTTTTAATAACATCCATACTTCCGGTCCCATTCATCTTTTACCTCCTGTTTTAATTTACAAGATACTCGAGGAGGGAAATAGGGCTTCGCCGATTCCTTCGGAATGCCCCCCTCGACGGCTCGATCGGCAAAGCCGACTCTCGCTTCGCTCGAGCAAGTCGAGCCTGCTCCCCTCTTTTTTTCTGATATTTGGTCTATACCTCAAACTTAATTTGTCTGAAAAAAATCTATCTTTAACTATAACAGAAAAAACAGGGCTGGCAATAGCTACTTTGATAATACAGAAAAGAACTGTCGTTCTTTCGCGTATAAGGAACCATAAAATACCTCCATAGCCGATATCCTCCCTCTCTTATTTCCTGGAGATATTTCTCCAGGCCTACTTACGACAAGCAGTTGACAAAATTTCTGAGGTGTAATAAGTTGTATGTAGTCTTTAGGAAAGCTAAACTGTTCCTAAACGAGGCCGAGGACAATAATTATGGAGATGAAAAGATATGTCTTAATAAAAGAGAAAGCCAGGATAGACGGGTTTTCCACAGATACTGTATCAAGAAACTTTAAAAATAAATAAAGGAGGGACATAATGAAAATGAAAAGTTTTTTTATGGCTGTAATTTTCTTTTCTCTCTTAATCGTGGGTTTACCAGTTCTTGCAAGCGGTGATGAAAACCTTGCTAGCCAGTTTCGATCAAACGGGGACCTAATCAATGGATGGTACTGGCTTAGAGATCCTGCACTCCAGCATTATGCGGAGTGGACTTTTAAAAACGTTCCTCGCGGAACCGAGAATCTAACCCTTGAGATTAGTGCTCTGGCGACCAATGGTGCCAGCGGTGGAAGGGATTTCCCTGCAGAATTCTTACTCATTTATGGGTTCCCGGGAAGTGGTTTAATGGGAGGCGTTTTTAAAAAACAGGCTGTCACTCTTCCCAATACTCATTCCCCGGACGACCCCCTCGGCTATACCTGCAGTGGCCGGGTTACCATCTCGCGATATTTCTTCTCTGGGGCATCAACTATTTTGTTGCGGGTAGAGCGGACCTCGCCTAACGCTAATCATGTAGCCTTCAGAAGGGAGAGCATCGTAATCTTTGTGCCACCGAATCAGCCACCACCGCCGACACGTAAAAAGTGATCCTCTCCGTTACCGATAACCAAGGGCTCTCCTCGACAACAACGCAGGGGATACTAATACCTTTCATTAGGGAGGATAAGAAGTGTTTAAAAGAAAACAAAAGATAGTGTATCTGGTAGGAATCTTAACTTTTTTTATTCTTACAAAATGGGGATATTCTTCTGTTTTTGCGGAGGAAGTTAAGATTCTTTCGTCTGCACCTCGAGGCCCCACAGAGAATATTAAAGAAACCTCCGCCATTATTGTTAGTTTTAACCAACCTATGGTTTCCCTCCAAAAACTCCCTGAAGGAGAGGGAACAGGCCCTCTGCTTATCAGGCCCAGGGTTTCTGGAAAGTATCGCTGGATGGGAACACGCACTTTAGTTTT
>Ga0209121_10003185_pt1 | contig 16006 bp, 16 predicted proteins | sample Cruoilmetagenom3_FD_187292 | JGI IMG/M metagenome (GOLD analysis project Ga0209121, IMG submission 187292) | Oil polluted marine microbial communities from Coal Oil Point, Santa Barbara, California, USA - Sample 3 (SPAdes) (version 2) | ecosystem: Environmental > Aquatic > Marine > Oil seeps ... | reverse complement strand
TTCTTGTAGTTGCCTGATTTATCAGGCACAGTCGCTCAATAAATTGAGCAACTACATACTTTGGAGTGTCACCTTTCTATCTGAACTAGATCATGCAACACACTCGTTCGTGTGTTCACACATTGCTTTTCATGCTCCACAATCCCCGCTTATGCTGCCGTGCTTCTTTTTCTAATTGAAGGAAATATATCTGGTATTCGAGGTTTGGAGGGTAAGGATATGAATAAGCATAGCCTAGCCTGACAAGCTCGGCATTAACCATGGTATTATTCACCCACACATATCTAAGCAAGCGGCCGTATTTATCTTTATCCTCAACATCTTTCTCCAGCCGAACCTTCTGGCCCTCGACCAGGTTGCGATTGGCTTTTGAAGCCTCAATATAGTAAGGCTCACCCCTTTCTGGAGTGTCAATGCCGATGTACCTCACACGGTAACCTCCTTCAATCTCTATTGTGTCCCCATCAATAACTCGGGTGACAAGGACTGCATCCTCACTGATGCTACCACAACTTGTGGTTAACAGAGCCAGAACTAGGGCAAGGATGATTGCTAATCGCCCTTTATTCCACAATCCAAATCTGTGATGCGTCACGCAAAACAATTTCTGGTGCTCCTTTATGAGTTTCAATCAAGCCTTCAACTCCCTCCCATTATGCATCGAGCCAAAGCCGATGGCGCAATCAATCGCTCTGCACCCAGCGACTCTGCTTTCGGAGCAAAATCACCCTGACCGCTCCCAAAGCTAATAAACCTGAGATTAGGAGGGCTTTTCTGCCATCAGGCATGGGGTCCCAAAAGCCCTGCCAGGTGGAATTCATTACCTCTCCCAGCTCAATCTCAGGAACCTGGAACAATCTCCGACCTGTTTCAGGGTCACGTTGGTAAAACTTGACTTCGGGGTTCTCAGCCGCAGTCTTCATTTTACCTTCATATTCCACCCATATATGTATGGGTGAATAGTTGATGCGATAGGGGATACTCTTGGCTTCAAAGACAGAAGCTAGAACTAAAGCTCGGGCTTTGCAATCTCCCTCTGCTTTCTCCAATACCTGTTCAACAGTGGGAAAATACCACGGCATGGCATAAACTTCCCAGTCATAGCGATAGGGTATTCTCTCTAGGACTGTTTTTTCTATAGCTGTGGCATCAGAGGGGAAATCCTTCAGTATAGGTTCAACAGCGTTAGGGTCAGCGTCTGGGCTAAAAGCCCTTTGAACACTAATAATCAGGTTTAAAGGATTGGGGTATAGTACAAAAAGGATCCAGAGTATCAAAAACAAGGGAAAATATCGCTGGAAAACTCTGCTAACAGGAACCCTCCACCCCGCGTTAGTGTTATGTGACATCTCTTTCCTTTAGCTCATACTCAAGGATATCCACAACCACAAGTTTTGTGATTAAATCGATATTTTCGAATGTATTGGTGTCAAGTAATGGAAACCCTTCGTAAATTATCTTTTGAATTCTTGACTGGCAATCAGGAGTTATATGGGCCAGCTTTTTCCCGATGTAATTCTTAATCTCAGCTCCAATTTGCTCATCTCGAGTTAAAGGCACAGCACAACTGATATCCCTGATGACCGAACTTAGATAAAGGATTTTCTCCAATCTATTTCGTAATGCTATCTTCCAAGATAGAACTTCTTCGGCACTTGGGTCAAGGATATATTTAGCATAAGCCACCTGATCCTCGATATAGTCCTTGCTATATAACAACCTGGTAACTTCATATTCCTTCGCAGCCATCCCAGCACTGTAGAGGAGGCCGTGGGCGCAGCCCTGGGGAAGACTGTATTGCTTTATCGCCCTTATCAAGTCTGGGGGGACCCTGATAAGGTAATATTCTAGAGAACCGTGCAAAACGGAGTGCGCAGCCTGGCGTCTAATTCCAGCTAGAGCTACAAGCCGTGGTATTTCTAGAAGCTGCTCCATATAAATAGTAATGGTTGGCTTTCCATGCAAAGCATCGTGAGTGGCAAAGAATGTTTCCCCCGCAGATTTTTCAATCATACAGAGGTCAATAGAATCAGCCATTGGCTCGCCTATGACTTCATAGCACTCATCTATAATGCTCAGAATTTTATCCACGAGAGGTTGTGATATTTCGCCAAACCTTGTTACAGAGATCTTTGCCATCAGCTATTCAGGTATTCCTCGGCCCAGGCTCGTTGTAACCCCCCCTCAGCCTCTCTTCCTTATTATGCTGTTATTTTACCTTTCCGCATTCCAGCTATCAATTCCCTAAGCTAAAGCTTGATGGAATGCGCATACCGCTGGGAAAAAGGTCATTCTTGGCTCGAAAAAGGCCTTTTCTTCACTCTAAGGTATTGACAAAATTCCGTCGCTATAGTAACAATATAGCAAATTTAGAATTACAAGGAGGGTACAATGGCAACAGCTTATTGCATGAAGTGCAGACAAAAGAGGGAGATAAGAAATGCAAGGCCGGTTACGCTTAAGAATGGTAGACCGGCGGTACAGGGTGTCTGCCCCGTTTGTGGTACAAAGGTATTCAGAATAGGGAAAGCTTAGCTACTCATAGTTATTTCCTAGTAGTAAAGTAGGTTTACTTTTCCTTAAGCTGCTAGGGCGGGCATTCTAGCATAGCTTTAAAACCTAAAAACTACAGGTTTTGCTATTTCTTGTAGGCTGTGGTCTAAGGCTTCTGTATTGGCATGCCTTATATCCAAAGTCCTTGCGGAAATTTTATGAGCCTCCAGTTCAAGATAGTGGCATTCCTTTAGCAGTGGTTTGCGAATTAATCTATTCCCTCCAAAGAAGATGTAGTCTAGGGGATGATTCTTAAATCTCTCCTCGATTCTATTGCTGACTTTTCTTAGAAAATCCTTTTTCTGCTCCTCGGTTCTGCGGGCAAATCTTTTTTCACTCCTCCCTCCCTTCCTATGTTCCTTATGAATATACCCTGTGCCTGTTTTTGATTCCACCAAATTATCACCCTGGAAAATTCCTATGGAGTATGAACCCCATGCTACCAAGACGACTCCTATGGCATATTTTCGCTCCAGCGTCTCATATAGGAGCGAAGTATCAAGCTCACCAAGTGATACTTTATTTTCAGTCAAGGGGAACGGTGGTAGGACTATATGTTTATTTCCATTCTCCTGCCAAAATATAGCTGCCCCGGTGTTATACTTCTCAGCTTCTTGGATGACAGCTTTGGTATTAAGTGTCTCTCTAATCTCGGTGACACATATGCTATATTTAGGCTCGAGCGATAACTCATCTATATAATGGGGAAAGGAAGAAGGTTTCATATATAGGGTTAAATAATCTCCAGGACTCGTTTTAAGCTCGGAGAAAAGGCTGTATAGCTTTCTTTTGGTGAGAGTTTTCTTTTCCATACTAATTTCCAGCATTCTAAGTCATCTATAGGAATGTTGCCAGTAGCTCACCAATTTCGATAATAACTCAAGAGGCTAAGGGAAGAGCTGCTCTCGCTCGAGATTGCTTCGTCGCTAGCGCTCCTCGCAATGACAGAAAGAGAAGGTGCTTCGCAATACCGAAGCCTCATTCGTAGCATCGAGGCTTTAGCCTCGACGGGCAAACCTAAAGGTTCGCCCCTACATTTATAGCAGCAAAGTGATATAGAAGCATGAAAGGCGATGCGCCACTAATCACGTATGAGGGAGTACAAGGGCTTTTAATTCGCCTCAGATTGGGCTAAACTTTATTAACATGGCTCTGAAATATAGTCCTCAGGAAATCGAGGGGAAATGGCAGGAGAGGTGGGCAGCCGATCGCATTTACGAGGTAAAGGAAGAGGATGCTCGCCCCAAGTTTTATGCTCTGACCATGTTTCCCTATACTTCAGGAGACCTCCATATTGGACATTGGTATGCTATGGCACCTTCTGATGTGCATGCCAGGTTCAAGAGGATGCAGGGCTATAACGTGCTTCACCCTATGGGCTTTGATGCCTTTGGATTACCAGCGGAAAACGCTGCTATCAGTCACGGGATTCACCCTTATGATTGGACGATGGGGAATGTAGAAAATATGCGTCGGCAACTCAAGAGCATTGGGGCCGTCTATGACTGGAACCGTGAAGTAATTAGCTGTCTCCCCGAGTATTATAGATGGACACAGTGGCTTTTCCTGAAGCTGTATCATGCGGGGCTGGCTTATCGGGCTAAGGCACCGGTTAACTGGTGTCCTAGATGCCAGACAGTGTTGGCTAATGAGCAAGTGGTGGGGGAGGGTTTTTGTGAGCGCTGTGGCGCACCAGTGACCAAGAAAGATTTAGAGCAGTGGTTCTTCAGAATTACTAAATATGCTGAAGAGCTTCTTGATTTTAGCCGTGTAGACTGGCCAGAGCGCATAAAGATAATGCAAAGGAATTGGATTGGGAAAAGCGAGGGCGCTGAGATTTCTTTTGGTCTAGAGCATGAGGGCATAGAGCAAAAAGAGATAAGAGTGTTTACCACCCGTCCTGATACTATTTTTGGAGTGACCTTCCTTCTTCTTGCCCCGGAGCATCCTTTGGTTTCTCAATTGACCATCCCAGAGCATAGGGCTGAGGTGCAGGAATATGTTACTTGGTGTCGGCGGCAAGCTGAGTATGAGCGGACAGCCCTCGGCAGGGAGAAAACAGGGGTCTTCTTAGGAAGCTATGTCATCAATAGATTAAACGGGGAAAAGGTGCCCATCTGGATTACTGACTACGCCTTGCTGACTTATGGCACTGGGGCAGTGATGGGAGTTCCTGCTCACGATGAGCGAGACCTTGAGTTTGCCAGGAAGTTTAACCTTCCTGTTCGGGCTGTTATCGTCCCTCCAGATTGGTCAGGTGAGGAATTGACAGAAGCATATACTGAGCCAGGCATAATGGTGAATTCTGAAGAGTTTACCGGCCTACCCAGCGAACAGGGATATGAGGCAATCTGTGCTCTACTAGAGAAGAAAGGGTGGGGTAAGCGAACTATTACTTATCGCCTTCGCGATTGGCTTATTTCCCGGCAGCGCTATTGGGGGGCACCTATACCGATGGTTTATTGCGATAAATGTGGCATAGTCCCTGTGCCTGAAGAGGACTTGCCCGTCCTGCTTCCTCCTGATGCTGAGTTTAAGCCTACCGGGGAGTCTCCGTTGAAATATTGCCAATCATTTGTCAATACCACTTGTCCTGAGTGTTCTGGGCCGGCGCGAAGAGAGACTGATACCATGGATACCTTTATGTGTTCCAACTGGTATTTCTTGAGGTATGCCAGCCCCAATACCAATGATGCCCCTTTTGATGCTGAAAAACTGAGGTATTGGCTGCCTGTAGACTTGTATACCGGTGGTGCAGAGCACGCCGTCATGCACCTCTTCTATGCTCGTTTTTTCATCAAGGCACTGAGAGATATAGGCCTGGTGGATTTTGATGAACCATTTATTCGTCTTTTCAATCAAGGGACCATGGTTTATCGTGGTGGCAAGATGAGTAAATCTAAGGGCAACGTAATTGCCCCAGATGAATATGTGACTGAGTTAGGAGCTGATGCCGTTCGCGGCTATCTTATGTTTATTGGGCCTTGGGAGCTAGGTGGAGAATGGAGCGATAGTGGTATTATAGGCATAAGCCGCTGGTTAAATCGGGTATGGGGCTTGGTAGAGACAGGGTACGATAGCCAGACTGTCGAGCCCCAAGCAGAAAAAGACCTCCGTCGGGTTATCCACAAGACGATTAGAAAGGCAACCGAGGATTTGGAGAAATTCCGCTTTAATACCATGCTGGCAAGCCTTATGGAATTTAGCAACTATCTGTCGAAAGTAAGAGAAGCAAGGAATATAGCAACTTCACTGTGGCGAGAGGCTATTAGTTATTTTTTGCTTCTTCTTGCTCCTACTGCTCCCCATCTTGCTGAGGAGTTATGGGCTAAAACTGGGCATCCATACAGCATTCACAATCAATCTTGGCCGAAGTTTGATGAAGAGCTAGCTCGGGAGGAAGAGATTACCCTGGTCATTCAAGTAAATGGCAAGCTACGGGATAAATTAACCGTGCCTGTTTCTATCACTGAGACTGAGGCCAGGGAATTAGCTCTAGGTAGAGAGCGAGTAAAGGCCCACACTGATGGTAAGAAAATTACTAATATCATTTGTGTTCCTGGGCGCTTGGTAAATATTGTGGCGAGATAGAATTTGCAGGGCATGAGCATAAGGGCTGAGCTACAGGAATTAGAGCACTGTATCGTTACGGGCTTATGAAAGTGTAGGCAGGTCGCTGTGGGGGAACAGAAAAATCGGAAGGGGAAAAGGAAAATGAAAATAGCTTTTATTGGTGGCGGAACTATGGGAATAGCAATGGTCAAAAGTCTTTTGACCAAGAAGGTAGTTGCACCACAGGATATCGTGGTCAGCGATGTTAGCTTATTACGGCGCGAGTTGTTGAGCAAGGAGTACGGAGTTAGCACCTTAGCCGATAATAGAAAGGCAATGAAAGGCGCTGATATGACTATTCTGGCAATAAAGCCTCAAGATTTGGCTCAGGCGATGGAGGAAACGCTCAAAGCTGACAGCTTACAGCCGACAGCTCTTGTATTATCCATAGTAGCTGGTATCAGCTTGTCTACTTTGCAGCATGGTCTGAAACACCCTTGCATTATCAGGGCTATGCCTAATATGCCAGCGCAAATCGGCGAGGGAATGACTGTATGGACGGCAACTGCTGAAGTCAGCCAAGAACAAAAAGAGATGGCGAAAGCTATACTTGGTGCTTTGGGCCAAGAGCTTTATGTTGCTGATGAGAAATATATAGATATGGCTACGGCTGTTAGTGGCAGCGGTCCGGCTTACGTATTTCTTTTCATTGAGGCGCTCATTGATGGCGGTGTGCATATTGGCCTGCCTCGGGATGTAGTTCAAAAATTGGTGATGCAAACTATACTTGGCTCTACTCACACTGTTCAAAAGACAGGTAAGCACCCTGCTGAATTGAGGGATACGGTTACTTCACCGGGAGGTACCACTACAGAGGCGCTCCTTCGATTAGAAAAAGGAGGATTCCGTTCTCTCCTCCTTGAGGCTGTTGCTGCTGCCTACGACAAGGCTAAACATCTTTAGGCGAGTTGTGAAATATAATGGATTTGCTGCTTGAGTATCGCAATTGTCCCAGTTGTGGGAAGAACGATTTCACCGTGCTCTTTGAGTCTAATATGAAAGACGGTGATTTCCGGGAAGGGATAGATACTGTGTATATGCTACCAGGGGGCAAGTATGGTAGGCATGTTAGGTGCCGGGATTGCCATCTTATATATGTAAATCCCATTGAAGATGAGGGAAGAATCAACGAGGGCTATTCCCAAAGGGAAAGTATAGATGCTTCTATCATTCGGAGGAGCCGCTTAAGTGCAGCTAAGTCACAATTGCGATTAATTAGAAAGCATAACCGTGGCACAAATCTTTTAGATACAGGTTGTGCGGAGGGATTTTTTCTGTTTAATGCCTCCAAGGAGGGGTATACAACTAAAGGGATTGAGCTATCGCAAGGTGCGGCAGCATATGCTAGGGAGGAATTTGGTTTAGATGTAGAAGCAGGATACTTCGAAGAATCACAGTTTCCAGAAAATTGCTTCGATGTAGTCACCCTATGGCAAGTTCTGGAACATGTCCCATGCCCACACACTATACTTAAAGAAGTTCACCGGATACTCAAGCCCGGGGGGTTGGTGACGGTATCAACTCCGGATATCGGAGGAATACCAGCAAGGATTTTCGGGAGGAGATGGTGGAATATAAGGAGAGTTCATATCAATCAATTTACCACAGAAACACTTAGGAGCATCCTTGAGAATGCTGGGTTCAAAAATGTAGCTTCTACCTCTTATTGGGAATGTATAAGTTTGTCTATGCTGCTCATTCCAATACTAAAATATCTGAAGGTGTATGAACCATTAAAAGCTTTGTTCTACCCCAGTTCTATTTTAGCAAGGATTATGGATAGGATAAGGCTTATTTATCCCGCAAAACTCGATAACTGTGTCATGCTTGGATTTAAATAGGAGGTTTATAAATGACAAATTTTTCTCCATCACAAGGGATTAAGCTTGCTAGGAAGGGAATCCATAATTATATAACTCATCGCCCTGTAATAGTCTCATTCGAGGTAACGCTTTCTTGTAATTGCAACTGTCGGCACTGTGACCTCGGCGGAATAATAAAGAACGAAGAGCAACTTAAACCAGATGACTATGCTAACTTGACTCGACTCCTGAACCTTCCTGTGGCGCAAATCTCCGGCGGTGAACCGCTTTTGCGTAAAGATATAGTAGACATAGTTAAGGCTATCAAGCAATCTGATGGATTGCCGTACTTGATACTTGTCACCAATGGAGTGCTACTAAGCGAGAGCAAGTACCTACAACTGCATGAAGCTGGGGTGAACCAAATCTCAGTATCACTTGACTTCCCTGATGAGCGGCATGACGAATTTCGGCGACGACCAGGTCTATATAAACGTTTGGACCGGGTAATCCCACAGCTATCGAAGTTTGGTTACCGGGATATTATTTTGAACGCGGCTATAACGCGAGCTAATTTGAAGGAAATATTGCCTCTAGCAGAAAAAGCTATGGACTGGAATGTATCCATATCTTATAGTGCGTACACCGCGCTGCGAACAGGTGATAAAGATTATTGTGTTGATAGCCCAGAAGAGTTGGAAATTCTGCGCCAATCCATTAACGAAGTTATAGAATTAAAGAAACAAAGCAATCATATAGTTAACCCTGAAGCCGTGCTTTTAGATACCCTGAAGTTCTTTGAGCAGGGCTACATGCCAGGTTGCAAGGCTGGCATCAGATTCTTTGTCGTAATGCCTGACGGAAGCTTCGTTCCATGTTCACTTCATCGCAACAAATATTCTAGCCAAAAGGAAATGATAGAAAAATTTTCACGAGCCAACCAATGTGGTAGTTGTTATGTTGCTATAAGGTCTTATAGCCAACGATCGCTTTGGGGCCAGTTAAAGGATATCCCTGAGTATGCCAAACGATTTTTCTCCTGAAAAGCGAGTTGATAGCTTTGGTTTAATCTTTGGAGAAAAACTTCCTTATCTCCAAGATGGTACAGTACTCCCCGAACTACTGCCTTTATACCCTTACTTCTAGCTCGTTTAACTGAGAACTAACAACATTATTTCCCAGCAAGGAATAAGCAACCTTTTGGGTTACCTTGCGAATTGCCATATATCAGTTGTGTTTTCTTAAGTAGAAGCTGGAGTCTCGCCTGGGTGTAGCTTACGCCATTTTTCCAAAAGTTGCTCACGTGTTTCTTGATGATCAGGGTCGGCAATGCAACAATCCACGGGACAGATTTCAACACATTTTGGTGATTCAAACCAACCTACACATTCAGTGCATTTATCAGGGTCGACAACATAGATTTCTTCCCCTTCACTTATTGCCTCATTTTTACATTCCGGTTCACAAGCACCACAGCTAATGCACTCATCAGTAATTTTGTACGCCATCTTTAATACCTCCTTAAAATATTGTGCTTAATTTTAACAGCTACCCCTTTCCGTTGCAATCTTAGAAAGCCTGATAGACGACTTTTCCTTTAGAGCAACAGCAACATGGTCAGGAACCATGCCTTCCAGACAACCTCCTAGCATAGCTACTTCCTTAATCAGACTAGAGCTAAGGAATTGATATTGGGAGCTTGTCATCAAGCAAACTAGCTCAATATCTGATGCCAGGTTTTTGTTCATCAGCGCTATTTCAAATTCCCGTTCGAAATCAGAATTCACCCTTAACCCGCGGATCATAACTTTTCCCTCTACCTGGTGCACAAAGTCCACGGTAAGCCCCTTAAAGGGTCTAACATGGACGTTAGGCAAGCCAGTTATTGCTTTCTCCACCAGCTCTATTCTTTGCTCTAGAGAGAAAAGTGGTTGTTTATCGGGATTCTCGTAAACTCCGACAATTAACTCATCGAATAGGGCTGATGCTCGCTTGACGATATCCATGTGTCCATTGGTAACGGGGTCAAAGGTGCCGGGATAAACTGCTACTGTCATAGTTGACCTCCCTTTTGGTATATAGAAATAAAAGTGTCGCCATAGTGGCGTTGTTTAACTAGACGTAATCCGTTATAGTCAGGATTCAAGGGGAAGCGATTTGCGTGACAAACCACGATGCTAGAATTTCCCCCTACCAATTTTGAGTTGGCTAGAGTTACTAATAAGTTATTTGTAGAAGGGTCTGAGTAGGGTGGATCTATAAAGATAATATCATAATTATTACTGAGAAAAGCAACTGCTTTGTTTACACTGCAACAGTAGATATGAGCTTTGCCTAAGCCCCCCGTTTTTTCTAGGTTAGATTTGATAATATCACAGCATTTTTTCCTATGGTCGACAAAATCGACCCATTCCGTCTCGCGGCTTAGAGCTTCAATGCCCAGGGCACCACTACCAGCATATAAATCGAGTGCTCGGCGCCAACTGTTAGCAGTATTCTCCAAAATAGAGAAAATAGCTTGCCTTGCTAGATTGGTTGTGGGTCGAATTGAGTGTTTTTGAAGAGTCTTTAACTGAGTTCCCTTTGCTTTACCACCGCTGATTCGCATTTTGTTAGCCTTTAACATTATACTTTGGTTTATTAGCTATTTCAAGCAACCCAGTTTGTTGACTATAAGGGGTGGGGTAATCTATAATTAGTTGGCTTAAAGCCCGAGATAAGCTTTAAAGGAAGAGGATAAATTGACTACTGGATTTGAGAGATTTTCAGATCGAGCGCGCAAGGTGCTGACACGAGCTCAAGGTGAAGCACAACGACTAGGGCATGGATATATCGATACGGAGCATATATTATTGGGACTAGTAGAAGAGGAAACAGGGATAGCATCCAAAGTCCTGGTCAATTTAGGTATCGCGTCGACCAAAGTGCGCTCAGCAGTGGAGTTTGTAGTTGGGAAAGGAGGGAAACAAACTAGTGGCGTAGAAATTAGCTTGGCTCCTCAAGCTAAGAGAGCTATCGAACTTGCTGTTGATGAGGCACGCCATTTTAGTTCCAACTATATAGGGACTGAGCATCTGCTACTTGGGTTATTACGTGAAGGTGAAGGGGTAGCTTGTAATGTTTTGGAGAGTTTTGGGATTACTCTAGAGCGGGCGCGTGATGAAGTTAACCGAGTTGTGAGACAGGAAGCGGTACGCTCTCGTGCTACTAGTCGCACTAGCACGCGTACACCAACTTTAGACCAGCTTGGAACGGATCTAACTGCTCTAGCTCGGGCAGATAAACTTGACCCTACTATCGGACGCAACAAAGAAATTGAGCGGGTAATTCAGATACTAAGTCGCCGCACCAAGAATAATCCAGCACTTATAGGTGAACCTGGCGTCGGCAAAACAGCGATTGTTGAAGGATTAGCCCAGCGCATAGCAGCTGGAGAAGTCCCTGAAGCATTGCAAGGCAGGAGAATAATTGCCTTAGATATAGGTGCTTTGGTGGCAGGAACAAAATACCGTGGTGAATTTGAGGAAAGGCTGAAGAGAGTTATTGAGGAGGAAAAAGCTGCAGGTAATTGCATCCTGTTTATTGATGAAATGCAGACTATCGTAGGTGCTGGAGCAGCTGAGGGCGCGGTTGATGCCTCCAATATTTTAAAGCCTTCACTGTCACGCGGTGAAATACAATGTATTGGTGCTACTACTTTGGATGACTACCGCAAACATGTAGAGAAGGATCCAGCTTTGGAACGGCGGTTTCAGCCTGTCTTAGTAGCTGAACCTACTAGAGAGGAGACTCTGGATATCTTGCGGGGCATCAAACATAGGTATGAAGAATTTCACCGCTTGACTATAGACGATGAAGCCTTGCAGGCAGCGGCTTCTTTGGCTACCAGATATATTGCGGATCGTTTTTTGCCTGATAAAGCTATTGATTTAGTAGATGAGGCTAGCTCTCGGGTGCGTATTAAACGTGGTAGTGCTCCTATGGGCTTAGCTGAAGCAAGGCGGGCTTTGGAAAGCGTATGTAAGGAAAAGGGGGCGGCTATGGCTGCTCAGCAGTATGAATATTCCGCTGAGCTGCGTGACCGCGAACTCCAGCTAGTGGAAAAAATTGGTATGATGGAGAAAGAATGGCAGGTTACGCAGGAGTCGGGCAAACCCACGGTTACCGAAGAGGATATTGCTGAGGTAGCTAGTATGTGGACGGGGATACCTGTGGTAAGGTTGACCACTGATGAAACCAGTCGCCTTCTGCAAATGGAGGAGGCATTACATCATCGCATTATTGGCCAAGATGAGGCTATAAACACTGTGGCTAAAGCAGTGAGAAGAGCTCGAGCTGGGTTGAAAGACCCACGGCGTCCCATTGGAGCCTTCATATTTTTGGGACCCACCGGAGTGGGTAAGACCGAGTTAGCTAGAGCTTTGGCTGAGTTTATGTTTGGTGATGAAGATGCTTTAGTCCGGCTTGATATGTCGGAGTTTATGGAGCGTCACACTGTAGCTCGCTTGGTTGGAGCACCCCCAGGCTATATTGGTTATGAGGAAGGGGGGCAATTAACTGAGGCGGTGAGGCGCAAATCTTATTGCGCTATTCTTCTCGATGAAATTGAAAAAGCCCATTATGATGTATTCAACATCTTGCTCCAGATTTTCGATGATGGTCATTTAGCTGATGCCAAAGGGCGACGTGTTGATTTTCGCAATAGCATTATAATCATGACCAGCAATATCGGTGCTGAGCTCATTAAGCGTGAGATGAGCATCGGTTTTTCTGCTCATATTGATGGTAAAGGGAAGCAACAGGTGGAATATGAGAAGATGAAGGAGAAGGTGCTTGGAGAAGTGAAGAAAACCTTCCGCCCTGAGTTTCTTAACCGTATTGACGCCACAGTGGTGTTTCACGCATTAACTAAAGAACATATTCGCCAGATTGTTGACTTAATGCTTAACCAAGTTGTCACTTCGCTTAAAGAGAAGAATATCACCTTAGAAGTTGCTGATGAAGCCAAGGAACTTTTGGGTAGCAAAGGTTATGACCCTGTCTTTGGGGCGCGGCCTTTGCGTCGCGTAATCCAGAACCTAGTTGAGGACCAACTCTCTGAAGCTTTGCTGCGTGGTGAATTTTTGCCCGGAGATACTGTGCTGGTGGACTGTGACGGGGAGGAAATTGTAATGAAACCATTGGTTAAGGAGGTTAGCTAAACATGGCACAAGAAGTAATCGAGGCACCGCTACCAGGAAAGGTATTGCAAGTCAATGTTACTGTAGGTAACACAGTTGAGGAGGGGGGGGTCGTTTGCACCATAGAAGCTATGAAGATGGAAAATCCCATATTATCTCCAGTAACAGGCTCGGTTATAGAAGTGGCAGTTTCACCAGAGCAGACAGTTAAGACTGGACAAAAGATAGCCGTTATTGAGTATTAACTATCTTGTTTTGCTAAATGTCAAAGTTAAAGCTTTCAGCTGATAGCTAGTAAAGAGGAAAATCCTAAACACTAAATACGAAATGCTAAACAATATCAAAACCCAAAATCCCAATGACCAAAACACGAGGGTTTTGAATTTAGAAATTAGAAATTTGAATTTGTTTAGGGTTTAGATATTAGGATTTAGGATTTCTTTGAAGCTGATAGCTGATATGAAATCTAGTCAAGGTAAATTCAAAAATGTTTTCATTTGTCAGCAATGTGGTAAGGAAAGTCTCAAGTGGTTGGGGCGCTGCCCTGATTGTGGGGCGTGGAATAGCTTTGTAGAAACCGCAGTTAGTTTATCCCACCCACCCGGTCGGCCTTACTTTACGCAGAATAAGCCTCAAGAACTTTCCCAAGTAGCGAAGGGTACTTTTCCTCGCCTCCACCTTGGTTTTGCCGAAGTGAATCGAGTCCTCGGAGGTGGTTTGGTACCAGGCTCCTTGGTGCTCTTTGGGGGAGAGCCGGGAATAGGTAAGTCTACACTTTTACTCCAGACTTCAGCGCTAGCGGCTGAGAATAACAAAACTGTAACTTATATTTCTGGAGAGGAATCTATTAATCAAGTTAAACTCAGGGCTGAGCGCCTAAACATAAGCGGCAAAGGGATTTACTTCCTCTCTGAATCCAACCTAGCTGCAGTATTGGAATGTTTGGAAGAAAGGCAAGCTGACTTCGTGGTCATCGATTCCATTCAGACTATGTATGTGGAGGATCTAGCTGGGGCGCCAGGCAGCATTGCTCAGGTGCGGGAATCTACATTGAGGCTAGAACATTGGGCGAAACAAAAGAATGTGCCCATTTTAATCACGGGACATGTGACTAAGGAGGGGGAGATTGCAGGTCCTGGAACCCTGGAACACATTGTCGATGTGGTGCTTTACTTCGAGGGCGAGCCATTTAGTAGTTACCGGGTGTTGCGCAGTGTAAAAAATCGTTTTGGCTCTGCTAACGAGGTAGGGATATTTGAGATGGGTGATAGTGGGCTGATAGAGGTGGATAACCCTTCTCAAATATTTTTGTCCGCATACAGGGAGGGAACTATCGGCTCAGTGGTAGTGCCCACGCTTGAGGGAAGCCGCCCTTTGTTGGTGGAGATTCAGGCTCTGACCACTCCTAACAGTTTTGGGCCACCGAGGCGTATCGCTAATGGCGTTGATTTCAATCGGCTGCTGTTAATTGCTGCTGTGCTCACTAAGCGTGCCGGAATAAAGCTTTTTAACCAAGATATTATAGTCAACGTTACCGGCGGCTTAAAGGTTAATGAGCCAGCAGTTGACTTAGGAATTGCCTCAGCCATAGCCTCCAGTTTCTATGATAGTAAACCGATTTCGAGGCTAGTTGTTTTGGGAGAACTGGGCCTGAATGGAGAGCTCAGAGGGGTGCCTCAGATAGAGAGAAGAATTTCTGAGGCTATCAGATTGGGCTTTAAATCTTGCCTCATGCCTAAACTCAAATCCAAGCTTTCACTTGGTTCTGCAGATATTCAATTAGTAGAGGCTAGCTCTGTGGCTGAAGCTCTGAGGCTGGGACTAACGAGAAGAAATACTAAATCCTAAACTTAGAAAATTGGGATTTTGAATTTGTTTAGAGCTTAGAAATTAGAATTTAGGATTTGACTATGGTAGGTGCCATCATAGTTGCTGCTGGCAGTAGTCAGCGGATGGGCAATGTAGATAAAATCTTTGCTCCTCTTGGAGGCAAACCTTTGTTGGCTTGGTCAGTGGATATTTGCCAAGAATGTAGCCTGGTTCATCAGGTAGTGGTGGCGTTGAATGATGAAAGCCTGGAGATGGGACAAAAGCTGAAAGAGGAAAGAAGCTGGTCCAAAGCTGTCATGTATCTTGGTGGCGCACGGCGGCAAGATTCAGTGAGGGAAGGGTTGCATAAGCTAAGGGATTGCCACTGGGTCATGGTACACGATGGAGCTCGCCCTTTTTTGACTTCGGATTTGATTGTGAATGGCTTAGAGACGGCCAGGGAAACCGGTGCTGCTGTAGCCGCAGTACCGGTTAAGGATTCCATAAAGCTGGCTACTAGTGATGGGTTGATTAAGAAGACGCTTCAACGTGACAAATTATGGGCAACGCAGACCCCACAAATTTTCACATTCGATATAATTACTGAAGCATACAAAGAACTTACGGTAGAGGTTACGGATGACGCCGCTGCCGTAGAGCGCTTAGGGTATAAGATAAGGCTTTATATGGGGGCTTATAATAATATAAAGGTGACTACGCAGGAGGACTTGGCCTTAGCGGAAATTATCGCTCAAGACCTGTTCTAAACCCTTCGCCCTTGTCATTCTGAGCGTAGCGAAGGAACCAGGTGAGGGTGAAATGTCATTGCGAACGGAGTGAAGCAATCTCATGACAAGCTCGGAACAAGCTCCGCAATCCCAAAGAGTTGGCATCGGTTACGATAGCCATGCTTTGGTTTCGGGGCGCAAGCTAGTTCTTGGTGGTGTACATATTCCCTATGATAAAGGCTTGTCAGGGTGGAGCGATGCTGATGTGGCTACTCATGCTGTAATAGATGCCTTATGTGGTGCTGCTGACCTCGGTGACATC
>Ga0209121_10003184_pt1 | contig 16011 bp, 19 predicted proteins | sample Cruoilmetagenom3_FD_187292 | JGI IMG/M metagenome (GOLD analysis project Ga0209121, IMG submission 187292) | Oil polluted marine microbial communities from Coal Oil Point, Santa Barbara, California, USA - Sample 3 (SPAdes) (version 2) | ecosystem: Environmental > Aquatic > Marine > Oil seeps ... | reverse complement strand
TTTAATTCAAATGGGGCTTAACCCTCAGCATTACCATCAAGAAGCATTTGGTGTTGCCCAATCCACTGAAGAAACTGTGAAGCAACTACAGTTGAGTGTAAACGGCTACTTGTTTGAAGGTAATAACCAATCAACGCTTCTAGAACAGGCAGAGTCGGCGGGTGTGCCTATTGCTTCTAGCTGTCGTGCTGGTTTTTGTGGCGCGTGTAAAGTGACACTTGAATCAGGGCAGGTTCACCAACCTGACGTACCAGCACTGCAAGAGCATGAACGTAACATGGGCCAGATACTGGCGTGTTGCAGTGTTCCGCAAACGGATATCGAAGTTGTGGATTAGCGACTCGTTAGACCATAAAAAAGTGCCTCAAGTAGAAAAGGCCTGAAGTTCGTCTAGATGAACTTCCGGCCTTTTTGGTTCTTACTGCGTTGCTAGTTGTATAATCCCACTAGCTTTACGTTATCACTAATTAACTAAAATTAATCGTAGATCGTTGGGATAGGTTGACGCTTGTGCTGTGTTGCTTTGTAGATACTAACTAAGCGATCTGATACATCTTGAGACACTTCTTTGCCTTCAAGGAAATCGTCGATCTGATCGTAAGAAAGGTTCAATGCTGCTTCATCAGCTTTCTGTGGGTCCAGTTCTTCTAGGTCAGCGGTTGGGGTTTTCTTCACCAGCAATTCTGGGGCACCTAATGTTGCAGCCAGTTCACGAACTTGTCGTTTGTTCAAACCGAACAGAGGAGCCAAATCACATGCGCCATCGCCGTGCTTAGTGTAGAAACCAGTGATGTTTTCTGCTGAGTGATCGGTACCAATAACAAGACCACCGACGTAACCTGCGATTTCGTATTGTGCGATCATGCGAGCTCGAGCTTTCACATTGCCTTTTACAAAGTCGATTTTCGCCGAATCTGTTGGTAATAAGCCTGTGCTTTCTAAAGCAACATGAGATGCTGCGTGAAGCCCATCAACGCCCGCCTTAATGTTTACAGAAACGGACTGAGAAGGCTGGATGAAAGACAGAGCAAGCTGTGCTTCATCTTCATCTTTTTGCTCGCCATAAGGTAAGCGAACAGCAATGAATTGATAGTCGTTACTGCCAGAGCTTTCATTCAGGCTATCAATTGCCATTTGTGCTAAACGGCCACAGGTTGTTGAGTCTACACCGCCGCTGATACCAAGGATCAGAGACTTGCAGCCTGACTGTTGTAGTTTCGTTTTAATAAAGTCCACACGACGAGTCACTTCGAAGTGAGGGTCAATTGAAGGTAGTACGCGCATTTCATCACGAATTAACTGTTCCATTCGTATTCCTTTCCTGCAAGCAAATTAAAAATCTAGTGTTATCATACCTAAATCATTCGATTTAAAAACCTCTTTGCACAAGCTTAGAAAGAGAAGGCAGTAATTAATAATGGAAAAAATAGCCATTTTCGGTAGTGCGTTTAATCCACCGAGCTTAGGGCATAAAAGTGTGATTGATTCGTTGGCTCACTTTGACAAGATTCTACTGGTACCAAGCATTGCCCATGCTTGGGGAAAAGAGATGCTAGACTTTGATACGAGATGTCAGCTTGTCGAGGCGTTTATCTCTGATTTATTGCTGGATCAAGTTGAACTGTCATTAGTTGAGAAAGGACTATTTACTCCTGGTGAAAGTGTCACGACCTATGCCGTCCTTAGTCAGCTTCAAAAGCAGCATCCAGAGGCCGAACTGACCTTTGTCATCGGGCCTGATAATTTCTTTAAGTTTTCATCGTTTTATAAATCAGATGAAATAACAGAACGCTGGTCTGTTATGGCTTGCCCCGAAAAAGTAAAGATTCGAAGCACTGATATTCGCCACGCTTTGCAAAATGGGAGCAATGTAGCAAAACTGAGTACAAAGTCAGTTACAAGAATATTGCAAGACAGTGAACTGTATACAATAATATAGATTCACTATTTTAAGAGGTCTGATGACTATGCTGAAGGGCGCGATACCAGCGACGTTAATTATTGCTGCATGCAGTATGCCTGCGTACGCTGATTGTGATTTTTTTAGTTTAGATTCGATCATGCTGACTTCTGGTGATGAAAATAGTTGTCTAAATTTTTCTACTAGCATCGAATCTTTTGGTCAGCGTATGCTAGAAATCAGTGGATTTTCAGGCGGAGACTCAGAGAGTAAACCTGACTATTGGTCCGATTGGGTTATCCAAAGTAAAGATTCCCCTCTGTTAACACAAAGCCTTGAATCAAACTATGTTGGCTTGGGGATGTGGTTCCCTGAAGATCTGGAAGACGAGCAATATGACATGTCTACAGAAGAATGGTTAATGAACCATGGTCTTCAGTTGAGTATCGGTTTTGGTGAGAAAGTAGAAGGGCAACCTCGTATGCGCTTTGATTACCGTTGGCATGACTCACGAGACGCAGACTTGATGATGCAGGTTGAATTGCCATTCTAGACCGAAAGGCCATTAGTCGATGTTGAGATGCGAAGAATTCAAAGTTGAAATGTTAAGAATTAAAAAAGCCGCAAAAACTGAGTTTTTGCGGCTTTTTAGTATCTAGTGTTTTTGGCTTGGTTTAATAGTTAGCTCATAGACTGGTTTACGTCTGAATTTAGTGAGTAAAGAACGGGGACCGGACTCTTTTGTCTAGAGTTCTTCACCGAACACTAGCATACACAGTTGCTCAAACTCCTCTTCCTTACCTGAGAACAAGTCATCAATCACCAACGCACGCTTTTGACCTGATTGCATGCGTTTCTTTGCTTCCCTCATTACCATCACCAAGGTGTGTTCTTGTGGCAGGTTAGAGTCATCAATATTCCATTGATTGAATCGCTGAGACAGGGCGCTTTCGCAAAGTAATGGTTTGAACGCTAACACTTCTTGTTTAAGCACAGAAAGCATATCTTTGAATGCTTGCTCGGTATTATTAGCATTTGAAGCGCGAGCTTTGGTTATCTCTAGTTTTTCTAATAGCGCCGAAGACAGGTTCGTTTGAGTGATGTAACCCGCTTGTCTTGGGAAAGAATCCGTTAAACGCACAGAAAAATCGACACGATTAATTTGGGTATTTGGAAAGTAGGTCAGTGACGTTAAGCAGTCATAGGGAATCCAGATACTTTGACCTGGCTCAACGGCATACTCTTGTTTACCTAGCTTTATCAAAACCAAGCCACTTTGAACCGATACAAGGCTATGTTTAAGTACTTTCTTGCGTGGTGTGATCACCAAGTGTGAAAAGTAAGCCGATGTATATTCAATAGCGAAGTTCATAGATAGTACCTTAATTTTGGGGCGTCAAGATTACCGTTAATCTGTAAGAATGCCAACAATAACAGGGGATTTTCAATGTTTCTGGTCTGACCTTGTCAAAAGTATGGGCTCTGTAGCTGCGAGAAGTCAAAACAACGCGTAGAATGAGCCAGCTTTTTATTATATGAATTAAAAAATGACCTCTCCAAGCGATCCATATGTTGATATTCGTCCTTACGGCGATGATGAAATTCCTGCGGCACTAAACCGTCTTATTAATGATGAAGAATTTATCAGTGCGATTTTGCACTACCGTTTTTCAAACCATGCGTCTTGGTTCAAAACGTTAATGAGTCCAATTCTACGCGTTTACTTAAAAATGAAGTGGAGCAAGCTGACTAGCGTCGAATCCATTCAGATTGAAGTGAAAAAATACTTACGTGACACGCTAGCTAAAACCACCAATGGTGTGACATACACTGGCTTAGAGTCATTGGATACTGATCAAGCTTACCTGTTTGTATCAAACCATCGTGACATTGCTATGGATCCTGCGCTAGTTAATTACGCTTTGCATCAAAAGAACCATCAGACTTGTCGTATTGCTATTGGTGACAACCTATTGAAGAAGCCATGTGCGACTGAATTGATGCGTCTAAACAAGAGCTTCATCGTAAAACGTTCTCTGAAAGGGCCGCGTGAAATGATGAAAGCGTTAAGCCAGCTTTCTTCTTACATTAAGCACTCTTTAGAAACGGGTAACTCTATCTGGATCGCTCAAAAAGAAGGCCGAGCTAAAGATGGTAATGATTTCACTGAGCCAGCAATTCTAAAAATGTTCCACGTAGAAGGACGTAAGCAAAAAATCGCATTCCCTGAATATGTGAAGTCGTTGAAGATCGTGCCTGTTGCTATTTCCTACGAAAACGATCCGTGTGACACCGCGAAAGCGATAGAACTTTTTGAGAAAGACGTAAACGGCAGTTATGAAAAGGGTGAATTTGAAGATATCGAAAGTATCATTCAAGGCATTATCGGTAACAAAGGGCGCGTGCACGTTGGTTTTGGTCAGGTTATTGACCAAGACTTTGATACGCCTGAAGCGCTTGCCGAAGAAATCGATCGTCAAATACACGATAACTACAAACTGTTCCCAGTAAACTTATTAGCAGCCGAAAAAGAAGATGACTCAATTACAGATTCGGTTAAAAAAGAGTTTGAAGAAAAGTTATCGAGCTTGCCACAAGGTGCTCGTCAGTACTTGATTGATAGCTATGCGAACCCTGTGAAGAACATTGGTTAGTTCGCGTTCACTTATGGCTAGTTTGCTTATGATGATTAGGCGAACGAGCGCATTAGCTAACTAACAAGTGAATGAATTAAAAAAAGGAGCCTTGGGCTCCTTTTTTGTGTCTGGTTTTGGTCTTTTATTGCCCATAAGAACAAAAAACGAACTTCGTCTAAACTAGCGAGCAACAGCACCGCCGAGTTCTAAATTGGTTGGCCATGTCGTCACGGCGTTACCACCTAGATAGATATTGCCTTTGACCGTCATGGTGTCTGGAAACTCGGTAATGGCAGAGCCGCCAATATACAAATCACCGTCAATGACGATACCGTTTGGAAGTTCTGTCAAAGGAGTTCGAATGACGCTTAAGTCACCTTTTACTCTAAAGCCATTTGGAAGCCTCTGTAGTGGAGTATCTGTGAGATTAATAAATCCACCGACGCGCACACCTCTTGGCCAACTGGTGATTTGGCTGCCAATCAAGTCGGCGTAGCCCTTTATCTTAATGCCTGTAGGAACTCTTGTCAGTTGGCTGTTAGACGCTTTAAGACTGCCGTTCACTTCTAAACCTTTCGGTAAACGGGTAATTGCGGTGTTCTCTATATTTAGATTACCATCAACAATCAGGCCGCTAGGAAGTGATGTGTACGGCTTATTACGTAAATATAAGTTTCCGTAATTATCCAAATGGTTCAATATTTGATACTGATCGAGGGGTTCTGCTGCCACATTTGTTATGGTTAAATAACCAATAATAAGTGCAATTATTCGGATCATAACAAGCTTCTTTATTACGATAAACGATAACACTATAATGAAAAAATTATTCTCGCCTAGTGTTTTACTCATTTATTGGTAGGTAAAAAAGGAATAGAACGACAATGAGAGGTAAATTTTGGGTTGGAACAAAGCGTCAAACTTTACAGGCTTTTATGCTTCTAACTTCTATGTGTTGTTCAATATCAGCGAATGCTAATAAAATAATATCAACGCCCGCAAAAGCAGCTGTGGTCGTCACTCAGAGTAGTTCACAGCAACGAGTTTGTTATTACAATGATAAGGCTTATAGCATAGGTGCTGTCGTTGAGGTTTCAGGAGTGGTGATTAAATGTACAGCGGAAAATGATTTTGAAACTAATGGGGCACTTGGTTGGGTTGAAATGATAAAAAAAGACGAGCAGTAAGCTCGCCTTTTTATTTGTATGAATATTGATGCTTATATTAACGCGCTAGAGAGCGAGTTTTAAGTTCAAAAATAATTTTTTCAGCGCTGACTTCAAATTTAAAGCGCGCTTGCAATTCAGTGCTATCTTCTGTCATCTCTGACGCTTCAAACTCAACATTGCTAGACACTTGTTTTGCTAACTCAACGTACTTAGCAAACTCAGCTTCAATAAGGGCTTTAGAGCTACCGTAAACCTTTACTTCAGCAACTTCGTCGCCTTCTTTAATGATAAAGCCGATTTCACCTGCACAACCGCAGGCTTCGCATACATCATTGTTACCGTTATCTTGGCTCATAAATAATCCTCTTACAAAATCTGAGGTTATTCTAACGAGCAATTTGAACGGTATCTACAAAAATTAAAATCTTTGAACTAATTTATACTGGTATGCTATGTTGTTTGTTTAGAGGTGAAATGAATATCAACATTCGCGACGCAAAATATGTATGTGATCTCCATCATGTTTTGTCGAAGATTAATGTTATTAATTTGTCAGAATATCATTCACTTAGTTGCACCAGGAATGATTTTATAAGACTATCTATCGCTTGATAGGTATTTATACAATGAATTTTTCGTTGGGTATTTCATATTCTAAGTAGTTATTTAAAATTGCAGACTTAGGATCGTAAGGTGATTATTCGAAGAATAATTAGACAAAGCGTCCAGAGAGGCGTCACTGTAGAATTATTCGTACATAGTATTTGTGTGAAATTAGTTATAAATACTTGCGAAAAAATACCTTGCTCACATAATGCTGATAACGATTTGCATTCTGACTTCATTTGATTGAGTTAGATGGATTTACAAAGAGAAGAGCCTGAATATGCCAAAGCGTAGTAAAGAAGATACAGAAATCACTATCCAGAAGATCATGGATGCCGTTGTAGACCAGTTGCTAAGGTTGGGTTACGACAAGATGTCATACACGACGTTGAGTCAGCAAACGGGCGTTTCTCGTACAGGTATAAGCCACCATTTTCCAAAGAAAACTGACTTTACAGCTGCACTAGACGGTCGTATTTTTAAGATGTTCATGGAACACATTGACTTTGAAAATGGTCTTGACGCATTTTCGGCTAGCTGGGTTAGCGCACTTGAAGACGCTGAATTCCTGGCTATCTTACGTCTACTTTTCCATCATATCGTTACAGCTGAAAGCGCGCACGAATTTGCTGCAAACGGTATTGATCGTCTATACAAACTGACGGAAACTCAGTTTGGTGAGACTAGCGGTAAAGAACTAGAGTGGTTGATTGGCAAGTCATTAATTCGTATGAGCCAATAATCAACACGCCATAAAAAAAGCTCCTGAGGGGGCTTTTTTTATGGCTGTAATTTCACTTTTCATTACTCTCCTCTAATGTATTGGTCTTGTTTTCGTCGGTTTACTTCCGTCTTGATAGCGTTTATTTCTTTTCTTTTTATATGCTTACGTTTTCCATGCCTTTACTAATAATGGTCAAATCTCCGTACCACCAACGGCTATGGTTCATATTTAGAGCCTCAAACGCTTAGGATGAGACGTTTGGACTTTATTGCTATGGTTGCTAATAAAGTTGAGTTTGAGACGCGAGAGAGGCTATGAGCCAATAAAAAAGCCTCGAAAAAATCGAGGCTTAGTATGACTTAGTTGTTATTAAGAACGAATACTTGAAATGAGTAGGCCTTAAACCGAGCTTATTGAGCGGGGTGAACTTGAGGAAAACTCATGGTTGGGTGCTTTTCTACGATACTCTTATAGCCATATACATCCTCAATCATCGAAGGTCTAAGTGCCTCCCAAGGACTACCATCGCAAATCAAGTTCCCGTTTTTTAAGACTACCAATCTATCTGAGTATTGTGCGGCTAAGTTAAGATCATGTAGCACGACGATAACAGCAGCATTGTGATTGTCGGCTAACTCTCTCGCGATCTTTAAGGTGTTGTGCTGGTGGGCGAGATCCAGTGCAGACGTAGGCTCATCCAGCATTAATATGCATTGATCACCAGAATAGTGAAGCTGAGTTAACACTCGAGCCAAGTGAACTCGTTGTTTTTCACCGCCAGATAGAGAAGGGTAGAGCCTTTCACTTAAGTGAGTCACATCGGCAACATCCATTTTTTTGCTAGCAATGCTTTTGAGGTTTTTGTTGGATTCTTGCAGAGGGATTCCACCAAGTTCAACAACTTCATGTGCTAGGAAGGGGAAGGTTAACGTACTGTGTTGAGGAAGCATAGCCAGATGCTTTGCAAGCTTATGAGAAGGCCACTTGTCTTTAGTGTGTCCAAAATATTGGATATCACCGTTGCTTGATATTTCTTGGCACAAGGCTTTGAGTAGTGTGCTTTTACCCGCGCCATTTGGCCCAAGCAGTGTGGTTACCTTTCCCGCTTCAACCTCAATAGAAACGCCATCTAATATCACTTTATTGCCGAACTTCACTTCGATATCGGTCGCTTTTAACGCTAAAGGAAACATTAAAGGATTCTCCCTTTCTGTTGAAATAGTAGGTACAGGAAGAACGGTGCGCCGATTATTGCGGTGACAATACCTACAGGTAGCTCTGCTGGAGCAAGTATCACGCGTGAGAACATGTCTGCGGCGGTTAACAGCAATGCACCTAAAACGGCAGATAAGGGCAGAAGAACTCGGTGATCGGGCCCTGCTAACATACGACCCAAGTGCGGGATTACTAATCCTATGAAACCGATCATCCCAGACAAACTAACCGTGATTCCTACGCCTGCGGCGGTCAGTAGAATCAACTTTCGTTTAAGTTTTTGTACTGGGATACCAAGGTGTTGCGCTTCTGACTCACCTAAGAGCAGGGCGTTCAGTGACATCGCTTGGCGGTAGAAAATAATAAACAATCCAACGAGCGTGACAGCAGCAAGTAAAATGCCAGACCACTTAGCACCCGCTAATGAACCCATTGACCATAATGAAAGATCACGCAGCATTTGGTCATCAGCAATGAAATTCAAAAAGCCAATACCTGCGCCAGATAGTGCACTGATCGCTACACCCGCTAACAGCATGATGGTGACTGAAGTGCCAAATTTGCCTGTACCCAGCTTATACACCAATAGCGTAGTTAATGCGCCACCAAGAAAGGCGAAGACAGGGACCGCAGCAAAATTCATAAATGCTGGGTATTGGACGGAAATTTTTGAAAAAAGGACAATAGCTAATGCGGCACCCAATGCAGATCCGGCTGACACGCCAATGATTCCAGGCTCGGCAAGCGGGTTTCGAAATAAGCCCTGCATGACTGCGCCACATAAAGCGAGTATTGCGCCGATTAGCATGCACAATATCGTTCTGGGTAAGCGAATTTCTTGAATCACCAAATTGATGTGAGGTGCTAAGTCATTGTTTAGTTGGAGCAGGCTGGCTGCGCTGTCAGCCAAGCTAATGTTCATTGGCCCAACAGTGATCGAGTACAGCGCGACGAAGACTAAGGCAGTTCCTAGGCCTAACATCGATGTTTTCAGTGGGACGGATCGTAGCAACATAAAGGGCCTCAATGTCTATCACTAGCTTCAATACTGATCACCGACTTCGCAAAAAGCGAGACGGTGATGAGCATTAAGCAAGCAACAGTAGAAATAGGGTAGTCTAGTTATAGCGGGTAGATAAGTTATAACGGATAGATAAGTGCGTTTAATCGCTTCGCTTCAGAAAGGCTTTCAAGGCCAAGCCCTCCAACTAAAGCGCTGCCCTTCACAGTAATAATTTGCTTGTTCATGCCTGCTGGCGTCGCCGCTAGCATAGGTAACGATTTAAGAATGGCATCAGCGCCGCCAATTTTCTGGTAGCTACGTCCGCTCACTAAGATGACATCTGGCTGCATTTCTATCAGAGATTCCATCGACAATGGCTTGTAAGACGTTAGGCTTTGAGCTGCAGGGTTAACACCGCCAGCCAATTCAATGATCGCGTTTGGTGAAGTCTCACCACCGGCAACGTTTGCAGGGCGACCTTCATGCAACAACAGGAAAAGCACCTTCTTCGCTTCGTTGCTTGGTACTTGGTTTGCTTTCAGTGCTGCAATCTTCTGATTGACTTCGGCTTTAACTTTCTGTGAGTGTGCTTCGGTATGGGTAATCTTGGCGATTTGGTCTATTCGCTTTAATAGCCCTTCAACATTCGCTTCGGTATTGACGATCTCTACATCGACGCCCGCAGATTTCAATTGAGATATTGCGTTATCTGGCCCCATTTCATCTGAGCCAACCAGTGTTGTTGGCTGTAATGCTATCAAGCCTTCTGCTGACAGGTTTCGGTGATAACCAATCTTCGGCAGGTTCTCTGCTTGAGGGAAATGGCTTGTTACATCAATCGCCACTAACTGATCTTGAGCACCCAGCGCTAAAACTAATTCGGTAACAGCACTGCCCGCGCTGATGATTCGAGGTTGTTCTGTATCGTTGGCCATTGCTGCTGGCGCGGTCAGAGCCAAGCTCATCGCAGCGATTGATAGTAAATGCTTGTTGGTCTTTAATTTGTTGAACACGTTTAAGTCTTTCATAATAATTTCTTTATACTTTCTTTTGATGGAGAGTAATCGCGAAGACACTCGGTGAGCAGTCCGTTCGCATTGTGAGTTCGTATCGATAGAGAGGTTTAGCTCTGCTTCTTTGGTGTTAGTAATCAAGAGCCAAACCTCAAGAAGATTGAGTGTTGTCTAGCCATCTTCGGTGAGCAATTGGGTTGCAGGTATTCCATTCTCTTGAAGGAATGACAGCAACTTCACTAGGTTTTCAACGTTGGCTGCTTTATCTGCACCAATGATGATCGGCTTTTTATCCGCTGAACCCGTCTCTTCGAGTAAGGCAATTTTGAAGTTTTCCCAGTCGATGTACTCTCTGCCGTTAATCGCCCAGTAAGGTTCGTGGTCTAAGATATTGACGCTTATCGAATCTTTATGAACTTCAGAAACGTTCTTAATATCAGAGCTTGGTAGTTCGACTTCTAATGACTCCAACTTCACCGATGCTGTCAGAAGCAGGAAAACCATCACGATAAAAATGATGTCGAGCAGCGGTGTTAAATCTGGCGCTAAACTTTGTGTTTGAGATGAGTGGGGCGTTTTAATCATGCTTGGCTCACATCACCGACAGTGTTTACTGATGAGCCTTTAGTCTCGTCAGAGTGATTGGTTTGAATCGACATGCCTTCTAGCCACACATTCACATAGTTCAGAGTATGTTCTAACTGAGCCAGTACTCGGTCGGCCCATAACCCAAGCAGTTGAGGCCCTGAGATCGCGGGAAGTGCAATCATCAAACCTGCGGCAGTGGTTCTCATTGCTAAGCCTAATCCGTCGGCTAGATCGTTCGGTGTAATACTTCCTGTCGTAGCTGCTACACCTTTGAACATCTCAATAAGCCCAAGCACCGTACCAAGTAGGCCAATTAGCGGGCTAATTACGCCGATCAAACCAAGCAGCCTCAATCCAGCATGAAGCTGGTGGCGTTTTTCTTGAAGCCAAATCCCGGCCGCATCTTCACGTAATCCTTTTGAGAAAGAGTGGTGAGCAAGCAACATCGACACGCCCTTGTACAGTAGCGGTCTTTTCCCTGAAATCGAATGAGCGAGTGCTTCAATCTCTTTACTGTTGGTTGGTGAGATCTGGTTGAGCTCGCGACGAATGACGCGTTTGCCAACACCAATGCTTAACATCACTTGGAAGACACGTTCAGCGATGATCATTGCTGTTAGTGCTGAACAGATGAGAAGAGGCCAAGTCATTAAGCCAAGTTGATCTTGTAAGTAACTGATTTGTTGCATGATTAATCCAACCTAAAACGAACAGGTATTTGTACACGGTGAGCAATAGCTCGACCATTGACAGTGTGAGGTGAGAATTTCCATTGTTTAATGGCATCTAATGCGGCGTTGTCGAGCATTAGTGCGCCTGATGAATTTACTAATGCTTGTTTAATTTGTTTGCCTTCAGCGTCTAACCAGACCTCATAAGTTGCGACACCTTCAACGCCACGACGTCTCGCTTGGCGTGGGTAATTCGGTGGTGTCGGGCGTGAAGAAAAAGAGGGCTTAGTCACTAATACGGGCTCTTGGTTTGATACGCCTTGGTTTACTTCCTGAGGTTGGTTGGCAGACTCGGCCAGATTTCTATCGATTTTCTTGTCGGCCAGTTTTTCTGGTTGAGGCGTTGGTTTGGACTTTGGTTCTGGGCGTTCTTTCTTAACGACCTTTTTCTGAGTCACTGGTTTCTTTTGAATCGGCTTCTTTTCGACTCTCTTTTCAACAACCTTTTTCTCTACTTTCTTGGGTTGAGGCTTATTGGTGATCGCTTTTTTCTTTGGCGTAGGTTTGGCTTGTTTTGGCTCAACGGCCTTGGGTTCGACAGGTTTAGGTTCAGCTTGTGAGACTGTTTCTTTGATTGGTTCTGGTTCAACCGGCTCTGTGATGGTTTTTTGTTGAGCCGGGGAAGGCGTGTTCTTAGGCGTGAAATTGATCGATACCGTGTTCGATTGGCTACCTGCAGGCATCGCAAAGACTTTGGATTCTTGAGCGACAAACAACAGCGCTGCATGAATCACCAACGATGCACCGCCTGCAATAACATATCTAGGAACGTTCACACTCAATCCTTTACCAAATCAAAATTCTGTGTCGGATTATTGCTTAGAATCTAAATAAGATCAATTATCAATTGCATTATCATTTGCGTCTATTTATGATTCTTTCAGTTTTAGCGAATAGTCTTTCAGACTTTGCTATGTAAGTGTTTAGAGAGATTATATGAGTCTTGATATTTATAAATTTGACGAATCAATTGTGGGGGTTTCTACCCCAGATCCGCTTCGTTTTGCGTTTGCTAAAAAGCATTCTGCACACGCCGGAGGAAGTACAATTCCGGTCGACCCGAGTAAGAAGTTGGAGCTTTTTGATGAACTGATGCTAAGCGAAGGGAAAAAACAGGATAAGCGTTGCTTGTATATCCATATTCCTTTCTGCCGTGTGCGCTGTACGTTCTGTAACTTCTTCCAAAATGCCGCAAGTCGCAAATTAGTCGATGAGTATTTTGATGCGCTGATGGTTGAGTTGAAGCAAAAAGCCAAAACGCCTTGGGCTCAGTCTGGATTATTTCACGCCGTCTACATTGGTGGCGGAACACCTACCGATTTGTCTCCTAAACAGGTAGAGCAGTTAGGCAAGGCTATTCGCCAATATTTCCCACTAGCAAACGATGTGGAAATGACTTTAGAAGGGCGCATCAATCGCTTTGGCGACGAGATGTTTGATCGTGCGCTTGAAGGTGGTTTCAATCGCTTCTCATTCGGTATTCAAAGTTTCAACACTCAAGTTAGACGCAGTGCCAAGCGCTTAGATGACCGTGAAGTGGTGTTGGAACGTATCAGTGCTTTGAGCCGCACCGAGCAAGCTCCCATCGTTCTGGATTTGCTGTACGGACTGCCATACCAGTCTATGGACGTGTTCCAACAAGACTTAGAAGATTACATGTCTACTGGCGCGCACGGCATTGACCTCTACCAACTGATTGTTGGGGGTAATGCACCTATGCTTAATCTCGTTGAGAAAGGAAAAATTCCACCACCAGCGAATACGCCAGATAAAGCGAGCATGTACTTGGCGGGCGTCGAGTTCATGGCAAAAAATAAGGTCAAGCAACTGAGCGTGAATCACTGGACTCGTGATAACCGAGAACGCAGCATTTACAACAGCTTAGCGAAAACTTATGCCGAAGTTCTGCCGATTGGTTGTGGTGCTGGTGGCAACATCGGTGGTCATGGAGTGATGCAACATCGAACTTTAGACAGCTACATGGAGTCTATAAAGCAAGGTCAATTACCTATTGCCATGATGACGAAGCAAAGCTCACTAGAGCCAATCTTCTCGACATTAAAGGCCGGTTTTGATTCTGGTGTTGTTAGAAGAAGTACGTTGCCGACCTTTATGGGACAAGACACTTTCGATTACTTGAAGCCTCTGTTCTCACATTGGGAGAAGAATGGTTTGGTTGAACTTTCAGAGAATTACCTGAGCCTGACTATTGCTGGTAGCTTCTGGGCAGTAAGCCTAGCTCAGAGTGTGATTCAAGTGCTTAACGCTGAATATCAAGCGATGCACCCTGCACCGAAAGCATCAGGTTCAGGCGTTCACCCGCATGCAAGTTTGAAGCACGCTTAATATCGAATTTTTAGTTTATAACTTACTCGTTTATACGGACACATATTCAATGACAGATACAACATTAGAAATGACACAAACCCTAGAACAACGTGTCGCACGTATTCTAGAAGAAGAACCAAAACTGCTTCCTACTGCGATTGCTGAGAAGCTAGGTGTTTCAGAAGTTGAAGTGGTTGCTGCTTTTCCAAACGACATGGCGGTAATGCTAGATGGCAGCCGTGCTCAAGAGATTCTAGAAGGTTTGGTTGGTTGGGGCCCTGTGACCACAATTATGCATTCATTCGGTTCAATCTTCGAAGTAAAAGCGCCTTTCCCTAAAGGTAAAGTCGCGCGTGGTTACTACAACTTGATGGGCAAAGAGGGCGAGCTTCATGGCCACCTGAAACTCGACAACATCAAACATGTTGGTTTGGTGAGCAAAGCGTTCATGGGTCGTGAAAGTCATTACTTCGGTTTCTTCAGTGAAACGGGCGAGAACATTTTTAAGATCTACCTAGGTCGCAATGAAAAGCGTGAGCTTATTGCCGACCAAGTAGAACGCTTCAAAGCACTAAAAGAACAAGCTTAAGCAGACTTAACGGCAAGCTTAAATAAGGTTGCCAACTCGTTTAAACAGAACATCAATGCTCGAGGATCGTTTAGTTCGCTAATGATCGCTCAACCTCGAGAAAAATAATAAATCAGAGAAAGTGAATAAAGGAATTACCCATGGAACAGCAAGTAAAACAAGAACGTCTACAAGGTCGCCTAGGTCCAGAAATTAAAGAATTTCGCCAAGAGCGCCGTACCCTTCAACTTGCAACGGTTGATGAAGAAGGTCGCCCGAACGTAAGTTACGCGCCTTTCGTTCAGAACCAAGAAGGTTACTTTATTCTAATTTCTGATATTGCTCGTCATGCTCGTAACTTGAAAGCAAACCCTCAAGTCTCTTTGATGATGATTGAAGACGAAGAGAGCTCGAAGCAGCTTTACGCACGTAAGCGTTTAACGTTTGATGCTCAGGCAAGTGTTGTAGAGCGTGAAACGGAGCTTTGGACTCAAGTGATCTGCCAGATGCAAGAGCGTTTCGGCGAGATCATCGATGGTCTGAGCCAGCTTCAAGATTTCTCTCTGTTCAACCTTAAAGCAGAGAACGGTCTGTTCGTTAAAGGCTTTGGTCAGGCATACCAAGTGTCAGGTGACGATCTGGTGGATTTCGTTCACCTACAAGAAGGCCACAAAAAAGTGTCTAACGAGTAACTTAGCTTAAGCTATTGTTTTAAGAGCCCTCTAATGTGAGGGCTTTTTTATGTCTAAATCAAAGAGTTTGCTATATTGGCATCTGATTAATATTTTGTGTGTAAGGATCGATACGTGAAACCAGTAAGTCGAGATTGGGATGAGTTCTGTTACCCATTTATTTATGAAGACAGTCCTATCTGTGATTTTGAAATTTTGTCGGATGAACTTTGTTGTCGTATTGGATTAGTACTGTCTTTAGACCTAGAGCCTCAGGTTCGTGAGATCTTGCAACGCTTGCAGCCGAACATTTATCACTTGAATGGTTCTGTGCGCGGTAAGCTCGCCATCACCGAATCTGAATTGGTCGATCTCAAGCAAGATTATCATCACATTCGCGATCAGCTAGAAGGTGGTTTCAAAGGGTTTGTCTTACCGGGCGGGCACCGAGTGTCCAGCGAGCTTCACTTATGTCGTTGTCAGGCTAAAAAAGTCGTGCGAGCCTTGGTGAGTATTGAGCATCATGAAAGTAAAAAATCGCCAGATCCGATTCTTTTTAAATACGCTAACTTAGTCGCGAACACACTCTATGCATTGGCGTCTTTTACCAATCATGTCAATGAAGTTGAAGACGTGGAATTTGTGAGTAAGAGCTATTCTATGCCAAAGAAATCTTAAGGAAGAGTTCTACACTGATTTATCTCTGATGCTTAAGAAGCTAAACCATTAAGCATGATGCTAGGTTTAGCTTCTAAAATAGCGTCTAAGCAGCCGAAGATGCTTCGTTTAAAACTTTTGCACCGCGTAGCATGGCTTCGATTAATTCACCTGCATTGAACTTCTCAAGTGCTTCATGAGC
>Ga0209121_10003183_pt1 | contig 16013 bp, 18 predicted proteins | sample Cruoilmetagenom3_FD_187292 | JGI IMG/M metagenome (GOLD analysis project Ga0209121, IMG submission 187292) | Oil polluted marine microbial communities from Coal Oil Point, Santa Barbara, California, USA - Sample 3 (SPAdes) (version 2) | ecosystem: Environmental > Aquatic > Marine > Oil seeps ... | reverse complement strand
AACAACCTTGCCGGATTCCATCGTGTAATCCTCGCCTTTGACGGCAACTTCTTTGCCCATTGGACGCTTGAAGGTTTCTTCCATTTCTTTGCGGAAGGCGCTTTTCGCGTTGTTCAGGGCCACGTAATCCTGTGGGCGTTTGGGGCCGGAGATAGCCGGAACGATAGTGCCCATATCAAGCGACAGGGTTGCGGTATAAATCGGGTTGTAGTCCGCATCACGCCAGAAACCGTTTTCCTTGGCGTAGGCTTCGACCAATGCGATGCGGTCTTCGTCGCGACCGGATGTGCGCAGGTAGCGCAAGGTCTCGTTATCGATCGGGAAGAAGCCACAGGTGGCGCCATATTCAGGGGCCATGTTGGCGATAGTCGCACGATCGGCCAGCGGCAGACGGTCAAGACCTTCGCCGTAGAACTCGACGAATTTGCCAACAACACCCTGTTCGCGCAGTAGTTCCACGACTTTTAGCACAAGGTCGGTGCCGGTTGTGCCTTCCATCATGTTTCCGGTTAGCTCGAACCCGACAACTTCGGGGATCAGCATGGATACGGGTTGGCCAAGCATTGCGGCCTCGGCTTCGATACCGCCTACCCCCCAGCCTAGAACGGCAAGGCCGTTAACCATAGTTGTGTGGGAGTCTGTACCGACGAGTGTGTCCGGGTAGGCCACCTCGTTGCCGTTTTGGTCAGTGTCAGTCCAGACGGTTTGCGCAAGATATTCAAGGTTCACCTGATGGCAGATGCCGGTTCCCGGAGGTACAACGCGGAAATTGTTAAAGGCGGATTGGCCCCATTTCAGGAAGGTGTAACGCTCCATATTGCGTTCATATTCACGTTCCACGTTGGTGGCGAATGCGCGCGGTGTGCCGAATTCGTCGATCATGACGGAGTGGTCGATGACCAGATCCACAGGGTTCAGCGGGTTAATTTTTTCAGCGTCACCGCCAAGGGCCACAAGGCCGTCACGCATGGCGGCGAGGTCAACCACGGCAGGCACGCCGGTGAAATCCTGCATCAGCACGCGGGCTGGACGGTAGGCGATTTCGCGCGGGTTCTTGCCGCCATTGGCGCCCCATTCAGCGAAGGCCTTGATGTCGTCAACGGAGACGGTCTTGCCATCTTCGAACCGCAACATGTTTTCCAGAACCACTTTCAGCGCGGCAGGCAGGCGTGAGAAATCGCCAAGGCCAGCGGCTTGCGCGGCAGGGATGGAGTAATACGATACCGTTTGCGAACCGACTTTCAGTTCGCGGCGGGTTTTGGCGGTGTCGGTGCCGACTTGAATGGTCATATGGGGGCCTCCGTTTGGGATGGGTTCGGGGTGCTATGCCCTGAATAGGGGTTGGCTGCAATAGGGTACAGCGTCTTTGTGTGCAATTGTATACAGTTTATGTTGACGGAGGTCAATATACCGGCGGAAATGTAATACGATGGTGCCTTAAACCGTTAAACCGGTTTAACGGGGAACAATTCGCTTACCCCTTCCACCTCTCACGGTAATAGGCTAGAGAAAATGCATGACTTTGAATGTTTCCAATCTGGCCTGTTACCGCACGGGGCGTCTGATTTTCTCGGATCAAAGCTTTACCGTTGAACCGGGCGAGGCCGTTATGCTGCGCGGGCCGAATGGCTCCGGTAAATCGACCTTATTGCGGGCTTTGGCGGGGATGCTGCCCTTTGAAGGGGATGTAGTTCTGAACGGAATTTCGCTGGCTGATGACCACGACGGTGTGCAGGAACAAATCGCTTATGCGGGGCATCTGGATGCGATCAAACCCCAGCTAACCGTGGGCGAAAACCTGACGTTCTGGGCGCGGTTGTTCGAGGGCGGATCGATCAGGGAAGCGGTGGAGCAATTCTCGTTGGCCGAGATTTGGGACCGTCCGGCGCATGCGTGTTCGGCCGGGCAAAAGCGACGGCTGGGGCTGGCGAGGTTGGTGGTTTCGGGGCGCGCGTTGTGGCTGCTGGACGAGCCTACGGTCTCGCTGGATGTTGAAACTACGGCGCGGTTTGCTGAGATTATCAAGGCGCATTGTGCGGGCGGAGGCATGGCCCTGATTGCCACGCATATCGATTTGGGGCTGGATGCGCCGCGCGAAATTACGCTTGACCCGAACGTCATGCGGAAAACCATGCCGCCAAGCGATCCGTTTTTGTCGGGGGCTTGGGAATGAACGCGACATTTGCCGTTTTAACCCGCGAGCTGCGGCTGGCGCTGCGCTCCGGCGGAGGGGCTGGCCTTGGGTTGGCATTTTTCCTGATCGTGGTCATGCTGATCCCGTTTGGCGTTGGCCCTGTGCCGCATTTATTGGCGCAGATCGCGCCCGGTACGTTGTGGATCGCGGCATTGCTGGCGTGTTTACTGTCGCTTGACCGGCTGTTTCAGGCGGATTTCGAGGATGGGACGCTGGATATCCTAACGCTATCACCGATGCCTTTGGAGGGGTTGGTCGCCATCAAGGCCTTCGCGCATTGGTTAACGACAGGTCTGCCGCTGGTGATTGCTGCGCCGATACTGGGGATTACCTTGAACCTGCCCGACAGTGCATATTGGTGGCTGGTGACCAGCCTTGCCGTCGGCACCCCTGCCCTTAGTTTTCTGGGTGCAATTGGTGCGGCGTTGACGGTTGGTATCCGGCGTGGGGGGCTACTGTTATCGCTGCTGGTGCTGCCGCTCTATATCCCGACTCTGATTTTCGGCGCACGTTGTGTGGCTGCCGCATCTGAAGGAATGGACGTGATCCCTGCCTTCCAACTGCTGGCGGGCGTTACGCTGCTCACGCTTGCGCTAACCCCCATCGCCGCCGCCGCCGCCCTTCGAATGCATATGCGTTAGCGGATATGTGACCAAAAGCCCGTTGCATCGCGCCTGCGCACCACATAGGAAAATAGCAAGTTATATAAGGACAAAAACTATGTCGATTTGGGAGTACGCAAATCCGGTTCGCTTCATGCGCCTTACGGGCAAGGTTTTGCCGTGGATAACGGCGTTAGCGATTGGCTGTCTGGCGGTCGGTTTGATCTGGGGGTTCTTCTTTACGCCTGAAGCCGAGAACTTTGGTTCGACCGTAAAGATCATCTACATCCATGTACCTGCGGCCACCTTGGCGATCAACGCTTGGGGGGTGATGTTTGTGGCCTCGCTGATCTGGCTAATCCGGCGGCACCATGTTTCCGCGCTCGTCGCAAAGGCAACAGCGCCTGTGGGTATGACGCTGACGCTAATCGCCCTGATTACAGGCGCGATCTGGGGGGAACCTATGTGGGGAACCTATTGGGAATGGGACCCGCGCCTGACCTCGTTCATGGTGCTATTCATATTTTATTTGGGCTACATGGCGCTGTGGGAAGCTATCGACGAGCCTGACAAGGCGGCCGATCTGACGTCCGTTCTGGCGATGGTTGGCACAGTGTTCGCGGTGATTTCGCGCTATGCGGTAAACTTCTGGAACCAAGGCTTGCATCAAGGTGCGTCCTTGTCGCTGGATAAAGAAGAGCATGTCTCGGACGTTTATTACCAGCCGTTGTTGCTGACGATGGCGGGGTTTTTCTTTTTGTTCATGGCGCTGGTATTCCTGCGCACCCGCACAGAAATCCGCGCACGTCGCATCAAAGCGTTACAATTGCAGGAGGCAAACTGATGCCTGATCTTGGTAAATACGGCGAGACTATTCTGACGGCTTATGCTGCTACGGTTATTCTGGTCGCTGCGATTGTGGTGCTGTCGGTTGTCCGTGCCCGCAAGGTGAAACGCCAATTGACCGAGCTGGAAGCACGCCGCAATGGTTAAAATCAGCCCTTATGTCGCGATCCCGCCCATCATGTTTCTGGGGCTAGCCGGTTTGTTCTACTTCGGCCTGACCCGCGAGGATGCCGGTAATCTGCCCAGCACCATGGTCGGGCGCGATGCGCCCGCTTTGCTGAAGATCACCGACCTGCGCGAGGACCCTGCCCCGACGATTGATGACCTGAATACCGACGGTATCAAGTTCGTGAACTTCTGGGCCAGTTGGTGTGGACCTTGCCGCGCGGAGCATCCTTTGTTGGAAGCAATGGCAGACGACGGGATGAACCTGATCGGTATCAACTATAAGGATTCGGCTGACAACGCTTTGGGGTTCCTTGAAGAACTTGGTGATCCGTTCACCAAGATCGGTGCTGATACCACTGGGCGCACAGGTCTGGAGTGGGGCGCTTACGGTGTGCCGGAAACCTTCGTGATAGATGGCAACGGCAAGGTTTTGTACCGCCATCCGGGGCCGCTGACACAGCGCGTCCTGGATGAGCGTATTTTCCCCGCGATTGCTGCGGCTTCCGAGTAACATGGCACGCTCTGTTCTGTTCGTATGCCTTGGCAATATCTGCCGCTCCCCCACCGCCGAGGCGGTGTTTCGGGATTTGGCCGATGGACGAGGGTTACATATAGACAGTGCGGGAACCTCTGGATGGCATGACGGTGGACGATCCGACCCACGCGCAAGTGCCGAGGCGCGGCGACGGGGCTATGACATGTCCATGATCCGGTCACGTAAGGTGACGGTGGCGGATTTTGACGACTTTGATTTGATTATCGCGATGGACCGACAGAACTTGCGAGATTTGCGCGACGTGCAGCCCACCGGTTCGAAAGCGAGGGTAGAGCTGTTCTTGCCCTACGCGCCGGAACTGCACCGCGACGAGGTTCCTGACCCGTATTACGAGGACAACTTTCCAGCAGTTTTCGATATGATCGAGATTGCAAGTCAGGCGTTGCTAACAACAATTTAGCCCCGAAAACCGCCCTGAACTTGCCCGCCCCATCCAGCCAGACCGGAACCAGTTGCATTTCAGGGCTGTTCACACGATCTGACGCGCAAGTATTTGCCGACTTCTCTGCGCGAGGTTGACTTGCGGTCCAGTTCCTGACACCTATAATTCGAATAATATATTCGAGCAATCAAAGGAACAACAGGTCGTATGCGTATCCTAAAACTAGCCGCTATCTTCGCCCTTGCCGGATTTACCGCACAAGCGCAAAGTGCTACAGACTATCCCGTTGCCGAGGCCACAACCGCTGAGGAACAGCCTCCTGAAATCACTAGAGAGACACATGGCGATTGGGAAGTTCGCTGCACAACGGCAAATAATGCCTGTTTTTTATATCAATTATTGCTGAATGACGAAGGCACGCCGGTTGCTGAATTCAGCATCGTGAAATTACCTCTCGGCAGTGAAGCCGTCGCTGGTGCAACCATTGTCGCCCCGCTGGGTACATTGCTAACACGCGGTGTCGTTTTTGCGATTGATGATACCGATGCGGCACAATACCCCTTCAGTTGGTGTACGCGCCCGGGTTGTTTCTCGCGTTTTGGGTTGACGGATCTTCTGGTCGCTGGGATGAAGTCAGGTTCCAACGTGAATATAACGCTTTATTCGATTGGAAATGCACAACAAGCCATTCCAATTACAGCATCCTTAAACGGATTTACGGCTGCATTTGATGCTTTGGAAAATCAAACGCAGTAATTTAAATTGAACGCAGTGCTATCACTGCGTTCAAACCGCCAAACGCGAAGGCGTTGCTTAAGGCGACGTTAACCTTGGCGTCACGCGCAATATTTGGAACTACGTCCAGATCGCAAGCGGGGTCTGGTTGTTCGTATCCGATTGTTGGGGCTATTACGCCGTCACGCAGCGCCATCACGCAGGCCAGCATTTCCACTGCCCCCGTACCACCAATCAAATGGCCATGCATGGATTTGGTAGAGGACATCATCAGCTTATCCGCATGCGTCCCGAAAACGTCGCGCACCGCTGCGCATTCAGTCTTGTCATTCACCGTCGTGCCGGTTCCGTGCGCGTTGATATAGCCAACCTCGTCACCGTTCAGTCCTGCATCCAGCAACGCGCCTTTGATGGCCCGGGCCGCGCCAACTTGGTTAGGCGTCACAATATCGGCGGCATCCGAGGTCATGGCAAAGCCAATCACCTCGGCCAGAATTTCAGCACCACGAGCCTTGGCGTGCTCGTATTCCTCAAAGACGAATACTGCCGCCCCCTCGCCCTGCACCATGCCGTTGCGATTGGCCGAAAACGGGCGGCATGCATCCTTGGACATCACGCGCAAGCCTTCCCAGGCTTTTATACCACCGAACACCAGCATACTTTCAGAACCGCCGGTCAACATCACGTCCGTCGCACCTGAACGGATCATGTGGAACGCCTGCCCCATCGCGTGGTTCGATGACGCGCAAGCCGTGGCCACCGTATAAGCAGGGCCTTGCAAGTTGTACGTCATGGAAACATGGCTGGCCGCCGCATTCATCATCAGGCGCGGCACCACAAACGGATGCACGCGGTTTTTGCCAGCCTCATAAACATTCCGGTAGTTTTCGTCCTGCGTATGCAAGCCCCCACCAGCTGTACCCATAATAACGCCAGAGCGCAGTGACAGGTTTTCACTTATATCCAAGCCGCTTTGCGTCATTGCCTCTTTCGCAGATAGCAGCGCAAATTGGGTGAACTTATCGTAAAGGACCAGTTCCTGACGGCTGAAATAATCGGCCCCGTCGTACCCATGGACCTGCCCACCGATCTTGACGGATAGCCGATCAACGTCTCGTATCACCAGATCCGAGATGCCAAGGCGGCCTTCGCGCATGCCTTCCATCGTGGTGGTCGCGCTCGTACCTAGTGAACTGATGGCGCCTTGGCCGGTGATAACAACGCGCTTCATACTGGTTTAATTGCCCGCCGCAGCAACAAGACCTTCAACGGCCTTGATCATCGATTGTACGTTTGTAATATCGAACTGGGAATCCGCCGGGTCATTCGCATTGAATGGAACCTGCACATCGAAGGTTTCCTCGATTGCGAATACGGCCTCTACCAGACCAAGAGAGTCGATTCCCAACCCTTCAAGGGTCGCGTCCAGTTTCACCTCGGACACATCCATAACCGCTTGCTCAGCTATAATTGCAATGACCTGATCCTGTACGCTTTGCGTCATTGGACGTTCCTTCTTTCGACTCAAGTATCCCTCTACTCGGTCGTATCCAGTTTTGAAACCTGTTTTTCTAAATCGGCTAGCTTTTGCGCTAATCGCGGCAATCGGCGCAGGGCCTTGTAACTTTCGATGCTGGTTTTCATCGGAACCGCCGGGTTTCCCATCATCACGCGGTTAGGCGGCACGTTTGACAGGATCGCGGCTTTGCCCGTCGCGATCGAGTTGGCGCCAACGATCACATGGTCCATGACCCCTGCGTTCCCGCCCAGGATAACACGGTCGTGCAAAACCGCGCTGCCTGCGATGCCAGCCATGCCGCACAGCAAACAATGTTTACCCACTTTAACGTTATGCCCAACCTGTACAAGGTTATCGATTTTCGTTCCCGTTCCGATCACCGTGTTCGAAATCGTACCGCGATCAATGGTGGTGTTTGCGCCGACCTCCACCCGATCCCCGATAACTACGGTGCCAAGCGAGTTGATCCGCGCATATTCATCTGTACCGCCAGTGATTTCTTGCGACATGCTGCGCGCGGCCTCAATCGCGCCGGCCTCGGGCGTCACGAACGAGAACCCGTCCCCGCCGATCACGGCATTGGACTGGCAGATAAAATCATCGCCGATTTTTACGCGGGCACGTATCCGCACACCTTCGAAGATCAACGCATTCGCCCCGATCATGGCGTTTTCCGCGATGCTGGAGTGGGACAGAATTCGCGCATTTGGGCCAATCTTCACGCCCTTGCCGATAACGACAAACGGGCCAATGGAGGGGTTTTCCCCAATGTTCGCACTCGGGTCGATAACAGCAGTCGGGTGGATACCTTTAGCGATCTCCGGCTCCACTCCGAACACAGCTGTTATCCCCGAAAGGGCGTAACGTGGGCGGGGTACGAATATCGCAGCGCTTAACCCCAACGCCTTCCAATCCGCGCCTTGCCAAAGAATAGCGGCACTCGCATCGCTTTGCTGCAACGCTTCGCTATAGGATTCATCCATGGCCAGTGCGATCAAACCCGCTGCGGCAGCACCTGGTTCGCACGGGCCGGAGATCAACTGATCCACATCGCCTACGGCTTTCGCCCCCAACGCTTGCGCCAGTTTTGCTATGGTAATTTGCAATCGAGCCTCCGAGGGGGTTAATCGGCCAACCCGGCCACCTTCCCCGCTTTTAGCTGTCAAGTGCTGGTAATGTAACCCCGGCATTTACCAAAGCATCAAATACCATGCGGTCGCGATTATAGACATCGTGGCGATATTGCACCTCGCCCGCATCATCAATCCAGACGGTGCGATAAACGATATGCACCGGAACCGGAGACGCCAAATCAATCTGGGTTTCCCTACCCGTATTCAACGCGCGCTTGAATGCGGCCTCTGGGTCGTCCTCTTGCAAGGACAGCAGCGTGTAAGCAAACTCCATTGGTTTTTGCACACGTACACAACCGTGGCTGAACGCCCGCGCATCCCGCGAAAACAAGCTTTTGGACGGTGTATCATGCAGATAGATATTGAATTTGTTTGGGAACATGAATTTCACACGTCCCAACGCGTTTCCAGAACTTGGGCGTTGTTGCAATACGAACGGGAAATTGTCTTCTGTAAACATCGAATAATCGATCGAAGATGAATCCACAATCTGGCCGGAGCCACGCACCAACATCCGAATGTTACTGCGCTGTAAAACTGTCGGATCGGCCCGAAGTTTAGGCAAATACTCTTCCGAGGCAATACTGTAAGGCACATGCCACGTCGGGTTCGCAATCATATGCGTCATCACATCCGAGAACTCGGCCGTCTGATTGCTGCCTGTCCCCACCACCACGCGGAAACTTAGTGTTGGAACGCCGTAATCCATTACAGAAGCTGTGAAATCCGGGATGTTCACATAGATATGACGCGAGCCCAGATCGTAATTCATCCAGCGGATACGCTCCAGATTAACGATAACCTGTTTCAGGCGACCATCCGGTTGCGCGTTGATAGACGAAAGTGTCTGCGGCCCGACAAGACCATCAGCGTTAAGTCCGAAATCGGTCTGGAACAGCTTTACCGCCTCGATCAGGGCATCATCGTAAGAACGGGATGTCAGGTCTTCCAGCACATACCCACGCTGGTTAAGGCGCACGCGCAAAGCAACGACACGATCACTGGTATTACCCGGGCGCAATGTGCGCCCAGTCGGCACAAGCGGCCCCCAGCCTTGCGACGAAATCAGCGTTTCCAGTTCTTTTTTCAAATCCAGCAGTTGCGCGTAATCAGCACCAGACGGTTGCAGCGTTTTATAATGTGCAGCCATATTACCAGCGCCGGCAACGCCGGCTAGAACATCTGTGGTTTCAGGCACATACCGCGTGGCGTTCATCTCGCTGTGGATCGAGAGCGGATCCAAAGTACCTGAGGATATCTCCTTGGCAAACAACACATACGATTGCGCAGCGGCGGCCTCTAAGGCGGCCATATCTTCGGGGGTATTCCCCGCCATCCACAACGTTTCAAGTTCGGGTAAATTGTACCGCCCCAAAGCCATGCCATGATCGGGTGCCTGCTCGATTGCGGTTAGCAACGCAAGCATCGTTTTAGGATTGCCATCGGCCCAGATCGGCTGGTTATCCCGCGCGGCATAAAAGTTACCGAAATCGGCGAGATCGCTACGACCTTGCGCAAATGCTGCTTGCAATGCTACGCCGAAACGCTCTTCCGATGTAAGCTCGGCAACCATTTCTGTGGTTGTCTCTTGTGCATATACCGGCGAGGTGACGCACAGGGTTACGGTGGAAATTGCGAAGAATATATTTCGCAGACAGAAACCGTTGCTAAATTGATACATTGTTGCCCCTAAAACACTTAAAAAAAACTCAGTCCGATGCTACCTACACGTTCATTGTAGTGGTATCGAGAAAAAAGCGGCTTTCTCGGCAGAATGTCGCCCATTGTGGGATAAAGGTTACATAACAGCAGAACAGAACGAGACCAACCGAATGATGTTCACAGTTTCGTCAGATGCGCGCATTCTTGCTTGCTATAGAAAGTAGGACAAAACTGCCACTTGGCTTGCGAGTCGCTTTGTGCCATAAGCATACATAGTTAATGTGTCATAAGCGTACATAGTTAAGCAGACATAAATATGATCGGTATACGATCAATGAATTGAGACGAGGCAGTCTACTATGAAATCTAATGATGTAACAACATCGCGACGGCGGTTTTTAGGCGCTTTTGCAGGTGTCGCAGTCATTTCGTCCGCTCCGGTTTATGCGAATGCAGCAGGCTTTTTGCGCAGCGCAGGCGATGTGCGGCGTATTAGTATGCAGAACAAGCGTACTGGTGAAACAATCGATACAATTTACTGGATTGAGGGTGAATATATTACCCCCGCCCTGACAGAAATCAGCCATTTCATGCGGGATTGGCGTCGTGACGAGGTCATCAATTATGACCGCCGCAACATCGACATCCTCGCCGCATCCCATCGCCTCTTGGAAACGACCGAGCCCTTCACGTTGTTGTCCGGCTATCGCAGCCCAGCGACGAATGCGGCACTGCGGTCAAACAATCGCGGTGTTGCGTCGAATTCCTATCACATGAAGGGCATGGCCGCCGATGTGCGCTTGGCATCGCGCAGTGTTTCGCAGATGACGTCCGCAGGTAAGGCCTGTAATTCGGGCGGCGTTGGTAAATACAACGGCTCGAATTTTGTGCATATGGATTGCGGTCCAATACGCACCTGGCGCGGTTAACAAAGCGTTAGTAATTACGACGGCCCGCCTTTCGGCGGGCTTTGTCGTTTAAGGACGCGTTGTTCCGTCACCAACCACCAGATATTTAAAACTGGTTAATTGTTCAGCCCCCACCGGCCCACGCGCGTGCATCTTGCCCGTGGCGATGCCAATCTCGGCGCCCATGCCAAATTCACCACCGTCCGCGAATTGCGTAGAGGCGTTGCGCATCAGGATCGCACTGTCGACCCGTTGGAAAAACCGTTCCGCTGTCGCGTCATTTTCCGTCAGGATAGCGTCCGTGTGATTGGAGCTATACGTACCGATATGCGCAATCGCGCCATCAACGCCATCAACCAGCTTCACAGCAATAATCATATCGAGGTATTCGTTCCCCCAATCATCCGCCGTCGCCGGAATAGTGCCTGCGATGTGCTGCAAACCTTCGCCCACACGAACCTCGACACCAGCGTCAACCAAATCCTCGACAAATGGTGCGCCGTGGGCGTCAAAGAACGCGCGATCAATCAGCAGACATTCCGCGGATCCGCAAATCCCCGGACGCCGCGTCTTGGCGTTCAAGATAACCTCGCGGGCCTTCTCAACATCCGCGTCCGCATCCACATAGACATGCACGATGCCTTCCAGATGGGCGAACACAGGAACCCGCGCCTCGCGTTGCACAAGCCCCACCAAACCCTTACCGCCGCGCGGCACGATCACGTCGATATAGTCCGTCATCGTTAACATTTCGCTAACGGCGGCACGGTCGCGTGTTGGGACCAACTGGATGGAATCCTCGGGCAAGCCGGCGGATTTCAAACCGTCAACCAGACAGGAATGGATCACCGTCGAGCTGTGAAAGCTCTCGGATCCGCCGCGTAAAATCGAGGCATTCCCCGCCTTCAAGCACAGCCCGCCAGCATCGGCCGTAACATTGGGGCGGCTTTCATATATCACACCGATTACGCCCAATGGCGTGCGAACACGGCGGATATTCAAGCCCGAGGGCATGTCCCAATCTGCCGTCACAACGCCCACAGGGTCAGGGAGTTTCGCGACCGAACGCAGGCCATCTACAATGCCTTGAATACGGCTTTCGTCCAGCATTAACCGATCGAGCATCGCGTCGGACAACCCTTTGCCACGGCCATATTCCATATCCTTGGCATTTGCGTCGATAATCTCGGCACGACGCGCCCAGACCACATCAGCCGCCCCATTCAGCGCCGCACTTTTGCTATCCGCCGAAGCAAACGCCAGCGCGGCACTTGCCGCCTTGGCCCTTTGGCCTATCCCGGCCATGATTTCCTTAACGTCCATAATCCCTCACATCGCCATATCATCACGGTGGACCATCGCGGCCCGGCCCGTGTGGCCCAATCGGGCCTCTATTTCGTTGGACTGACATCCCATGATCAGCCGCGCCTCTGTCGCGTTATATCCGGCCAGCGCCTTGGCAACGCTGACCCCGTCCGGCCCGATAATTTCAATCGGTTCGCCGCGATCAAAATCTCCCTCAACGCGCTTAACGCCCGCAGGTAATAGCGATTTACCGCGCCCCAGTGCGGCAACCGCGCCTGCATCCAAAATGATCTGCCCCTTGACCTTCATGCCCGAAATCCAACGCTTCCGCGCGACCCCGGGCAAGGCTGCGGCTGCGAACCAGGTTACGGTCGCGCCATCGAGCAGGGCTTTGATTGGCCGCGAAATCTCGCCCTTGGTAATCGCCATTGCACAGCCTGCGTGCATCGCAACCTTGGCCGCCATGACTTTGGTTTTCATGCCGCCGCTCGCACCTTCGGTGCCCGCCTCGCCAGCCATTGCTTCGATTTGCGGCGTGATGGCATCGACATGCGGCAGAAACTTTGCACCGCTGTCAAAACGTGGGTCAGCGGTATAAAGCCCCTCCACATCCGACAGCAGCACCAGCACATCGGCCCCCACCATCGAGGCCACCTGCGCCGCTAGCCGATCATTGTCGCCATACCGGATTTCATCCGTCGCAACGGTATCATTTTCGTTAATGATTGGAACGGTTCCCAGTTCCAGCAGTGTTCCGATGGTTGCCCGAGAGTTAAGGTACCGCCGACGGCTTTCCGTATCTTCAAGGGTTAACAAAACCTGTGCAGCCTCGATATTATGTGGTTGCAAAACCTCCTGATACGCTTGTGCCAACCGGATTTGCCCAACAGCCGCAGCGGCCTGTGCGCGCTCAAGGCTAAGGGGACCCTCGGGAAACCCTAGCACCCGCCGCCCCAAAGCGATCGAGCCGGAGGACACGATAAGCACCTCTTTACCATCCGTTTTCAGCATCGCCACATCGGTAGCCAGCCCCGCCAACCAGTCACGCTGCAGCAACCCCGTCGCGCTGTCTACTAACAGCGCCGAGCCGATCTTGATAACAATCCGTTTTGCCTCGCCTATAAGCGAGGCGGAATTTACGGTCTCCATGCCTCGGGTTCCTTATCTGCTTCAATTTCAGCAGTGGCGTTTGCGTCAATAATCTCACGCAAGACACGTAACGTATCCTGCAAACCTTCGCGGCTAACACCGGATTGGCGCATCACGGGGCTGCCTGTGGCATCCTCCAACGCTTTGGCCACACCCTCGCGTTCATCAGTCGTTAACGCATCGACTTTGTTCAAAGCCGTCACACGTTGTTTGCCAGCGAGGTCACCACCATACATTTCCAATTCGTTAATGATGGTTTTGTAATCCTCAACGGGGTTTTCACTGGTTGCATCCACCAGATGCAGCAGCACGGCGCAGCGTTCAACATGGCCAAGGAAACGATCCCCAAGCCCCGTGCCCTCATGGGCGCCAGCAATTAGGCCGGGAATGTCGGCTACAACAAATTCTGTTTCATCAATGCCGACCACTCCCAAATTAGGATGCAGCGTGGTAAACGGATAATCCGCAATTTTTGGCCGCGCGTTCGAAGTCGCCGCCAAAAACGTCGATTTCCCCGCATTCGGCATACCCAACAAGCCCACGTCGGCGATCAGTTTTAACTGTAGCCAGACATCGCGAACGATCCCGTCCTGCCCCGGATTGGCCTTGCGCGGTGCGCGGTTGGTCGAGGTTTTGAACCGCAGGTTACCCCAGCCGCCGTTACCGCCAGCGGCCAAGCGAACGCGTTGACCAACGCTGGTTAGGTCAGCCAAGACAACCTCTTGTTCCTCATCCAGAATTTCGGTGCCCACCGGAACCTTCAGAATGATATCATTGCCATCCGCCCCCGTCATCTGGCGCCCCTGCCCGCCACGGCCATTCTGGGCAAAGTAGTGTTGCTGATAGCGAAAATCGATCAGCGTGTTCAGGCCGGTCACGGCCTCCACCCAGACATCACCGCCTTTACCGCCATCGCCACCATCAGGACCGCCGAATTCCACGTAAGCCTCGCGCCGGAAACTGGCGCAACCGTTGCCACCCGTGCCGGATCGAATTTGGACCTTTGTAAGATCAAGAAATTTCATCGTTTTGTCCTAATAATTACCCAATTCGGCGTTAGTCATGGCGTACATCATAAGTCGTGTATCCTCAACCCAAGCTAGCATCGGGTCGGTTTTTCGCCCAATCCTCAAAGGTTAACACATAGTCTTTCCCAGCAACGTCGCAACCCCGTGCTTTACAATGTTGCGAAATATCGCGAACGAACCTGAAGCCGCATTTTTCGAGCACGCGGATGGAAGCCGGATTGTCATTCCACGCACCCGCTTCGATTTTATCCCAGTCGTTGTTTCTGAAACTTTCATTAAGTTTTTCCCGCACCGCCCAGGTCGCAATTCCGCGCCCCCAAAAGGGCTGTGCCAACGCATAGCCAAGCCCGCCCTGAATACCAGCAATCGTACCCGCCAAAACGCCATCACACTCGATAACCGAGACCAGCCCCGCTTGCGCCTCGGGCGTATTCATCCGCATCCGCGTGAACTCAGGGTCCGGCGGATAAGGCCAACTGCCCAGCATTTTCAGAACCTCGTAGTCCGAGTGCAGCGCGTGAAACGCCTCGAAGTCATCGTTACGGAAATTCCTTAATCGAAGGTTATCCATCACTGAAATCCAGCGCATAATTCCACGATTGCACCATTCCACCGCGCGGGATGGAGTGGGCTTCGCTATCCCCGCAATACGCGAACCCTTCCTTAATCAACACGCGGGCAGAGCTTTGGTTGCCTTGATGCACGCCTGCATCCAGCCCCTTAAAACCTGCATCGCGGGCGTATTTAATCACCGCTTCGAGTGCTTCGGGCGTGAACCCTGCCCCCCAGAATTGCGGTGCCAGCCAATAGCCGATGTTACCACGCCCCGTGTCTTTGGGCGAGATCGAGATCACCCCGATCAGCTCGCCGTTCAGTTCCACCACCCAGATAATTTCGTCGGTGTCGTCTTTGCGCGAATACTCGATATACGCCTCGGCGGCACCGGCAGGGTAAGGGTGTGGCACGACCGCAAGGTTCATCGCCACCCGTTCGTCGCCCACATAAAGCGCGATCAGCCCCGCATCGCTGTCTTGCAACGGACGCAAGATCAGGCGTTCGGTTTTCATCACTTCTGATGTGCGTTTCATGCCCTCAGCCCTTCATCAAAACAAGCAAGACGCTTGCGACGGTTAACCCCGCCAAGACCCACATCAAATACCTCTCGGATTTCTGACCGGCCATCCGCGCGGCAATTGCCTGTCCACCGAGCGTCCACAAAGGGTGCAACACGAGTTGCACCGACATTAACGATAGCGCAATTGCGAGTGTTGCAGTGAACGTGGGGGCTCCCTCGGCAACGAAACTGGTGAAACCTACGGTGACCATTGCCCAGGCTTTCGGGTTTAACGGGTGCGCGATCAGGCCCGCAAAGAACCCTGGTACTTTAGCTTGGCCGATGTTGCTTATACGGCTGCCAGCGATGCGCCACGCCAACCACAGGATATAGGCAACTGATGCCCATTTAAGCACTATAAAGGCCATTGGCACGCGATCTGCCAACTCCATCAAGCCGAAGCCAATGGGCCAGATGATCAACTGCTTGCCCAGAACCACGCCAGCAACAAATGGCAACGCGCGGCGCAGACCAAAGCGTGCCCCAGCCGAAAGCAGAACCATATTCGCCGGTCCGGGCGTTCCGACCATCGCTGCTGCGAAAATCAGGAAACCAATTATTTCGACACCCATTGTTGTCTCCGTAACATAGAAAAAGGGCCCGGTGTTTCCACCGAGCCCCTCATAAATTGTATCATGCCGAGGGTTCGGCTTATTCTGCGGCCTCTGCTGCCGGAAGAACGGAAATGAACGTGCGGCCCTTAAAGCCTTTT
>Ga0209121_10003182_pt1 | contig 16024 bp, 14 predicted proteins | sample Cruoilmetagenom3_FD_187292 | JGI IMG/M metagenome (GOLD analysis project Ga0209121, IMG submission 187292) | Oil polluted marine microbial communities from Coal Oil Point, Santa Barbara, California, USA - Sample 3 (SPAdes) (version 2) | ecosystem: Environmental > Aquatic > Marine > Oil seeps ... | reverse complement strand
GGGCACGGCCCCCACTGTAAGCTTTTGTCATGAACCGAATACGCAATTGCAGGCTCTGCCCCGTAACTATAAAAAGAATGCAGAAGAAGAATTGATGCTGTTACTAGAATAATGATTGCTTTATTTATCATTTCAAACTCTCCGTATTTCGATTGATGATGAATCTAGATTTTAATTTCTAACGCTACGTTCTGCGGAAATTTAGGAGCGCTAGCGAGTAAATTTCCCGTAGCAACGCTTGGTTAGGTCATTGGGTCGGAATAATCTGCCCATTTGATGGCCCAAAAATCGTATTACACCAACATGGCGTCCCTACATTGGCACTTTGTCCTATAGCGCACCACATAGCAGGAGTTTGACATATGTTTGAAGTACGACTTGTTGGTGTTCGAGGGGTTGAGGGGACATCAGCAATAACAACGGGAGTATCACATTCTCGTTTGATACGTCTTTCACTACGCCCACCTTGCGCTAATCGTATTACTTTTCTGATATTACAATCTGTAGCATCTGCTACATCTCCATCACACTTATCTATGATTTTTTTCTTATTTGCGCCATCATCAATCATTGCAATAACATCATCGATATAGCACGTACCTGATGGTTTACTATTGTTCGTTACACCACCACTTTTATCACTACCTTTCTCCCAGCCTTTGGAAATAGAAAGAAGCCTTTGAGATTTTGCTGGATGAGTAGCACTGCCTCTCTCACTACCAAAAATTTTCATTGCAGCTAACGCATCAGCCTGAGAAGCTCCCATCGAAGCCAAAATAAATCCAGAATACTCGTCAGCTTCAAGTTCAATGTTAGGACGACTTCCAGAATTGCGCAAAGTGTGTCCCTGTAGATGATGGCCAATTTCATGAGCTAAGACACTATAAACAGACCAATTAGTTCCAGAATTAGATTTTAGCTGTTGAATAAACGACGGATTAAATTCTATAAACCTTGTTGTGCCTCTTACTATAGCGGCTGCATTAGGTACTCCATTCGCCCGCACTACAAAATTCGGTGATAAACCTGCAGCATCTAGTATTTCTTTAACAGCAGCCGAAGCTGAAGCTCTTTCACTATATTTTGAACTAGTTTTTTCTGTGTAATTCAATGCGTCTTTTGGCATTTCAGAACCATCATAGTTGCAGTACCATGAGACCTCATTCATAGGGTTATTATATTTTTCCCAAATTTCAGAACGCCTGTTTTTACATTCTGCCTCTGACATAAGGTCTGCATCACAGATTGTCTTCAGCTTTGTTAGCTCATCAACAAGTGGTGATGCTGTGGCTAAGAGAGGAAAAAAGGCAACCATGAAATACAGATATAAATGTTTGATCCGATTACTCATCATTTATCTCGAAACAATCCGACCATTCTGTGGTCCATAGCCTGTATTACACCAACAAGCAGTACCAATTGGCCCTGACTGACCAAGTGCACACCACATCATAGATGTCTGGCATATGTTGGAAGTTTGTGGTCTTGGCTGGTTTTGTTGTTGGCTACCCCCATAACCTTGACCAGCCTGTGAACTCTTAGAACCAGAACATTTAGTCGAAATTTCGTCTTCATCGTAACCATCATCGGACAATCGAATAATTTTCCTGACACTACAATTAGGAGCGTCACTAATAGTTTCGCCACATTCTTCTCTAATTTCTCTCTTGGTTAAATCCTCTTCATCATACATTTCGATTACATCAATCACCTCACAATTTGCATAAGTAATTGATGAAAAAATTATGAGAATGAGCATGGCAAATAGCTCTACCTTATATTTCATATTCCACTCCTTCATTGAGATTAAAACTTCATAGCGACCTAACAGTGAATTATAGAGCCACTGGCTCCATACCACTTTTTGACCTTATTCCAGCAGGTATAGCAAAGAGACTGAATATATTGCTTTTAAAAACAATCGGTTGGTCGTGTTTTGATGTTCGAGAAACTAGCATGCAGTGCCATCCTTTACTGCGTTTAAGCTTATTCCTAGCCACTTATCATATTCGAGCATCCTTAAAAATCAAGGACTTAGAAATTATTTTCCTGTGATATAGAGCCAGTGGCTCCTGATCTAGGTAGCGATTAACTGCTTCACAACCAACGCCACCTCTCAATAAACAAGCAAAAAAAAAAGATTACCCGCTGGCAACCTCTCCTCCATAGTACCAAACTAAACCAACCCTTCCCGCATAGCAGCAACTAGCCCACTATCCCTATGCCTCAGCAAATAAACCCCAGCACCATCATCACTGAGTATCGACAAACTCAGTTCAAACGGCTGTAGCAGAGTAAAACTGTGCTCTGGGTAGTTCAGGCTATGAGCTATACGTTGGCGTAAGGGCTGACAGAGTTTAGCCAAGGTGTCAGCGGTATCAGTGTCTGCAATGTAAATAAATTGGGTAGCTGTGTCTTTCCAGAACTGTCGGGCTTCCCTTTCATTGGCAAAGGGTTCCAGTAAATAGTCGTGCAAGGCTGCTGCTACTGCTGGTTCTATCTTTAGGGTGTCTAAGGGCCAGGCGTCGGTAATTTGCATAGGGTTGTACCTCTGTTTATTTTGGGCATAAAAAAAGCCCCATGCGGTGAGGCACGGGGCTAAGAGTTGCTTGTTACTGGTTACGTGGGACTACGGGTGTGGCTGGAATTGGTGCAATAGAGCGTGTAAGAATTGGACTACAGGGTGCAGTCGGTCAGTCCTTAAATATCATATATGCTTAGAATCTAGTCTTGCTCAGTGGCTATTACTGGTTTTCTTTATCGGTATACCTCCTTCCTTTTTCTCCCCTCAGCCCTACTGACTAAACCCCGTTTTCAAACATATATAAAAAACGTGTAGATAACTCTACGGCCCTACTTTTATAGATCTAGCAGGGAATCCTATAGCGCCATCCTTAACGTTTTTCGCGTTGGGGATGGCGCTGTCTTTTAGCCATTTCAATCCTTTAAACCCCTAACCAAGGAGATAACGATGCCAGTATTCGTCTGGTGGGCTGTGGTATTGCTCGCTGTAGGCTTTAGTGCGCAGGTCTTTCTGGATGATAAGACGGTGGTAGAGCAAGTCGTACAACCCGTGGAGAGTGTTATTGCCCTGTTTGACCTACCCCTGCTGTTACTGGGTGTAGGTTTAATGCTGTTCTTTCTATTACGGGGCATCGCTCTAATCATTCGAGCCTGGAGAGGTTCAGGTTCAGCCTAAGCACTACCCGCCCGTTCTGGGCAACTATTTAACCTGTTTTATCCATTTAGTTTCTTTCATTCCAATCACTGTATTAACCCAATGCCTCTAATGAGGAAGGATTTTCTATGTCTACTGATAACGTAAAAACCACTCCCACCCCAAGCACTAAACCTGTAGCCAAAACTACCCCTAAGCCTAAACCCTCTCAGGAAGAACCCGATCTGGTGATTCTTCATAGGGCTAGCTGTCCCAAGCTTAGTGAACGAGCCAAAGGAGAACTTGATTACCAAGTGGGTTATTCCCCCACAGCTACCGACCTGTATATCCGCATTACTAGCAATCACTCGGGGGGCTATTTCAGTAAGGAGTGGGTGCCTTTATCGGTTATCCAAACCTGTCTGCCCTCGGAGTTGGATGCCGACAGTGGTTCTAGTGATCTTAGTGGCTTTAGTGCTCGTGTTCTTACAACAGCCTTTGTTAGCAAATCCCAGAACAATGCGGGCTTTCTGGCAGCGGCTTTATTGGCAGAAGGACTAATCGCTAAAGCCGACGATAAGCAGCATGTATTACAGCTGGGTGTTGTGAGCTTTACAGCCTGGTCTGAGCAGTGGTTAAAGCAGGGAACACGCCAATGCAAAACCAAGCAGGAGATCATTAATGCTCTGGATCAGGAAGAAGAAGTCACAGGGTTAGATTCTGAGACTACTACTGATTCTGAACCTGATTCTGAGGCTGAACCTGAGCCTGATGCAACTGCTGAGTCTCCAGCTGCTATACCCAAAAAGAAGCCCTCACCCCGCCGTAAGGCCAAGTCGTAACTATTATGGAGCGTTATTATGCAAAAGCTTGTCGGTTCGACTGATCCTTCTGTCTGCCCTTTCCCCGTTTCACCCGCATTACTAGAGCTGTTAAACACCACGTTAGTCCGTTACCCCAGTAGTGACAGTCTTATTCTTAACTACCGTGACCCTGGATACTCTCCGACTGCGGGTGGTTTTCATCCTGTGGAGATCCATGTTGAAGATGGTGTCATTCAATACATCACTGACTTTGCCTACGTTGGGCAGGGTGACTGTGCTGAGCTGGCTAAGGAATTGGACTTTAACTTCACCCAAGGTGACTTTGGGCAGATGGGCGTAGTCCATCCCGCTATTGCTGGGCAGGAACTATTTACACTGTGGCAAGCCAACTTTGTGGCCTATGTGGAGATGGCGGTATTTACGCTGACAGTGGAGCTGTTGGATTAAAGCCTATTGGATTGAGACCACAAAAAGTAATAGCCCGACCTCTGTTACCTATTAAGGGTGCAGAGGTCGGCAAAGACCGGGTATGCACCGGAGAGCTGCAGCTACTCGTATCCCAACCCTTTGAACTTTGCATAAGACCTTACCCCAACTGCCCTATGCAGAAAGCAGCCTTCGACAGGGTTGAGCGGGGCTAGGGATTGTTAAGACCTGAAACTGTTATGCAGAAAATTCAACCGTAGCCAACAACTCCTTATAGGCGCATAGCTTCTAACTTGGCAATAGAGGGGAGAAGGCCAGGGACTTATAACCCTGAGTCTCTATTGCGCTTTTCTTTTTTACTATTTGATTATCCGCAGTTTCTAAGTTTGTTCGTTTGTTCGTTTGTTCGCTTATTTTTTATAGCTACTTAGCCCTATCTCACTCCCCTACTCAAACTATTACCGGAGGCGTTATGACGCACCCCAGTCGTTTTCCTTTTTCCCAAAAATCCATTGATCTACTACCAGCCAATCCCGCGAGTTCTAAATCAACAGAGGCTGAGTACAGTGATACCCAAGTGCCGGGCCTTAAACTATTGGTGGGCAAAACGGGTAACAAAAAGTTTCTCTTACGCTATACCTTTCATGGCCATAAGAAGTCGTTGGCTCTAGGGCCGTATGGTGCATTGACTGTTGTTGAAGCCAGACGTCGGGCTAATCAACACAAGGCCGATATAGCCCAGGGTATTGATCCTAAGGCCGCACGGGAGGAGCTCAAAAAGGCTTTAACCTTTGCTGAGTTTGTTGATAAGCATTACTTACCTCACGCCAGTGCTAATAAACGCAGTGCCCATACGGATGCTTCTAAGTTCACGCACCATATCTTGCCGGTGTTTGGGGAGCAGAAGTTGGGACAGATTAGCTTAGTGTCTGTACAGAGCTATTTAAACAAACTGAGTAGCACCCTGGCCCCGGCAACCTGTAATCGGCATTTTTCACTGCTCCATAGGGTCTTTGCATTAGCGGTGTTGTGGGGCTTTGTTGAGAAGAACCCTGCAACAGGGATCACTAAGTTTAAGGAGAATAACCAACGCCAACGGTTTTTAGCTCCCGAGGAGATTCGACGGCTATTCCAAGCAGCGGATGAAGATCCTAACTACTATGCGGCCAACTACATTAAGTTTCTATTATTAACAGGGGTACGGCGTTCTGAGGGCTTAGCGGCCCAGTGGCAACACGTAGATCTCAGCGCTCAGCATCCCTCTTGGTTTCTGCCAGAGACTAAGGGTGGGAAGTCTCGCTATGTCCTACTCAATCCTATGGCCGTCGCTCTGTTACAGCACTTAGATAGGATGCCGGGTAATACTTATCTGTTCCCTGGGCTGATCAAGGGCCAAGCTCTGAGTAATCCGATCAAGCCCTTTAAGCGGATTATTAAAGCAGCAGGGATAGAGTCGACATTTAGACTACACGACCTGAGGCACACCACTGCTAGCTTAATTGTTAATGGTGGTGGCAGTCTTTATGACGTGCAGGCCACTCTTGGGCATTCCAGTTCAAGAATGTCTCAGCGCTATGCCCATCTGTCTCAGGATCGGCGCTCTCAAACGGCTAGTCGAGTGTCGGATGGTGTGGCTAATGCGCTAGGGTAGCGCTGGGGGGAGCAAATTATCGCAGGATAAACAGCCTCAAGGACAATACAGGTAACGGTATTATCTTTGAGGCTGTTCAACTCTGGTCTTTTTTTTTTTCATGGAGGGGGGCGAGGGTTGATTTTATGTCGCCCTTCCTTGGCAGTTATATCTCAAGTCACGCACCGGTGCGGGGTAACTCGCGCGCTGGTGCGTGATCGATCACGCGCTGGTGCGGCCCCGTCCCTTATTATTTTATTATTGGTATTATATTATTTATACACCCAAACAAAGTCTCTCTCCACAAAGAAGAAAGCTCAACCTAAATAACAAACCCCCTTCCCACCCCTAATCTGATTTATATCTAGAACCCCTTTCTTACAAAAAGATAATCACGCTATTTAGAGCACGTCTCTACCTCCCAGTGTTACACAAGCCTAGTTGTTGAATTTCATCCTAAGCCCGACAGCCTCCACCCTGACCATTACTCATCCGACAACCTTCCACCCAGACAAGAAACAGAAATAAAGACTTACTTGCAAAGAAGAGAGAAGGATTTCAAACGGAATTCTCGGCCGACAATATAGGCATCAATAAAATACTGCTCTATATAAAGAGTACGAAGCGAGTTGAAAAACAACAATAAGCAAATAAACATTTCTCATCTAAATTTATTTAGCACCGCCAACAAAAAAGCACGGAGTATATTCTCTGATGGGTTGTCCCACTGCAAACAGGCTTTCCCTTGCCCTACAAATACCCCTTTAAAAACAGTACAGAAAAACTCGGCTAAGGAGCCTTTAGCCTTGATAATAAATTCAAAAGAACAATAATGCGAAGACTTAATTAGGAAATAACTTATGAAAATCTCGACTTTAACAAGCCCAATCCCTTGCTATTCAAACACCCCTCGTACACCGGCCCAGAAAAACTCGGCTAAGGAGCTTTATAGCCCTTTTCCGCTTTTAAATTTTTTTTATAAGACCAATAATAAGGAGACTTAATTAGGAAAGGACTTATGAAAAATTTCTATTTAAATAATCTCAATCCCCTCGGGGTACACCTAATCCCCTTTACTCACCGGACTAGAAAACTCAACCAAGGATCTTGGGCCTTTCCCCCCCATTGCATCCCCCCCGTCAGATCAGCAATGTTCTGACTTAACAAGGAAACTAGCATGAAAAATCTCTACTTAAACAATCTCAATCCCCTCGAGAGCGAGATCCCCCCACCCCCCAAATGCAATGACGAGGACTTGCACAAACCCAACTCACACTTATTTAGGAAAGAAGATATGAAGGAAACCAGCACCGAACAACCTGAATCCTCCAAAAAAGCGTTCTCCCTGACTGACATCCGCAATGACCAAAACTTCGATAAACAAGCGGGTATTGTCCATCACACACCAAAGATTGAGGTGAAACGTCCTGGCAAATTCACCTTCTTTCGGACCTTTGGCCCAAAGGAGAACTGGATTAAAGCGAAGGTGGTAGATGACGGCCCCGGAGACAACGAACTCTTGGTGTCGAATGCCATCCAACACTTGGTTGAGGATTACTCTAGACCTGTTCTTCTTATCCCTTGCATAGATCGACAGGGTAGAGTTTTCATTTGGCCACTAAAGATGGCAAAAGAAGGAAGCTTCCCCATGCGTTGGCACACTTCAACCCGAGAAGCCGCCATACACGCCCTGACAAACTGGACACAGATAAGCGCCGATAAAAAAATAAAAGCCTACTCCATAAAGACCGCCGAAGGAGATCTCTCCGAGCCAGTTTGGCCAGACCGGATGGACATAGAGACGCTCATTCAGGATGCCTTTGCTGATAAATACATTGATAGCCTTGATCACCCTGTCATCCAACAACTGAGGGGGCTCGTATGAAAACACTATCGTTGAAGGCATACGGGGAGATTTGGTTGGTCGACTTTGAATTTCGCTCTCCCCCCGGCGAACCACCTGAAGTCGTTTGCCTGGTGGCCAGGGAGTACCACACAAAACAGCAAGTCCGACTAGTTGCGTCAGAAATGGCGGCACTGGAGGAGCCGCCCTACGGCCTTGGCGACGACTGTTTATTTGTGGCCTATTGCGCCAGCGCTGAATTTTCCTGCCATCTGGCCCTGGGCTGGGCACTTCCTACTCAAGTACTAGACCTTTTTGCTGAATTCCGGGTAGCGACTAACACGACGGAGGGGCACCCTCCTGCCTACTTGCTCGATGCCCTCAAGCACTTTGGCATAAATCACAGCACCGACAGTGTTGAGAAGGAGTTAATGTGCGATTTAATAATGACGGGGGAGCCCTATTCCGACAAAGATCAAAAGCAGATTTTGGATTACTGCGAGTCCAACGTTGTAGCCTTGGAACTACTCCTCCCCCGGTTAATGGATGAGGGCAACTGGCCGCAAGCTTTACTCAGGGGCCGCTACATGAAAGCGGTGACACAAATTGAGCGTAACGGCACCCCTGTGGAGGCAGGGTTGCTCTCTCAAACACTGGAGAGTTGGCCTGATATCCGTTCTCACCTCATTGCCCTCGTCGATACCGATTTTGGTGTCTACGAGGGCACCACCTTCAAAAAAGCCGCCTTCTCTCATTATTTAATGAAAGAAGGCATTGCGTGGCCCCAACTACCTTCGGGTGGTCTGGATCTCAAGGAGGGAACATTCGCAGACATGGCCAAAATCCACCCGCAAATTGGACCGCTGCATTCACTTCGATCTAGTTTATCCAAGCTACGCACTGCGGCACCAACCATCGGTACTGACGAACGAAATCGTTTCAGCTTAGTGCCTTTTAGATCGCGTACAGGCAGAAATCAGCCGAGTAGTAGGGAAGCCTTGTTTGGCTATTCGGCCTGGATGCGTGGGTTTATGAAAGCAACCCCCGGCTTTGCTCTGGTTTATATTGACTGGTCTCAGCAAGAATTTGGCATTGCGGCAGCACTCTCCGGTGACCAAGCAATGATGACGGCCTATGCCTCGGGGGATCCCTATTTGGAATTCGCCCGACAGGCAGGCTCTGTCCCTCCCGAGGCCACTAAGCAATCCCACCCCGACGAACGGGCTCTCTTCAAGGAATGTGTCCTAGCTGTTCAATATGGCATGGGTGCCGCTTCGCTAGCCAAACGTATCGACCAACCCGAGTCTAAAGCAGCGCATCTTCTCAGCCTCCACCGACGTACCTACGGGAGATTTTGGGAATGGAGCGAAGGGGTTCTGGATTACGCGCTGCTGGAGGGCAAACTTAAAACAACGTTTGGCTGGCCAATTCAAATAGGTGCAAAGCCCAATAAGCGCTCTATACAAAACTTTTTGATGCAGGCCAATGGCGCTGAAATGCTACGTTTAGCCTGTATTTTTGCCACAGAGGCAGAAATAAAGGTATGCGCCCCTGTGCATGATGCTGTGCTCATAGAAGCCTCGCTAGACAGCTTGGAGGCAACCATTACCGCCATGCAGGAACACATGGCAGAGGCTAGCCGCATCGTCCTCAATGGGTTTGAACTTCGCTCTGATGCCGAATGCTTCCCTTACCCCCAGCGTTATGCTGACCCCCGTGGACAAACCATGTGGGATACAGTCATGACGCTGGTGAACCGTGAGGCTGCTTAATGGCTGGTTTTAATCTTGAGCAAGTTCGACATCAGCCGGAAAGAAACAGGCGCGATCTTGCGAGAACAGCAATCCCCGGTAAAGGAGCCGGGGAACCTTTCCTACGAGGGCCTATCCCACTGGGATGGCTCTCTGTAGCCGCAAACCTCCCCGGGAAAGCACTGCATGTATCTATGGCTATTTGGCATCGCGCCAGCTTAGAGCAAAACGGCACTGTCTCTCTTGGCAATAACCTACTCGACAGCTTCGGTGTGAAGCCCGATGCGAAAAGACGAGCACTGCTGGCTTTGGAGGGAGCCAGCTTAATATCGATCGAGCGGAGGGAAAACCGTAATCCTATCGTGACACTGCTGCCATATCCCCCCGACGACAATGAAGTTGCCTGAAGATCAACGAACACCCAAAATTCTGGCTGCCCAAAAGGCTAAGGGAAAAAATCATATTCATACGTGGGCAGCTCGTTGTTAGGTTCTTTTGCAATAGCTAAAGCTTTTTCAAAAGTACCCCGGGCAGGGCTTGCGTAATTTGCCCCCCTTAAAGTTTCTTTAGTGGATGTAATCATTTCGGTCCAAAATCGAGGGGCATACACACATACCGGGGGAGTTTCCAATGGGGTTCTGGACAGGTTGCTGTCCCCCGGCAATTGTAGAAGAGGGAGTTTGAACACGCAGAGTAAGGAGTTTGTTTGCCCTGTGGTAATAGTCATATTAAAAGCGACATTTAGTCTATCCTGAAGTTGTTTTTCCACATCAGAATAGAGCTTTTTAGCAGAGTACCGCTTTCCCACCTCCCTGGAATTGAATTGAAATAACACCCTATCTCCCCGGCTTTCTGTACTATCATTGCCCTCCCACCCCGGTTTTGTGAAAATGTAAAATTCTTTATTTTTCTCCGTGTGGGCTAGGGTGTCAAAAAATTTAGATATTTCTGTTCCCTCGACAATGTCTAGCATCTTTGCACTGGTATCTCCCCTATTTAGCAAGAGCAATGCCAAGAGCGTAGCGGTAGCCTCGTCGGAGTTTAGGCTTGCTCCATATCCAGACTCAAAAATGTGCGTTGTATATTTTTTGCCCATACCAGCTAGCGTTGTTGGGAGTGGTGCCCATACTAAGACCGTCTGGAAAGCGGGGTTCTGCGGGCTCAAAATTGACATTAGTTTTTCATAAAGTGCACCTGCTCCATTAGAACGGAACTCCCTAGGTATCCCATCGGATATTTGATCCCAAACAATATCGTATGAGGTAACACGGTTCGACTTATCCTTATCCGTGTACTCCACTCTCCATTTTTTTAGAAAGTCATTAAATTTTTGTCGGTTTTCAGAGAAGAGGTTATTTGCTCTTGAGGGGGCGATAAATTCAACCTCTTCGATAAGGGCCAAATCATCAAGAAGCTTTGCACCTTTTGCTCCCTCTAAGAACCAATGTTCGTTATCGGCTGTGCGCTTTTCTTGGAGGTATGCTTTCAAAGCCTCTATGTTTTTTTTGTACTTTTTAACACCCTTAGGCCGCAGTTCAATCTTGGACCCATCAGGCACAGAGTCTGCCCCCCCATAAATTGCCTCAGACTCTGAACTATTGAGACCGAGCAGTTCAAATATCAATTGATTCAACTCAGAAAGGATAGCGGCCTCTGAATCCCCATCCCCCTCCTGTGAGTAAGCTAACCTTATTTCCCTTTGAAAGGCCTTTAGGAGCACATCGAGGTTACTAGCGGCCATATATCTCATCCTTATTAGTCGGCTTTAATGTAACTGCAGGTTCAAATAACCGGTGCCATTTATAAATCCCAGATTCAACTAACTCAGGCTACCACCTTGAAGACTGCCCAGACAGGAACTGATCGACCTCTTGAAGCAGCCTCCAGCCAGAGACTGTCACCTCTCATCCAGTCCAGGCTCGACCGCACTATCGACTACCACAACCCAAGGCCTTAGCCATGACGTCACTGGATATCAGAGCCGGGAACGTAGCCCTCATTTTGTAGCAACCTCTGATAAGCCAACGCGCAGCAAAAAAAACATTCCCACGCTACACTCTGCGCCCCCAAGCTTCTTCCAAGGCCCTTGGTTCAGCGCCCTACTCTGTGGAGGGATATAAGACATGTTAGTACGCTCTACCATTTGCATGACCCAGGAAACGAAGCCAAGGCGTTTGGTGGCTTCTATCAATATATAGAGTCCCACTGACTCTTTTGTAATCTGCAGAATCTAACGTCTTATCACTTGTCTATATAGAATCCTCATGGCATTTCCGGCCCAGTGAAGCGCCAAAAAAAATACGGCATCAATTTCATGCACAACCCAGTCAGCTCATTTTTAGCTGAATTATTGGAGAATTAATGTGCCAGCCCCTTTTAACGCCTTGCTAACCGGTGGAGTAAGTTGGCGCGATTTTTTTCGTCTTTTTGCAAAAATGCGACAGCTTGCGGAGTCCGCGCGCAGCAACTTGCTAGCTGCTTTTTAATCACCGTAAGTTACTATTATTTCTTTTGATAGTAAATATTCTATATAAGGATTTAATTTTTTATCAGACCCCGTAAACAATGCCAGGTCGTATTTTGCACGACTAAGCATAATATAAATCGTATTTTCTTTAGTGTTATTTGTTAACGGAGCTAATACAACAGGAAAACTCCTTCCTGCAATATCATTTAAAGATACAAACATAACTGGCTTGCTTTTATCACCATCAATGCTATAAGGTGTTTTTGATTCACCCAATATATCTGATAGTTTTTTTAAACTAACTTCATTTTCATAAAATATTACAACTGGAATTGAATCTGTAAAGACTTCGCTAACTAGATTTATTTTATCATTAACAAGTTCAATAAAATCTGATGCCTTATCTATATATGAAATTTGGGGGCTTTTAAATCCTTTTTGGTTTTCAAAATACTCATCATTAATATCTAAAAATGGTTTCCCCATAATTAATTGGCGGTAATTGAAACTACAATTACCAAGCTCATAAGTTTGTCTAAAGTTGTGCTTAAGCGTAAAAATATCAAGCCCCTGTTCTTTTGAAAATTCTGATTTTAAGTGTCCAAGATTTTCCCAGAAGCCAACGCCATCATCACTCTCTGCCTGTAACTCATCACCTGTTAATATTATATTTTTAGAAAGAAGCCATATAAGCTCAATGTTAAGCAACGATACATCTTGAGCCTCATCAACTATTACTGTATGGAATTCATTCGAGACACCAATTAGTTTATTAACATAGCGGAAAAATAATTTGCCTTCATTTTCTGATGAGTACATAGAAAAACTATTTGATAGAAATTCTGATTTTATATTACTAACAATCGCGCTCAATTCTTCTGAAGCCCTAGATTGATCATCAAGATGATTTTTCTTTGTCTTTTCTAACTTACTTAACTCTTTACTTTTATACTTATTAATTTCATCTCTTACCTTTACTTCATCGCCCAAGCTTAGTGATTCGTCATTCTTTGAAGAAAAGAGAGAGAGAACCCCTCTTAACCCCCTATTTTTTTCATATTTATTTCTATTTTTTAATTTATCAGAAATAGACTTAGATAAATCTTTAACTCTTTCATCTATATCAAGCTGTTCGTCATTTATTTTTTTTCTATTTTTTAAGACTAGCTCTACAAACCCCTTCCTTTTGGCTTTATACAGGCTTATTTTTTTACTTACATTTTCATTTTTGGCAAGTATTCTAACTATATCCTTATCATCATCACCCAATCTCGTAATATTATTGCTCAATAATTTACTGGATTCTTTAATGAGCTTATCAAAACAATTGCTTATATCAATAGAAGCATTACGCACCGTCTTAATATTATTAGCTGACTTAAGGTTGAAATATTCTGACACGAACTTATGGGTTGTCATTATTCTTAAATCATCAACACCTATTGACTTAAGAAGCTTACGAAACTCGGAAACAACCATTTCATTTTTGACTAAGATACAGATTTTATTTGTATCTATATTGTCATTTTTTTGAAGTAATTTTACTTTTTGTAGAACTGTGGTCGATTTTCCCGCCCCAGCAGACCCATCGATTATATAATTCCCTTCCCCATAGATTGCCCTTCCTTGCGCACCTGTAGGGATAATTTCATTCATTTTCATAAATTCATATGAATTTATTTTTTGTTTTTTTACAGAGTCTTCAATATTAAAACCTTCTTCCAACTCATGCCTAGCGCTTTTGAAATAACATTTCCCTAAAGATGTGTCATATTGTATATCAGTTAAATCATCTGTTGTTGGGGTATAACGACCAATCAAGCCAGCGTCTCCCAACGCGGGACTTTTATCACCAAGCTCAAATCCTAAAAAGGCTTTTGCTCTCCAATCATCCCAAGAAAAAATCCTATAATTTCCGTGTTCATTTCGTGATGTTGTTAGTTTATAAAATGTGCTTTTAGCTAGATAAATACTTGTAGAATCAAAACGTATTCTATGAAATATCGGTGTGTCGGGATGTTTTTGATAAGTCTCAAAATCCATTTTCAAATCTGACTCAAATTTCATAGTTAATTCTCACAACAGCGAACCATACGGCAGCCAACGCCTTGCTCACCGGCGGAGTAAGTTGGCGCGTGTTTCTGCATCTTTTTTGCAAAAACCGTGACAGCTTAAGGGGTCCGCGTGCAGCAACTTGTTAGCCTTTACTTCCACTTAGCGCCAGGTCCTTCTTGAAGAACTTTAGTGTCAAATGTACTCACGTTTATAGAGTTTAGCTTTTCATTAAAAGAGATTGTTGTAATAAATATTTTGCCGAAGTCTGGGTGACCTATTTCAATAATTATTCCTTGCTTTCCTGTTTCATTGTCAGTTCCGAATTCTGTAAATATTCCCCAGTCAGCTTTCATTTCTTGCAGCTTATTGAATGAATGAATAAAGAATTCTTCATATCCGTCGGTTGCAGGTGAGTTAATAGAATCGATAATTGCCCCGTTATTAATAATGAAAGCAGTATTTAATTCACCTATATCATTTGATATTGATTCCCTGATTGAATTAGCCCTTATAAATAAAGACATGAAAATATTCTTTGAGGCGTTTTGGCAAGATGACTCAAGTTCCTGGTAGTGTGGCAGTGATATATCGCCTGCACTTATTAGCTCTGACCCTGATTCTAGTTTTGTGTTCTCAGTTAACGGGTGGACAAAAGCTTGAAATATACCAGGAGAGGCAGGTTTAGGGTTTAATAGCTTAACCGGCTCGCCACAATAAATAACATCGATTGACAAAATTAGGGGACTACTATCAGACATATATTGTTTCCATGTTTAGAGATCGTGGTTTCTGTGGTTTTGGTGCGAAAGTCTATATTTCATCTATCGACTGCAAAAGCGAATCACCGCAAAAGTCGGTAGCCTGCTGATATGCATCTGAATATGTGTACGCACTAATAATTGTCGTCCGTCCGTCTTTTGCCACTACTTTATATGACTTCATTAAAACCTCTTTTAATTGGGAAACTGCTTAGAAAGCCTAACAGTTAACTATAGAGCCACTAGCTCTATATCACTTTGGCACTCTCTTCTAGGAGCTGTGGTAAAGCAACTGGCCATATTGTATCTAAAAACGACAGGTTGGCAGTTTTTTTTGGTATCCGGGGAACTAACATGCTGTGCCATCCTTTGCTGTGCTCATGCCTTACCTTGGCCCCTTATCATATTAGAGTATCTTTCAAAATTAAGGAGTTACTGATTGTCCTCCTGTGATATAGAGCCAGTGGCTTCTGATCTAGGAAAAATATAACAATAAAGGCAAGGAGATATCCTAGCCCTCTAAAACATTTACCAAGCAGGTTAACAGCAGAACTGCACCTCTACCTTGCTTTGCCTGTGTGACCCACAGTCAGTTTGTCTAACTAGGCCTCTTCAGCTCAGACTACATATGCGTTCTTCAGGGTTGCCTACCGTACTGAACAAGCATCTAAGGGAATGGCCTATAACCGGATCACCACTCTTCATCAAACCCCAAACTTCTCCGGTCTTCCTCTGGTCTTCCTGCTCTCGATCACTAAGCTTTTGTATTGGATCTAGTTTCTTGATGGTTAATCAAAAACTAGCATAGCCTTGATGATACTCAGGACAGGCCAATCCTACCGCTAAACCCAACTACTCTTACACCCCAGAATCGCTATATTAGCACTGTGTAATGTATTGAAAATCCTCGTGTCGGTGGTTCGATTCCGCCTCCGGGCACCATGTTTTCTTGGTACCCCTGAACTTTCTTGTTCAAGTAGTTTTTCTCTTTCCGGTCTAACTCCGGTTCATAATTGTTTTTCGTTTATCTGTTGGCCTTGCCTGGTTTATTACTGACAGTAGTGAGCGGATAGCTTGCTGTCTCTGTGTGACTCACAGCTAACAACGCAAACT
>Ga0209121_10003181_pt1 | contig 16031 bp, 16 predicted proteins | sample Cruoilmetagenom3_FD_187292 | JGI IMG/M metagenome (GOLD analysis project Ga0209121, IMG submission 187292) | Oil polluted marine microbial communities from Coal Oil Point, Santa Barbara, California, USA - Sample 3 (SPAdes) (version 2) | ecosystem: Environmental > Aquatic > Marine > Oil seeps ... | reverse complement strand
CAGCCCTCCAATTTCTGTTTTCAGCTCCTTTTCTATTCCTTCTACACTTCCTCTCAGTCCCTCAATCTCTCCTTTTAATCCCTTTTCCATTCCTTCCATCTCTCCTTTTAATCCCTTTTCCATTCCTTCCATCTCTCCTTTTAATCCCTTTTCCATTCCTTCCATATCTCCTTTTAATCCCGCAATTTCTCCCTCAAGTTTCTCCAATTTAGGAGCAATTACACTCTGCAAAAATTCCATAACTTTCATTTTTTTCTCTCCTTGTATATAATGGTACTGTCAAAAATACTTTTCTTCTAGTTGGTAGTCGCAGGCTTTAGCCTGCGCTTAGAAAATTCAGACTGCATTTGAGCACAACAGTTTTCTTCTCTTTACGCAACTTAAAAGTTGCGACTACCATATTTCCTTTCAGTAGCTATAAGGCTCAGAATCTGCGGAGATAATTTCCTTCCCCTTATACGAAGAACTTTCTCCTTTATTTATAAGGTTTTCCTCTGATTTTTTCATAAAATTTTTGGCATTACCTATAATAAGTTTAGTATTTATTAATCACTTTCTTTATAAATAATATATTATTTTCTGTGGAGAGTCAATAATATCTCTTTTAACATCTTCCCTGTATGAGAGCGAGGATTTTGAGCTACCTCTTCCGGAGAACCTGCTGCTACTACTTCCCCTCCTTCCTCTCCGCCCTCAGGCCCCAGATCAATAATATAATCAGCTACTTTTATCACATCAGGATTGTGCTCAATAACTAAAACAGTATTCCCTTTATCTACTAATTTATTTAACACTTTAAGAAGCTTCTCTATATCCGCAAAATGAAGACCAGTCGTAGGTTCATCCAATATATAAAAAGTATTTCCTGTCCCTTTTTTAGATAATTCCCGTGAAAGTTTTATTCTCTGCGCTTCCCCTCCTGATAAAGTAGTAGCTGGTTGACCTAATTGAATATATCCTAATCCTACCTCATAAAGAGTCTTTAATTTTTGACGAACAGCAGGAATATTTCGAAAAAAACCAAGCGCTTCTTCTACAGTCATCTCTAATACATCAGCAATATTCTTCCCTTTATACCTTATCTGTAAAGTTTCTTTATTGTATCGCTTCCCTTTACAGGCATCACAAGGAACATATACATCAGGAAGAAATTGCATTTCAATTTTAATTTGTCCTTGCCCTTTACAAATTTGACATCTCCCTCGCTTCATATTAAAACTAAATCTGCCCTCGGTATATCCCCTCATTCTGGATTCCTCTATCTTAGAGAAAAGTTCCCTTACGGGAGTAAAAAGACCTGTATAAGTAGCGGGATTAGAACGGGGAGTCCTTCCTATGGGAGATTGATCAATTACTATAACTTTATCAATATATTCTATACCTTTTATTTCTTTATATTTTCCTGGTTTTTCCTTACTCTTGTAAAAATACTGGCTTAAAGCCCGGTAGAGTATCTCTTCCACTAAAGTACTTTTGCCAGAACCAGAAACTCCAGTTACACAAATAAACACATTCAGAGGAATTTTAACATCTATATTTTTAAGATTATGTTCCTTGGCTCCTATAATTTCCAGATATTGACCATTTTTAGGGAAACGGCGTCTGGGGGGAAGAGGAATTTTTAATTCTCCTTTTAAATACTTACCCGTTAAAGAAGAGGAACATGAGAGAAGTTTACTTAGAGAACCACTAACTACTACTTCTCCCCCATGTTCTCCTGCTCCCGGCCCCAGATCAATTATATAATCAGCCGCTTCTATGGTAGCTCTATCATGCTCTACCACAATAACTGTATTCCCTAAATCACGAAGGTCCTTTAAAGTATTTAAAAGCCTCTGAGTATCTCTTTGATGTAAACCTACTGTAGGTTCATCCAGTATATAAATTACCCCTACTAATCCTGAACCTATCTGAGTAGCCAAACGAATACGTTCTGCTTCACCTCCGGAAAGAGTAAAAACTCTTCTCTCTAAAGTAATATAATCTAAGCCTACACTCACCATAAATTTTAATCTTTTTCTTATTTCTTTCAGGACCTCCGCGCCTATAAGTTCCTCACGAGGAGTTAGTTTTAAATTAAAGAAAAATTTTTCGCTTTCTTTTACGCTCATTTTTACTACATCATAGATAGATTTACCTCTAATAGTTACGGCTAAACTTTCCTTGCGCAAACGAGCTCCCTTGCACTCTGGACAGGGAATCTCTCTTATATACTTAAGTATCTCCTCCTTTACATAATCAGAATCACTATTTTTAAACCTCCTTTCTAAATTAGGAATCACTCCTTCAAAAGGAGCCCAATAAGAATAAAATTCTCCTCCTTTTCGTTCAATAAACTTGATTTCTTCAGAATTTGAACCATAGAGAATGATATTTTGAATTTTTGGCGGGAGTTCCTTGAAGGGCTTATCCAGGGAAAAATTATAATGTTCAGCTAAAGAGGATAATTGACGAAAATAATATCGAGAAGCAGTTCTTGCCCATCGATAAAACCCTACTCCCTCTTCCCAGGGAACAATAGCTCCCCTTCTTAAAGACTTATCTCTATCAGGGACAACTAATTCTGAATCTATTGTTTGCTGGGTGCCCAGTCCATTACAAACAGGACATGCTCCATAAGGACTATTAAAAGAAAACATTCGGGGAGAAATTTCTTCATAACTAATTCCACATACTGGACAGGCAAAATGTCTGCTGAAGATAAATTCTTTTTCTTTCCCTTTCGTTTCCTGGATAACAAGGATTAAACCCTTAGATAATTCTCCGGCAATTTCTACGGAGTCAGCTATTCTGATTTCTACGCCTTTTTTTACTTTTATTCTATCTACTACTACCTCAATAGTATGTTTTTTGTTTTTATCCAGAAAAATTTCTTCTTCCAAAAGGCGAACCTCACTATCTACTCTTACTCTTAAGTACCCCTGTCTCTTTGCATCTTCAAAGAGGTCTCTATATTCTCCTTTTCTTCCGCGAATTAAGGGAGAAAGAATTTGAATTGGAGAGCCTTCAGGGAGTTTCATAATTTGATGGACAATATCTTCCACTGTTTGGGGTTGAATTTTCCTCCCGCATTTATAACAATGCGGCTCCCCAATGTGAGCAAAAAGTAATCTCAGATAATCATAAATCTCAGTGAGAGTAGCTACTGTAGAGCGGGGATTACTGGAAGCTTTCCGCTGTTCAATGGAAATAGCAGGAGATAATCCCTCAATATAGTCTACCCTGGGCTTGGACATTTGCTCTAAAAACTGGCGGGCATAACTGGAAAGAGACTCTACATACCGACGTTGACCTTCTGCATAGAGGGTATCAAATGCTAAAGAAGATTTTCCTGAGCCACTTAATCCCGTAATTACGATTAACCTATTTCGGGGAATTTCTAAATCAATATTTTTAAGGTTATGCTCTTTTGCTCCCTTTATAATAATCTTATCCTGAGCCATAATAATAGTCTTTATTTCTCCAAAAATTTATAATTTACTATTTCTAATTATCGTTTTTCTTCGCTCCGGATTATTTCCATCTTCAAACATTTCCCTCTTCTCTTGCTCACTTAGCATCTTCAATCTTCCTTAATATATTATTTCCTGAAGTTTACTTCTTCAAAAAAAGCTCTATAATTATATTAAATCCTATTGATAAACTTATTAATCATATCTAATTTGAAGAAATTGTCAAAAAAACTGAGTTTTACCAAAAAGTGTGGTAATGATAATCACATCTTTAAGTTGCGTTGTTTGACAAAAAGCTATAATCTGGTAGTATTAATTAAATTATAATCTAAAGATTATGCAAAAAAGATTGTTGCATATAAGCGCAGGGTTGAGAATGTTTTCCTGCGGGGGATAAACGCCAACGTTACAGTAGCGCGGGGGCTCGTCCCCCACAGGCTGAAGCCTGCGACTACCAATTATGAGAAGATCAAAATATTCTTGACATTACTAACAATTTGAAAGGGAGAGGAAAATGAAGAAGTGTAAAAGTATGATAGGTCTTTTATTAATCGGAGTAATAGTCGTACTGGGAGGAAATGCTCTGGCGAAAAACGATGATACTTATGAAAAGATTCTGGAGTTAAAAAATGAGATTATTCAACTTCAAAATAGCGGTGAGCTTGGAGTCCGTAATTTCACTCTTTGTTCCAAAATTTATACATTAGGTTCCTACGTCCCTTTGCCTGAACCAAAAATTGAAAAGAATGGAAAACTTTTACTCTATTATGAACCGGCCAATCTCTATACAAAGGTAAGTGAAGGAAGATATGAATTCTGGTTCACCCAGGATGCAGTTCTTACAGACATAAATGATAAAGAATTATGGAGTGAAAAAGAATTCTTAGATATGCACTATATTACATCTACTCCCATTCTTGATGTCTACGTTCACAATACATTAACCCTGACCGATGTTCCACCTGGTAAATACATTTACACAATTACTCTAAATGATCTTTTTAGAAATAAGAGTATTACTAAAAGTATTGAGTTTGAGATAGTTAAAACACAGTAGGGAGTGAGTGGCTGGGGGAGGAGGATTCGAACCTCCGTACCAAGATCCAGAGTCTTGTGGCCTGCCGTTAGCCGATCCCCCATACATATTGACTATTCTTAAGAAATATCCTCAATCATTTTTAAAATTCGCTCAATTCTTCTTAATACTTCATCTTTACCAATAACTTCAGCTAATTCAAATAATCCCGGTCCTTTTGTTTTTCCCGTAAGAGCAACCCGCAAGGGATGAAACACCTCTCCTGTAGATAAGGAGAGTTCCTCACTTAAAGGACGAATAGCTTTCTCTAAATTTTCCTTAGTAAAAGGGGATATTTCCTTAATTCTTTCCTTTATCTTTTTTAATAAAGAAGGAACATAATTTTTTTTAAGTCTTTTTTCTACTGCTTTAAGGTCATATTCGAATTCTTTTTTAAAAAAGAATTCAGCTAAATCTGTAATTTGGGATAAAGTTTTAATTCTTTCCTGCTCCAGGCGAGTAATTTTTTCAATCATCTCCCCTGTTTTTGGATCTATATCCCCTCCTACTAATCCTGCCTTTTTTAAATAAGGAATAAGTAAGGACGTCAATTCTTCGGACTTCATCCTTCTAATGTACTCCCCATTCATCCACTCCAGCTTTTGAGGATCAAATATTGCTGAACTCTTTCCCACCTTTTCGAGAGTAAATTTTTTAATAAGCTCTTCTCTAGAAAAAAATTGTTGACTATCTAAAGTAGACCACCCTAAAAGAGCTAAATAGTTTACCATTGTCCAGGGGAGATAACCTTTTTCTCTATAATAAGAAACAGAAGTAGCTCCGTGTCTTTTACTGAGTTTCGCTCCATCTTTACCTAAAATCATAGGAATATGAGCATGAAGAGGAACCCTGAATCCAAAAGATTGATAAAGCAAGATTTGCCTGGGAGTATTTGAAAGATGATCATCACCTCTTATTATATGGGTAATTTTCATTAAAAAATCATCAATTACATTAGCAAAATTATAAGTAGGGGTTCCATCGGATTTCAATATAATAAAATCTCCTAATAATTTATTCTCAAAAGTAACTTCTCCTCTTAATAAATCCTTTACTTGAGTAACTCCATTCTCTAAGACTTTAAATCTTATTGTCGGCTTTCTCCCTTCTTTTTCAAATTTTCTTCTCTCTTCAGAGGAAAGTTCTCTACATCTTCCATCATACTTTGGAAACTTGCCCTCCTTTTGCATCCTCTTCCTTCGCTGATTTAGCTCTTCTGGAGTACAGTAGCAAAAATAAGCTTTTTTCTCTTTGAGAAGTTTATAAGCATAATCTTTGTAGATATTAAGTCTTTGGGATTGAAAGTAAGGTCCGTAATCTCCTTCTACTCCAGGTCCTTCATCCCAATGTAGCCCCAACCATTTAAGGCCTTCCATTGCTGATTGAGAAAAACCCTTGGTAGAACGAGCAATATCCGTATCTTCTATTCGCAAGATAAATTTTCCTTCATTGTGGCGAGCAAAAAGATAGTTAAAAAGAGCTGTTCTTGCTCCACCTATATGAAGTTCTCCTGTAGGACTGGGAGCAAAACGAACTCGTATCTCTTTATTCATTTTATACTCTATTATTTATTTTTATGTCGATTGGCCCGCTGTTTCTTTTTTCTTTTGTGCTTAGCAATCTTCGCCATTTTTCTTCTTTTATCAGAAATCACCGCTTCATCTCTCCTTTCTTTTATTTTATTTAAATTTTTCCTTCTCCTCTTAACCGTTCAAGTTGTGCCTCGGCTATAAGTGCTTCGTTAGATAAAGGATAGCGCGTAAGAAGTTTTTGGTAAGTATCCTGAGCTTTCTCCCATTTTTTCTGAAGCTCCAGACATCGTGCTATTCCCAGAAGACCCTGGGGAGCAATTACCTTACCCGGATATTCCTTTAGTATATCCTGGTAAGTCTGGATTGCCTTATCATAATCTTTCTTCTCTTCGTAAAGAAAACTTAATTTTATCTTGACCCAGGGAGTAAAATAATCATCTTTATACTTTTTTATAAATTTTTGAAAAATCTTTTCTGCCTTGTCATAATTCTCTATGGAATACAAACAATCTCCCAGATAAACAAGAATCTCTTTTTTGTTGTTAACCAGAGGATATTTAGAAATAATTTCCTCATAGATTTTACTTGCCTTTTGATACTCGTCTAATTTTTCCTTAGCATCATTAGATTCCTGCGCCTTTTGATAAGAAAGGGTAGCCAGAAGAAATTTATCATAAGCTTTATTGTTCGTTATATTTTGATAAATAAAAAACGCTCCTATAGCTACTGAGATGATAATTCCTGCTGAAATATAAGGAATAAATCTTTCTCTTATTTTTCTTAAAATCAAAATCCATTTTTTCTTAAAGTTACTTTTCATCTTATATCCTCACTATCTTTATCTTCCCCCAAATTCCCATTTTCTTTCCCTTTATGATTAATCCTCCCTTAATTTCTGGAATCTTTTTTAAAAAATTTAATCCTTTTTTAATATCTTTACCTTCCTTCACTATATTTCCTATAGCTGTAGCCACAGCATCAGCTAAAGCTGCAGAAGGAGAAAGAACAACTACCGCATCTGCTTCTCCTAAGCTTAAAGAATGCCCAAAAGTCCCCGCAGAACAACAAATCCCCAGAGGAGTATCTTCTCCTTCTATTTCCAGAGCAATTTTTCCGGACAGAGACGATTCTCCAGCATAAATACCTACTCTCTTTTTTTTCTTAACCTGAATAAAAATATCCCCCCCATTTTCCACAATAATCTGATGACAAAAATTGAGAAGCTTTTTTCCTACAAATTCCGCAATTGCACCCGCTACCGCCGCCATTGGCCCTACCCCAGCCTTCTCTGATGCTTCCACCATCTCCCTCACAATTGGGGGCATATCTTCCTGAAAAGGGAAGGGTTTAAAAGTAGTCTTGAAAAGAGGATTGCGGTAAATATATTGTTCTACATCCTTTCGGTATTGGATTAAAGCTTCTTCCGCCTCCCGAGACAATTTCTTATCAGCGAGAATAAGAAGATTACTTTCTTTAATCCATACTTCAAAGGGGATTAGCCTCCCGGGGTCAATAAAATTTCTATATATAAATTTCTCTTTCAATTTATAATAGTTTATGATATTTCCATTCCTATGGCTCTTTTGATGAGATTGTTCAATCTCTCCTCTCCCATTCCCATATTCCTTTTAAAGGAATCAGGGATAATAGTAATTATAGGCAAAGATTTTTTTTCACTTAGCTCCTCAATTATATTTAAACACTCCATGGCTAAAAATTCACTAATAAAAATAATCCCGTAATTTTCTTTCTGGAAAAAACTGCGAAGGGCTCTTTCGCATTCTTTACTTTCTTCGCAAATCACTGCTTCTATTCCTAATCCCCTAAAAGGCAGGGAGGTCTCTTTGTCTGCGATAACAATCATTTTTAGCATTAGGCTAATTTTTTCCTCAAAATACTTCTTAAAATTCTTATCTCCCGCTCTTTAAGAAAGATATAGTTAATAAGAGGCTCGCGACCAAAAGTTATATAAAATCCATTTTTTGTCCAATTTAATAGATACCCTTCAAAAAAATAATCCAAAGTAAATAAAGATTTTTTTTCTTCCCATTCTCCTAAAGCTTCTCTTACTGCTTCCTTATAATCTCTATTATCTAGTCCATCTATAAGTGCTTCTACTGGCTGACGGGATAATTTCAGAAACTTAGAATTAGCAATTCCTCCTCCTTCTATTAAAACTTCTTCGTAGAATTCTTCTTCTTTCTCTCTCCAGAATTTTATTCTTAAGAAAGTCTTTATATTAAAAGAATCAATCAACCTTCGCCGAAGCTCGTCGAGAAAATGATCTTTAAATTTACCAAGTCCCCTAAATATCCATTGAAAGAGCTCTTTATCTAAAAGAGTATCTATGAATTGTGGACGCGGATTATCTTCTACAAGAGGAAGAACTCTCTTTAATAAATTCTTAAAATCTAAAGATAAATCAAAAAAATCCTTTTTAAAAATAGCTTTTTTAAAAGTTCCTACATTCTGTGTTCCCGCAGAAGACAATAAATTCTCAGATGAGGATCCCGGATGTAAACGAGTTTTCAATAGCACTTTTAAATTATGAAAATCATACATTAGCCAGAATAGGTCTACTAAATCTGGTTCAGGACAAAAACTTCTTAAATCTAAATAAGTTCTCCTTAACTCCTCTTCCAAACCTATTTCAAAGTCTTCTTCTTTCTCTACTCTCCTTATAGATTCCGAATAAGGAAAAATTTTGCTTAAAATTTCCAGACTCTCCCCCACCCTTTTAACCTCTTTTAAACGGGAAAAATCAGCTTCTTTTAAAAGATATGTTTCTAATCCTCTTATTCTTCCGGTAGTATAGGCATAATCAGAATTTTTGCTCCTTATTTCAAGATATTCCATTGAAGGGGTCAATTCATTATCCATTGCAATTTAATCTTTTCTTTATTATAAGCATAATTTACAACATCTGTCAAGATTGCGATTTTTGACATTACGGGGAATATAAGTATAATAAAATTTATGGAGGAATGATATGGGGAAGGTAATTGAGAAAGTCAAACTTACGAACTTACTTGACTCAACAAAATCCGTTGAGATAGAAGCTGTTGTTGATACCGGAGCTACAATGCTAATCTTGCCTGAGGATATAGTCAATAAACTTGGCTTAGACAAGATTGAAGAAGTGAGGGTAAAATATGCAAATAATCATATAGAAACAAAAGAAATTTACGGTGTGGTGAGATTAGAATTGAAAGGGAGAATAGGGAACTTTGATGTCCTCGTAGAAAATGAAGGCTCGCAGCCTCTTATTGGTCAAATAGTCTTAGAACGATTAGATTTAGTTGTTGAGCCAAGTACAAGAAAGATTACCCCAAATCCAAGGTCACCAGAAATGCCTATGGTGGAGATATTTATGGTATAAGCAAATGATAGAAGCAATGTTTTATGAGAAATTAGAGGACAAAAAAGTAAGGTGCAATCTTTGTCCTCATCACTGCCTGATTCCTAATTTTGAAAAGGGAATTTGTAGAGTGAGAGAAAATAGGGATGGAGTTCTCTATAGCCTGGTTTATGGAAAAGTAGTATCTTATGCCGTAGACCCGGTAGAAAAAAAACCCCTTTATCATTTTTATCCGGGATCGGATATCTTTTCCCTGGCTACAGTAGGATGTAATTTTAGATGCTTGCATTGCCAAAACTACAGTATTTCTCAACTTCCCCGGGAACAAGATAAAATTGAGGGAGAAAAGCTCTTGCCAGAACAAATTATTTCTCTTACCAAGAAAAATAATTGTCGGGGTATTGCTTATACTTATACTGAACCAACTATCTTCTTTGAATATGCTTACCAGATTTCTAAATTAGCCCGAAAAGAGGGAATTAAGAACATCTTTGTCACCAATGGTTTTATTAGCGAGGAAGCTTTAAGGGAAATAATGCCCTTTATGGATGCCGCTAATGTTGATTTAAAAGCATTTAGTGAAAAATTTTACAAAAAGATATGCGGAGCTTCTTTAAAACCTATATTAAATAACTTAAAACTTATGAAGAAAGAAGGGGTCTGGGTAGAGGTAACTACCCTCATTATTCCTGGTTTAAATGATTCTGAAGAAGAATTAAAAAAAATAGCACAGTTTATATTAAGATTAGGAGAAGAAACCCCCTGGCATCTCAGTCGATTTTATCCCGCTTACAAATTAAGAGATCTTCCTCCTACGTCTGTTCAAATTCTACACCGGGCACGGGAAATAGGTCTAAAAATGGGATTAAGATATGTTTATACGGGAAATGTCCCTGGAGATGAAGGAGAAAATACTTATTGTTATAATTGCGGAAAAGTATTAATTCGCCGTTATGGATATCATCTAGAAAGCTTTAATATAGAAAATGGGAAGTGTAAATATTGTGGAGCTAAAATTGACGGGAAGGGGATGAAAAAATGAATTATCAGGTAAACATTGGCTTAGAAGTTCATGTAGAACTTTTTACAAAAACTAAGCTTTTTTGCGGCTGTAGTACTCAGTTTGGCGCTCCTCCCAATACACAAGTTTGTCCTATATGTCTGGGACTCCCGGGAGTACTTCCAGCAATTAATAAAGAAGCAGTAAAAGACACTATTATCACTGCTCTGGCACTAAACTGCAAAATCAGTGAATTTTGCCGTTTTTCCCGAAAAAATTATTATTACCCAGATCTTCCTAAAAATTATCAGATCTCTCAATATGATGAACCTTTAGCTAAAGACGGTTATCTAAAAATTGTTCTTAACGGGAAGAAAAAGAAAATAAGAATTGAACGTATTCATCTGGAGGAAGATGCGGGTAAGCTTATCCACGGAACAAATCCTGAAGATGCTAAATTTAGCTTTGTGGACTATAATCGCACAGGAATTCCTTTGATGGAAATTGTAAGTCGCCCAGATATCTCCTCACCCGAAGAAACTTATGAATACCTGGTGGAACTTAGAAAAATATTGCGATACTTAAGAGTTAGTGACTGTAATATGGAAGAGGGGTCTCTTCGTTGCGATGCTAATATCTCCCTTAATCTGCCAGAGGAGAAAATGGGAACAAAAACAGAACTAAAAAATATGAATTCTTTTAAGGAAATAAAAGACGGATTATTTGCGGAAATAAAGAGGCAATCTTATCTTTTAAGTAAAGGAGAGAAAATGGTTCAGGAAACTCGTTTATGGGACACTAAGAAGAAAAAGACTATCTCTATGAGAAAAAAGGAAGAAAGCCAGGATTATCGTTATTTTTCTGAACCTGACCTTTTACCCCTAAAAATAAGCAAAGAATGGGAAAAGAGTTTAAGAACATCTCTTCCGGAATTACCTCAAGAGCGATGTCAAAGATTTATTCGGGAATATAGCCTTCCTGGATACGATGCTGGTATAATTACTGATTCCCGAGAGCTCTCAGACTATTTCGAAAAATGCGTAAAATATTATCCTCATCCTAAGATAGTAAGTAACTGGATAATGGGAGAAATTTTGCGTCTACTTAAAGAGAAAAGTAAATCTATAGAAGAAATTAAGGTTACTCCTGAAAAAATGGGGAAATTATTAAAAGAGATAGAAAAGGGAGTAATTAGTAGAAATTTAGCTAAAAACATTCTTGCGAGAATGTTTGAAACAGGTAAATCTGCCCACCAGATAATTCAAGAACAGGGCTTGAGGCAATTCAGTGATAAAGAAGAATTAAAAAAAATCATAAAAGAAGTGATAAAAAAAAATTCCGAGGCAGTAGAAAGCTTCAGAAAAGGGAAAAAGAAAGCCATAGGATTCTTAATAGGGCAGGTGATGAAAAAGACACAAGGAAAAGCTAATCCTCGTTTAGTAAATAATTCTTTAAAAAAAGAGCTGGAGAAAGTGGGATAAATTTATGAAAAAAGATTTTCTTTCTATTATAGACTTAAGTAAGGGAGAAATTATTAATCTCTTTGAACAAGCAGATTATTTAAGAAAATTATTAAGAGAAGGCAAATTTTTATATCCTCTTAAAGAAAAAACTCTGGGGATGATTTTTCGGAAACCTTCTACGCGCACCCGTCTTTCTTTTGAAGTAGGAATGTACCAATTAGGAGGGCATCCTCTATTTCTTCCCTCTCAGGGGTTACAACTACAACGGGGAGAAACTATTGAAGATACAGCGAAAGTTCTTTCTCGATACTTAAATGGAATTGTAATAAGAACTTTTGACCACCGGGAGGTAATAAGATTTGCCAAAGCAGCCAGTATTCCTGTAATAAATGGACTGACGGATTTACTTCACCCCTGCCAGGCTTTATCTGATTATTACACTATTTGGCGAAAAGAAAAAAATCTTAAAAAAATAAAATTAGTCTATGTAGGGGATGTTAATAATGTTTGTAATTCCTTAATTTTAGGAGCTTCTATTTTGGGAGTAAATATATTCATCTCTCACCCTTCCGAATATAAACCTGATGAGAAAATAATTTCCCGGGCAAAGAAGTTTAAAAAAGCGAAAATAACTTTTATAGAGGACCCGATAGAAGCAGTAGAAAAAGCAGATGTTATTTATACTGATGTCTGGATCAGCATGGGAAAAGAAAAAGAAGAAAAGGAACGCAGACAAATATTTAAACCCTATCAGCTTAATCAGGACCTGGTAAAAAAAGCAAAAAAAAGCGCAGTGGTGATGCATTGTCTTCCTGCTCATCGGGGAGAAGAAATAACCGATGAAGTTATTGATGGGGAAAAAAGTATTGTTTTTGAGCAAGCTGAAAATAGACTTCACCTCCAAAAAGCTTTGTTAGTGAAACTTCTTGGCAGCCGTTAGCCTATTTATAAGATGTAATGAGTAATTATAAAGGGGGATTTATGAAAAAAATTAAAAAAATTGTTTTAGCTTATTCAGGGGGATTAGATACATCAGTAATTCTTCTCTGGTTAAAAGAAAAATATAAAGCGGAAGTAATCACTTATACTGCTGATTTAGGCCAGGGAGAAAGATTAAAAAGTGTAAAAGAAAAGGCAGAAAAAACAGGAGCCAGTAAAGTTTATATTGAGGATATCCGCAAAGAATTTTGTAAGGGTTATGTTTTCCCTGCCTTGCAAGCTGGAGCCCTCTACGAGGGAAAATATCCTCTGGCTACTGCTTTAGCCCGACCTTTAATTACCAAAGAATTAATAAGAATTGCCGAAAAAGAGGGAGCGGAAGCTATTGCTCACGGATGTACAGGAAAAGGAAATGATCAGGTAAGGTTCGAAGTAACTGCCAGAGCGCTAAACCCTGAAATTATTATTTTAGCTCCTTTAAGAGAGTGGGAATTAAGAACAAGAGAAGAAGAGATAGAATATGCTAAAAAACATAAAATTCCTATAGGAATAAGCAAAAAATCTCCTTATTCTATTGATAGGAATCTTTGGGGGATAAGTATAGAATGCGGGATTTTAGAAGACATCTGGCAGGAACCGCCATCTGATAGTTACCAGATGACTAAATCTCCTCAAGAAGCTCCTGATAAACCCACTTATTTAAAGATTAAGTTTAAAAAAGGGATCCCTTTTAACTTAAATGATAAAGAATACGACTCAGTCGCTCTTATTGAAGAGTTAAATAAAATAGGCGGAATAAATGGCGTAGGAAGGATTGATTTATTAGAAAACCGATTGATAGGAATAAAGTCAAGAGAGATTTATGAAGCTCCAGCAGCAGTAATCCTTCACTTGGCTCATAAAGAACTGGAGAGATTAATTTTAGATAAGGATACTTTTAATTTCAAAGAAACTATTGCCCAGAAGTATTCAGAGTTAATTTACAATGGCTTATGGTATTCTCCCCTGCGCAAGGCTCTCGATGGATTTATTAGTCAAACTCAAGAAATAGTAACCGGAGAAGTAAGATTAAAACTCTATAAAGGAAATTGTGAAGTAGTAGGAAGAAAATCTCCTTATTCTCTCTACCGGAAAGAAATGGCTACTTATGGCCCTGAAGATATTTTTGATAGAAAAGCTTCTCAAGGATTTATTCATATATGGGGACTTCCTTTGAGAATTATAGCTAAAATTAGAAAGGAAAATCAATAATGGGAGTTTCTATACATCCTACGGCTATTGTTAGCTCTAAGGCAAAGTTAGAAGACGGAGTAAAAATAGACCCTTATTCTATAATTAGAGAAAATGTGAGCATTGGAAAAGGAACTGAAATTGGTCCTCAGGTCTTAATAGAAGGATGGGTAAATATCGGTGAAGATTGCACAATCTCAAAAGGAGTGCATATCGGAGGATTACCTCAGGATACGCATTATAAAGGGTGTAAAAGTTTCATAAAAATAGGAAATAGAAATCTCATTAGAGAATATACTACCATTCATCGAGCAACCGGAGAAGGAAATGTTACTCAAATAGGAGATGATAATTTCTTAATGGCTTACTCACATGTTGCCCATAACTGTAAATTAGAAGATGGGATAGTCATTGCCAGTTTTGTTGCCCTCGCTGGGTATGTTACTATAGAAAAAAAAGCTATCATTGGGGGAATAACTGGCATTCATCAATATGTAAGAGTTGGAGCTTATTCTATCATTGGGGGTTGTTCCAAAGTAATAAAAGATATCCCTCCTTATATGAAAGCAGATGGTCATCCAGCTACTCTCTGGGGACTGAACAGTATAGGCTTACGGCGAGCTAATTTTCCTCCTAAGACAAGAATTCTTCTTAAAAGAGCCTATAAAATTCTGTTTAAATCTAATTTAAATACCACAGAAGCACTAAAGAAAATAAAAAAGGAAATAGATACAATTCAGGAAATTAAACACCTTTGTGAATTCATTCGCAAATCACAAAGAGGAATTTCTAAGGAAAAACAAGGAAATTCTACTTTTAAAAACGAACTATGATCATAAATACATCTAAAGCTCTTATTCTGGGAATAGTTCAAGGATTAACTGAGTTTTTACCCGTAAGTAGCTCGGGGCATTTGGTAGTTCTCCAAAATTATCTGGGATTTAAAAAACCTCTCCTTTTATTTGACCTGATTTTACACGGGGCAACATTAGCCGCCGTAATAGTTTATTTCAGAAAAGAACTCTGGAAGATAATTTTATCTATATTTGCCTGGAAAAAAAAAGGTGAGTATGAGATTCAAGGACGAAAAATCTTTTATCTCATCATCATTGGAACAATTCCTACTGGGTTAATAGGATTAATTTTCAAAAAGAGTATAGAATCTCTCTTTGCCAATGTTACTTTTGCTTCTCTAATGTTCCTTTTTACAGGAAGTTTCCTCTGGATAGGGGAAAGAAGAGCAAAATCAAATAAAGGAATAAAAGAAACAAAAACCATAGATGCTCTTCTTATAGGGATAATGCAAGGAATAGCTATCCTTCCCGGGGTATCGCGTTCAGGTATGACCATTTCTACAGGCCTTCTTAGAAAGATGAATAAAGAATTCGCCTTTGAATTTTCTTTTCTGCTTTCTATTCCCGCTATTATCGGGGCTCTTATTCTTGAAATTAAGGAAAGTATGGTAGAAAAAACCATTCCCGAAAATTTCCTTCCCTGGATAGGAGGAGCTTTAATTAGCTTTATAGTAGGATATATATCTCTAACATTCCTTCGAAAATTTGTTCTCAAAAATAAACTCTTCTTATTTTCCTATTATTGCTGGATATTGGGAGGAGTGCTCCTTATAAGTAGATATCTATAGAAAAAATTTTTGTTGCTGAATGCCCTTCTTTGCCCGGATGTATTTCACAGAGCAAAACCCGGAAGGAGGCTATTGAAAATATTCAAGATGCTATAAGGGGATATATAGAAAGTTTAAAAAAGCATAATGAACCAGATTACGCGTGGTTGGAACGTTGTGGGCCCTGATGCGGCAATATCAAAATATAGAAGAATTGATAAATGGCGTAGAAAAATAACCAAAACTGTTTTTTAAATAATGCTTATGCTCTACGAAACTTTTAATTCAATAAAAGAAAATCTGGGGCAGGATTATAAACTATGAAGAAAAACAATACAAAAAAAGGTAAAATTGTTATTTA
>Ga0209121_10003180_pt1 | contig 16031 bp, 17 predicted proteins | sample Cruoilmetagenom3_FD_187292 | JGI IMG/M metagenome (GOLD analysis project Ga0209121, IMG submission 187292) | Oil polluted marine microbial communities from Coal Oil Point, Santa Barbara, California, USA - Sample 3 (SPAdes) (version 2) | ecosystem: Environmental > Aquatic > Marine > Oil seeps ... | reverse complement strand
ATTATAGAAAAAACATTCCAAATCTGCTACAATAGAACAGTTGCGTTCTTCGCAGAAAATTTTAGAATTATTCAGGAGGATTAATGGCAAAATCACCTTTTATGCGACCACCAGAAGAGGATACAAAATTTCAGGTTGGTGATCCTGTTGAGGTATTTTGTGATCACGAGAAGGGTGGAGATCGAATTCGTGATTGGGTCAGCGGAATTGTGGTACAGGTGGATGAAAAAATGGTCGCTGTGCAATTCCGGACCAATGTATACCTGACAGATGGATGGATGGTTCCTGATCATATCCTCTGGTTTCCATTCGACTCGAGTTTGATCAGGGAAGCGACAAAAGATTCATCACGACCGACAGGCTATCAATCCAGCTGACCACAGCTCAGGTTAGTAATCAATAAATTGTGGTTTTTTCCAAAATTAACCATTATTTTTCCGTAGAAAAGGTTTGGGATGTCACACATAAGCTACCTTCCTGTTTGCAAGGTTTCAGAACTCCAGCCTGGTGAGCGCTTGTTTCTCGAAATAAGTAGCCATCCAATCGTGATCATCAACCATGGCAGAGAGTATTTTGCATTGGATGATTTATGTACGCATGATGATGGCCCCCTTGGGGACGGAGAAGTAGAGAATCATGAGATCATCTGTCCACGCCATGGCGCCCGTTTTAATCTTCGTACAGGTGAGGCGACAGCCTTACCGGCTGTATCCGGTGTGAACACTTATCTCACCAGAATTGTGGATGATCACCTAGAGATCGGCTTTTTGAGTAATTAAATTTTGTTAGCTTAAGCAAATTGCAGTTATTCAAGCAGCGGTTGATTAATTAAGGCTTCTTATCCCCAAATTGCCCAACAATTCTAAGAATATCAAATCCCTCAGCAAACGGTCTTTCCGCTAAAGCACCGTGCCGGATAGCGGTGGAATAAATGATATTTTCATCAAAATAATACTTTTTCGCATAGGTTTCATATGCTTTTAGAGCATGAATTTTCGTCCTGACCGCTTCTTCAGACACCTCAACCAGAAAATTGGGGAAAAACCCGTAACTTGACCTGAGGACATCAAAACCCAACAGGGTGGTTCCCCTAAAGGCGCGTAAAGCCTCTTCTGTGACTGTTTGGTGGTCTTGATGAATATCCTGAGCGGTGTGCACCAGTACCACCTCCGGATGGTATTTCTGCTTCAACCCAAGCATTACTTCCAATATTTCCTGTCGAGCAGCCTGAAATCTTCTGGTCGTAAAATCAAGCAAAATTCGATTCTCAGGCTTGATACCGAGGATGTCCATGCTGGCGTGAAATTCACGCGCCAAATTTTGAAGGTTAGGATTTTTCTGGTTATCCGAAAGGGTGACGCAGATGACATTGGTGTCGTGAATGATATCAGCGAGTAAAGCGCCACAGCCCAGTTCAATGTCGTCCGGATGGGCTCCGATACAACATACCGTTTGAGCCGAGAAGGTCATGTTTTGATTCATCGTATCCTACTTTTCTGCCAGGAAACCGCCGACGACCTTTGTCATCACCAGTTGTTTATTGTGATCAAATCTTTTTTGGGCGACTTCTGCAATCTTTGCCATGATCTTTTCAAAATCTTCTTTGGTCTGGAAGAACGCATTCCATAAGCGGCGATCTTCGGAAAGCGAGGCACGAGTATATGCTAGGAACGGTTCAACCTGTGGGAAGGTGAGGGGATTTTCAAAAATCTCAACCCTAACCTCAGAAAATTCGGATTGGAGCGAAGCAAGGATTTGAGAAGCGTAACGTGAGCTTCCCGGCATAGGAGGAATTTCCTTTCCGGTTGTTTCATGGATGATATCGTAAAACATGCGTTTATTCTCGGGCATCGGACCGGTTGTAAATAGATGACCTCCGGGCTTCAAGACCCTGTGCATCTCTTTGATGGTAAAGGGTATGTCCTCGGCGTAATAAATGGCAAAACAGCATGACAGCAAATCGTAGGTATCGGAAGCGAGTGGAAAAGTTTGGTTGAAGTCTAATTCTTGAAAGGTAACCCGTTTACCCAATTTGGCATTCTCCTCTTCCGCTTTTGCCAGTAATTCTTTGGACACATCTCCGCCTGTGATGTTTGCTTTGCCGCTGAGATAGGTGAGGTATGAAAAACATTGTTTACCAGCCCCACATCCCACATCGAGTATTGTCATGCCTTGTTCAAGTGGGAGAACTTCCAGCATCCATTTATCAATGTCACGTGCCCCATAGGCATCATGGATGTTGATTCGAGTGAGTAAATCACTGGTTGTTTCCTGGTAATTAATTTTCATGAGTGACCCTTTCTAAAAATAAAATTCGCAGATAAGTATATTAGGAATCCGGAACATCGGTCAAGGCCTCAGCAGATGCGCGGCAGCATTTCACCTGAAAGCAAGTCTAAAATTCGTGTGCTTCCAAAGTCGGTTTCTAAAAGAACCTCGGTTGGATTTTCATGACTCACTGTCCCAATACGCACTGCCAGCCTTCCATAAGTGTGCTCCTTCAGGATAGTCAGGGCTTTGTCGGATTTTTCTTCTGGCAAGATGACGATGGCCTTACCTTCATTTGCCAGGTAGAGGGGATCAAACCCCAACATTTCACAGGCTGTCATCACATCCCGTTTAATGGGAATAGCCGCTTCCTGTAATCGTATGCTGACCTGGCTCTGACAGGCAATTTCTTTTAATGTTGTTGCCAGTCCACCTCGTGTGGGATCCCTCAGGACATGGACATCAGGAATCTGCTCCAATAGGTTCTTGAGCATATGATTAAGTGGGGCTACGTCTGATATGATTTCAGATTCAAATCCCAGATCTCCTCGAGCTTGCAGGATGGCGATGCCATGATCACCCAGGGTGCCGCTAACCAGCACAGCATCACCTGGTTGAGCAAACTGTCCGCCAATTTTTCGATCAGGCAGGATCAGTCCAATTCCAGAAGTATTGATAAACAGGCCGTCTACATTGCCTTTTTCAACAACTTTTGTATCCCCAGCAACAATTTGTACGCCTGCTTCCCGGCAGGCATCTGCCATTGATTGGAGAATGCGCTGTAGCGAATCCATCGAAAAGCCCTCTTCAATGATGAATCCAGCGGTCAGATAGGCAGGATCAGCCCCCAGCATGGCGACATCATTGACCGTTCCGCACACTGCCAAACGGCCTATATCTCCTCCCGGATAGAAGAGCGGGAATATCACATGAGAATCTGTGGATACTGCCAGCTGGCTTCCCTGTGCGGGAAGGTTTATCCGGGCAGCATCGTTGCCTTGTGACAGGTAAGGATTTCCAATCTGTGCTTGAAACACGTTCTGAATTAAGTCCATGGTCATGCGTCCCCCGCTGCCGTGACCGATGACGATTTGGTCTGTATGGTGGTGCGGAACAGGGCAAACAGGCCCCTGCATGTGGACCTTCTTATTCGATGTTTTCTCGTCCATTAGTGCTTTCTTCTAAAACGATAATACGCTGCACAGGCGCCTTCCGAAGAGACCATCGGGGCTCCTAATGGGGTATAGGGCGTGCATTGCGTACCAAAGGCAGGACATTGGGATGGCGTTTTTCGTCCCTGCAGGATTTGTCCTGCAATACAGATTTTAGATTCTTCTGTATGGAGCTCCTTGATGTCAAATCGTTGTCCTGCATCAAAGTTCCGGTACTGCTTTTGAAGCCCATAACCACTTTTGGGGATGGTTCCGATGCCGCGCCAGTTTCTATCAACAGGCTCAAAAACGCGCTTGACCAAATCTTGCGCGGCTTGATTGCCTTCATAGGTAACTGCCCGAGGATAGGCATTCTCTACCCGAACCTCGCCCGCTTCTAATAGTGTGACCGTCTTGAGGATTCCGTTCAGCAAATCAAGCGGTTCAAATCCGGTAACAACGATTGGGACCTGATATTTTTCAGCGATCGACGGATATTCCCAATAGCCCATCACCGCGCAAACATGGCCGGCAGCTAGAAAGCCTTGAATGCGATTGCCAGGGCTGCTAAGAATAGCATGCATGGCTGGTGGTACCAGGACGTTGGCGGGTAAGATCGAGAAATTTGAGAGCTGTAATTTTTCAGCCTGGATCACAGCCATCGCATTGGCTGGAGCAGTTGTTTCAAAACCGATAGCAAAGAAGACAACTTGCTGGTCTGGTTTTTCACGAGCAATCCTGACTGCATCCATTGGGGAATAGACTACCTTTACCTGTCCGCCGGCAGCCCTGATGGAAAACAGGTCCCCCTGAGAGCCAGGGACTCGCAGCATATCACCAAAGGAGGTAAGGATCACATTTGGTTGACTTGCGATCCATAAGGCTTGATCGATCAGTTCCAGGGCAGTGACGCACACCGGGCATCCTGGTCCGTGCACCAGTTCAATGGCATCCGGGAGAAGCTGGTCCAGACCAGATTGCATGATGGCGTGTGTTTGACCGCCGCAAATTTCCATCAGTGACCAGTGACATGTCACACGCTGGTGGATTTGTTTGAGGATGCCTTTGACCAGTTCAGCATCCCTGTAACCTTCTAGAAAAGCAGGATCTTTCACATTACTCTCTTGGCTCTGGTTGTTCCTGTTCAGCTAATTCGGACATTTCCTTGAGCATTTCCAGCGTCTCGAGTGCTTCGGATTCACTGAGCAAGTTTAATGCGAAACCAGCATGGATGATGGTCCAGTCACCAGGTTCAGCATCAGGGATAACTTCAACACAGGCTTCTCGGCGGACACCACCAAAATCGATTTCAGCCATTTTTGTGCCGTGATCTTCATAAATTGTCAATATTTTTCCAGGTATTCCCAGACACATGGTTCACTCCTTGTTGTGCAAATACCGATAAGCCCCTATCATCGCTTGACCAAAAGCTACGCAGCCATCATTCGGTGGCATTTGGTTGTGGATGATGGGTTCAAATTTATTAATTCGTAATAATCCCAGGGTCTTCTGGAGCAGGTAAAGGTTTTGCCAAACACCCCCTGATAGGACCAACTGGTTACTGCCGCTCATTTCCTGGATTAATTTTGCCATTGCCAATGATAATTCTGCAACGGTGTGGTGAAATTTCGCAGATATGATGGCTTTGGGGATGCCTTGAGCCTGATCGTGCAAGATTGCTTCAAGCATCGGTTTGATATCAATCTGTTGGCCATCCATCTGCCATGGATAATACCCGAAATCCCCATCAAGTGCGATTGATTCGAGCTCAATAGCCGCTTGTGCTTCGTAAGTGACACTATGCCGGAGCCCAATTAATGAGGAAACAGCATCGAATAAACGCCCCATACTTGATGTCTCGACCACGTTGATTTGTTTTTCAAGCTGGGATTTTAGCGCTTGTTTTTCATTGGATGTTAGGAATCTGGCAGGCGGCAGATCATCTTTCCAGGGGAGGTTATAAGCCCACAAGGTACTGAGCGCCATCCTGGCTGGTGTTTTTACCGTGATCTCACCGCCGGGTAGAGGAACAGGTTTGAGATAGGCAATCCGCTCGAATTCCAGACAGTTTCCGACCAAAATTTCGCCCCCCCAAATGGTACCGTCAGACCCATACCCCGTACCATCAAAGATCAGTCCGCCGACTTTACGATCGGCTGGAAGATGGTTCTCAATGATGCCTGCTGCCAAATGGGCGTGGTGATGCTGAGCAGGATAGCCTGGTATGTTTTCGCTATTGACCCGCTCAATGGCATACCTGGTGGCAGTGTAATCCGGGTGAAGATCATAGCTGATCCCTACAGGTTTCAAGCGGAACAGCGATTCGAAATGTTCTATTGCATTTTGATAATCGTGATAGGTTTCCCAATTATCCATTTCGCCAATATAGTGGCTGAGGAAGGCGTATTTGTCACGTGTCAGACAAAAGGTATTCTTCATTTGGGACCCTGTTGCCAATATTTGTGGGAGGGGATGCTCTAATCGAATTGGATTTGGTGCGTAGCCCCTGGCACGCCGAATTGGATAGGGTTTCTCATCAATAATCGCAAATACTGAATCATCAATTCTTGCGTGGATCGGGCGATCATGCAGCAGGAAGGCATCTGCGATATGCGCAAGTTTCTTCCTGGCATCATCATTTTTATGCAGGATCGGTTCTTCGGAGAGGTTGCCGCTGGTCATTACGAACACCTCAGGATAGCCAATTTCTGGTTCCAACAAAAGGAGATGTAACGGTGTGTAGGGCAGCATAAAACCAAGCTTCCCCTGACCCGGCGCGGTGGCAGCCGCCAGTTTTGTCGACCCCTTTTTGGGCAGCAAGACAATTGGGGCCTGGGGGCTGGTTAAGAGTTTCTCAGCAGTATCATCAACAACAACATGCTTTTTTATGCTTTCGAGGTTAAAGGCCATCAAAGCAAAAGGTTTTGCCGGGCGACGTTTGCGTTCGCGCAAGCGATCAACCGCTTTGGGGTTTTCAGCATCGACCGCCAGGTGAAATCCACCAAGGCCTTTTACCGCCAGAATTTTCCCCTTTGCCAGCAAGCTCCGCGCGATTTGAATGGCATTTTCTCCAACGGCTTGTTTTTCCCCGGGAATGATCTCTATCCACACCTGCGGGCCGCAGTCAGGACAGGCGACCGGCTGGGCATGAAAGCGGCGGTCCCGAGGATTTTCATACTCCTGCCGGCAGTCGGGACACATCTCGAAACCAGACATGGTTGTATTTGGTCGATCGTAGGGAATGTTTTTGATGATAGAATAGCGCGGTCCGCAATTGGTACAGTTGATAAAGGGATACTTGTAGCGGCGGTCCTGGGGATCAAAGAGTTCAGCCCGGCATTGGCTGCATATAGCGATATCAGGTGAGATCGGGATGAAATCTGATGCCTGGTCTTGGGAGGAAAGAATTTTGAATTCCAGAAATTCTTGCTGCTTTGTTTCAAAGACCTTTAATGTGTCAATTTGCGCCAGGGGTGGTGCAGATTGGTGTATCGCTTTGATGAAATGTTCTTGGTTGTCTTCGTTGCCGCTGATCTCAATATCAATCCCATTAGCAGAATTCCGTACCCAGCCGGTTAATTGGTGGTCAAGGGCTAAGTTATAAATAAAGGGTCGGAAACCAACCCCCTGCACAATGCCATTGATGTGGATATGGCAGGTCCTCAAGGTCATCAGGTTTGGATTCTACTTACGGGGGAGTTTGTTTTTCAACCAGAACAGCCAATCTTGAAGCCCTTCACCAGTCTTGCAGGACAAAGCGAAGGTCTCAAGACCCGGGTTGAGCATTTCCAAACCCTGGCGGAAGTAGTCCATATTAAAATCAAGATATGGGAGCAGGTCGATCTTATTGATGATCAAAACATCCAATCCGCGATAGATATTTGGGTATTTATAAGGTTTGTCATCCCCTTCCGGGATGCTGGCAATAACGATCTTACTGTGGGTACCGAGATCAAAAGCAGCAGGACAAATCAAATTCCCTACATTTTCAACAAGGACAAGATCCAATGCATCCAACGGTAGTTGAGCGAGCGCACCTTCCACCATTAATGCGTCTAAATGACATTCGCCACCCGTATTGATCTGCACAGCGGGCATCCCGGCAGCCATGATCTTGTCGGAGTCGATTGTCACCGGGGCTGTGTCCCCTTCAACGACGCCAATACGCACCTGATCTTCCAGGAGAGCATGGATCGTTGCCAGGATAAAACTGGTTTTTCCCGCACCGGGTGAAGCCATTAAGTTAATCGCATAGGTGTTGGTATTATCAAAGCGTTCTAGGTTTTGTTCCGCCAACCGCTCATTCGCATTTAGAATTTTTTCAACAATTTTGATTCGATTTTCACTCATAATTACCTACGGATTTCTATACTTTCAATATTAAATTCATCACCCGAAAGGACGCGTATCCGTGCGCTTCCACAGTTTGGACAGGGTGTGAGTTCATCAGATAATACATATTTATGGTGACATTCCAGGCATACCAATTCCGCCGGGATGCGTTTGAAATGCAATTGCGCTTTCTCACAAATGGTATCTTTGCTAATCATTTCCCAGTAGAATTTCACAGAATCGTCCACAATGCTGGATAAACGACCAATCACCAAATAAATATCCGTCACTAGGGTCGCTTGGGCTTTTTTTGCGTGCTTGCAGGCAATCTCAAGCACGCTTTCTGTCACTGAGAGTTCATGCATCGATTTATTATAGTACTTTTTTGATAAAAATTGTAGATTTTATTTTACTCCTTCTGATCAGAAATCAACCTCAGGAGGAGCAGGCGATGGTTAAGCATTCGTGATGCAACGATATTTGCCAGGCGACGCATGATGACATATCCCAGATCGCAATCGGATTCACACAGCGCCATCAAACTGTCCGCCTGGAATGTCAGGCTTGTGGTTTTCTCGAGGGCGCGAGCAGTACTGGTTTTCTGACGAACGACCGGCGTCAGGCTGGAGCAGCCAATCGCATCAAGAGATTCGACCGTGCAGTAGGGGAGTGATCCATAGCCCGGGACATAACTCTCCAGACATACTTTTCCCTCCAAAATGACATACAGGTAAGGATCCTGTTCGCCTTCCTTGAATATTAAATGATTGGCTTGAAAGGTGGATATACCCGCCAGATCAGCCAGGCTTTTCAAGCTGGTTGGGGAGAGATCAAGAAACCAGGGGATCTTTTTAAGTGTGGCTGTTAATACTTCCTGATTGAGCATCGATACGCCTTTAATACCCTATAGAGAAGATACCTATTAACATTACATCTCAAATTGAAGAATTTGAATGGTAGTATGTCATTAAACGGAAGTGACAAGGATCATGGGTTTACCCCCTGGTATGGATCCATTTCCATATGCGTGTGGCAGCTTCATCAGCGAGAGCAGCTGTTCTGGCGCTCAATTCCCTGCTGAATTCAAAAGAAAATCCCCTCACCGAGACGAGAATCGCCTCAGGAATGGTGTCATAAATAGTTGCAGCGATGGATAACACAGTTTTTGGAGACATGTGATGGGTCAGGGGGGATTTTTCGTATTCAGGAGATAGTTCATTCCAGGAAATTTCTTCTGCGATTTGAGCTGTGTGAGCATCTACAAAACACACATGGCCATAATGAGAGATGGTTTCTGCTAGCTCCGGGAAGATTTGTAGGATAAAAGTGAGGTCAACACACTCACTTGTGATTTCAATAGACGATCCTGGATCGTCTGGAACAGCTTCTCCTAGGCGTGCAGCAAGGTTTTTTAATACATGCCAGCCTACCCCATCATCCTGGCGGTCTGCGTTACCGTATCCAATTATGAGCGTATTGGCATTCATTTGATGAAATTATCCCATTGGATGTTAAATATTTTCCCGCTTTCCCTTATTTTGAGGAAAGCGGATTTCTTGATTGGAGTAATGAATTAATCTCGCTGTAGGGTTTGTTTAACCTTGCCTTGAGCATTAAGAACATCAATTTTGATTGGCATCTGTCCAATGGCATGTGTGGAGCAGGATAAACACGGGTCATAAGCCCTGATTGCTGCTTCTACCCGGTTGAGCATCCCTTCCTGGACTTCAGGACCTTTGACATAAGTCTTCGCTACGGAATCAACAGCCTCACTCATGGCCCAGTTGTTATGACCGGTGGAGACGATCAGGTTGACTCGGGTTAATTGCCCACTCGGTTTTGCCCAATAATGGTGCAGAAGTGTACCGCGCGGGGCTTCGATCACACCGACCCCCTCACCTTTGAAATCAAATTTTTTATTGAGGATATCTTTACCAAGCAGGTCGGGGTCCGTTAATAGTTCACGAGTACGTTCAATAGCAAACAACGTCTCAATCAAGCGCGCGTAGTGGTAATAGAGCGTGTGGTAGACCGGTTTTCCGTTATTGATCTGCTTGTAGATTTCAAACTCTTCCTGAGCAAGCGGGGTATCAATTTTATCTGCTGCGTTCAAGCGTCCCAGGGGACCTACCCTGTAGACCCCGTCCGGCCATCCCATCTTTTTATAATAGGGGAATTTGAGGTAGGACCAATCTTCCACATGTTCAGAAATGATATCCAGATAATTTTGGGCACTGAAGTTTTCTAATTCTTCGCCATCTTTATCTACCAGGCGGATAAACCCATTATAGAGTTCCAGGCCATTTTCAGGAGTCACCAGGCCTAAATACCCCGTGTGGAACACGGCGAATTTTTCAATATCCTCAAGGTTAGCTTCGGCCCAATCCTTCATTAATTGAATCCCGATTTGGGTTGTCTCTAACGCTTGATCAAGACCAGCCAGCATATGTTCTCGCTTGTCTGCTGAAAGAGCATGATTGACACCACCCGGAACAGCAAAGTTAGGATGAATACGGCGTCCTCCAACCTGGTAAATGATGTCCTGACCATATTTCCGCAATTCGACCGCGCGAACTGTCAGTTCGGGATCTGCACCGATTAAACCAACCACATTTCGCGTTGCAGGGTCGGCATCAAAGCCGAGAATAAGATCTGGTCCTGCCAGTTCAAAGAAATGCATGCCATGGCTTTGGATGATTTGCCCCATATGCATCAGTTCGCGCAACAGTGAGGCGGTGCGTGGTGGTTGGACTCCCATAATGATGTCACCAGCCTTTGCAGCAGCGAGGTGGTGGCTAACAGGGCAGATTCCACAAATGCGCGGTGTGATTTGAGGCATTTCGAAGACCATTCGACCTTCGCAAAACTTTTCAAAACCACGGAATTCATTCACATGGAAATAGGCATGGTCCACAGTATTGTCATCATTCATATGGATGGTCACCTTTGCGTGACCTTCAATCCTGGTTACTGGTTCAATGGTTATTTTTTCTGTTGCCATTTTTCAACTCCTAATGCCAGTCTAATTTCTCATCTTTGATTTCTGGGATCCGTCCTGCGGCGAGTTCAGTCAGTGCATAAAAGATCACATCTGCATCCGGGGGACACCCCGGAATGTGCAGGTCAACGGGGACGACTTCATGGACAGCACGAACATGGGTCATCTTCGCTAATTCGGGCGAGGAAGGAATTTTCCCTTCGGAATCATTGCTCTCCGCATCGATATAAGCCCTCTTTAACGCGGCATCTGCGCCAATGAAGTTACGCATAGCCGGGACACCTCCGAAAACTGCGCAGTCCCCCAGTGCAACCAGGATCTTGCAGCGTTCTCGCATGCGTTTAGCTACCTCTTCGTTATAGGTGTTATTGATACTGCCTTCTAAAATACCAACATCCACACCTTCTATATCCGGTTCTTTCAGGTCAGTGATGGGTGTTGAGCGTAATTCGACCAGTTCAACGACCTGTAATATTCTTTCATCGATATCCAGGATGGACATGTGGCATCCTGCACACCCGCACAGCCAATCTGTGGCAACTTTTGGTTTGGATTCAGACATAAGCGCTATCCTTTCAATTCGTCTACCAGTAGAAAAACGATTAATTGTCAATATCCCGGATTGGTGCTGTTGGCACCCGTTTGAGCAGGTTGGCTTTCCAATCCAGATCAGGTTTGAGAGAAAGGGACTCGGCGATCCTCTGCAGGGCATCTTGCGAGGAGAGAACACCTTCAGGGGCATCCAGTGCTTTGACTGCGTTTTGCAGACGTCCATCCAAGCTGAGGTAAGTCCCCGATTGCTCTGCCCACGTGGTGACCGGGAGGATGACATCGGCATTACCAGTTACTTGTGAGCCATAGGATGCCTGAGCCACCACAAAGGGGATGTTTTCCAGGGCTTTCACCAGCTTTTGTGAGGGGGCTTCATCACCCAGCAGCACAAAGGCGGATTGATGTCCGTTAGGCTTGAAGGGTGCTTCCAATTCAAGCTGGGCTGCTGCCATACTATTGGCGTTGCCTTTTACACCAATCAAAGCACAATGCAGTTTCTCTGACAGCTCAATCAGGGATGAGAGTGCCATTTCATCTGCGTTTTCAATAAATGTTGGGCCATAGACAATGCAAGCCTTCCTGGCTGATTTCAAACTCTCAGCAAGCTTATTCAAGGCTGCCGATTCTGAACCTTTCTCAACGGCAGCTGTCAGGCTCTCAAGGAATTGAGCTTCCTCTCCGGCTTTGAGATCCAAAGTAAGGGTTGCTTTTTCTGCCAGATGATTGGACTTGCTGTCAGCCACAAAGAGTTGTGTTCCATCTAAAAGCTGCCGTTTGATGAAGAACCCCGGTACCTGATGGTGATCAACAAGATCAATTTCCAGCGCAAGAACCACATCGTTATCTTTCAATTCTTCCAAGCTGGATTCAAAAGGTTCACCGAGTTGATCTGCCATTTTGGCCGCAGCAGCGGTTGGTGCACCTTCTTCAAGGGTTGTAACGAGGTCAGCACCAAGTTTATCCTTGAAGAGAGATTTAAATAAGGAGAGGTCTTCGATGGGAAGACGTGTCGAAGCGAGGGCGACAAGGTCCTGTCCTTTGCCAAGACCTATGGCAACTGCCTGCAGGGCTTCATCCCATGTGGCTGCTTTCAGGCTGCCGTTTTTGCGGACCATCGGTGTTAATAACCGGGCTCGAGTTTCTTCTAAGGGCAGGAAACGTCCCTGATCGCATAACAGGCCGTTGTTAAGGGGTGCCTCCCATTCACCCTCAATTCGAACCAGGCGGTTGTCCCTGGTGAGAACATCGCGTATACAGCCAACCGAGCATTCTGTACAAACGCTGACGTGATGGTCAACGTCTGTTTCCTTGCCCTGATAGGCACTTTGCCGATCAATGATCGCACCGGTGGGGCAAATTTGGACGCAGGTACCGCATGAAATGCAGCTACTTTCACCGAGCGGAACGTCGTAATCTGCAACGAGAAGACTGTCAGCACCGCGTTCTTCAAATCCAAGTGTGTAGTTGCCAACCAATTCTGAACATGCGCGTACACAGCGTCGGCAAAGGATACAGCGGTTGTTATCAAGCACCATATACGGATGAGAAGCGTCCACTTCATAGGGCTGCCAATTGGGTTGAAGGTCCCAGTGTGTCATGCCTTCATCGTAAGCGCGATTCTGAAGTTCACAATCACCATCACTGACCTGACAATACATGCAGAAGTGATTCCGTTCGCTGAAGATGAGCGTTAGGACGAATTTCCTGGCGTTTAGCACTTTTTCTGTATTTGTCCTGACGACCATGCCGTCAACAGCAGGCAGCGTACAGGAAGGCTGCAGCGTGCGGGCTCCTTCAATTTCCACCATGCACATGCGGCACCCGCCATAAGGCGTCAATTGAGGATGATGACACAGGGTGGGGATATAAATATCGGCTGCCTCTGCAGCTTCCAATACAGTGGATCCTTCTTTCACCTCGATAGTTTTTTCATCAATTGTGAGTGTGATCATATTCGTGATACTCCATAAATTTCTAATTTCAGACGGCCTGGTATATCGGGCGGCCGCTCATTGGACAAACACCGGCAGGGCAAACTTTTAAATTGACATGTGCTTCTACCTCTGCACGGAAGTGATTCAAAATATCTCTCAAGGGCGATCCAGCAGTTTGCCCCAAACCGCAATTGGACAATTCATATAGCTGGTCACTGATCATTTGTAAATCCTTCAGGTCTTGCTCCGAGCCAACACCCTCAGCAATATTTGAAAGGATATGATAAGAACGTTGATTCCCTATGCGGCAAGGCGTGCATTTGCCGCAGCTTTCAGTGCGGAAGAAATTCAACAAGACTTTAGCTAAATCAACCACGCATGTTTCTTCATTGGCGATCAGCAGAGCGCCGGACCCCATGGAAACACCCGCTTTGCTGAATGAATCAAAGTCCAATGGGGTATCCTGGAGGCTGGCAGGGATGATCGACCCGCTGGAGCCACCAGTTTGAGCCAATTTAAAGGTGGTGTTATTTTTCATGCCTTTGGCATAAATTGAGATAACTTCGCGTAATGTGATCCCCATCGGGACCTCAATCAGCCCTGTGACATTTACATTACCCAGGATGGTATAAACTTTTGTGCCTGGGCTGGATGGTGTGCCAATGGATTTGTACCAATCAGCACCGTTGCGAATGATGGCAGGGATATTGGCCAGGGTTTCTACGTTATTGACAAGCGTAGGTTTTTGCATAAAACCAGAAGTTGTAGGGTAAGGTGGGCGTGAACGGGGTTCACCACGGTTGCCTTCAATGGATTCTATTAAAGCCGTTTCTTCGCCGCAAATATAAGCACCCGCACCGGCATGAACATGCAGCTTGAAGCTGAAACCCGATCCGAATATATTTTCACCAAGCAGACCGTAGTCCCTGGCTTGCTTGATTGCCTTTTTCATCCTGCTGATAGCCAGGCCGTACTCCCCACGGATATAGATGAATCCCTCGTCAGCGCCTACTGCATAAGCAGCAATTTCCATCGCTTCAATAATCGCGTGCGGATCCCCTTCTAAAACCAGCCGATCTTTGAACGTGCCGGGCTCACTTTCATCCGCATTGCAAATGACATATTTCTTCTCACCCTGCGCGCCTGAAACAAATTGCCACTTGAGTCCGGTTGGAAAACCGGCACCACCACGACCACGCAATCCTGAATTCTTAATAATATTAATGGTTTCGTCTGGCGTTATCTCTTTTAACACGCTGCCAAGTGCTTCATAGCCTTGCTGGATGATGTACTCATTGATATCTTCCGGGTCAATCAGACCGACGTTCTTAAGAACAATCCGGTTCTCTGCCGGTAAGGTTCCCTTTCGAGCAGAAAGCCAGGCAATCCGACCTGAAAGTTCATAGGGTGACACCTGTTTTTCAGCGACCACACGTCCTTTATACAGGTGTTCCTCAACAATTTGGGGGATGTCTTGGGGGGAGACCGGCCCATAGATCACCGCATCGGGATAGACAAGGACAAGGGGGGTAAAATCTTTCTTATGAATATCTGAGACCATTGAAAGGGAAATCTCATCATCTAAACCGCGTTTTATCAATTCATGCTGCAGGGCGGTAAAGACTTCTAACGCGCCTTTTGCCATGCTCTCTGGATCACTAGAAACCAATACCATTGATCGTGTTGTTTTCATGGATATCACCTATTCGTAATTACTGAGGATAACGGGCACCTGCTCCGGCGTCACGTTCCCATAAATATCATTGTCGATGACGATCACAGGACCAATACCGCAAACACCCAAACAACTGGTGGTTAACAAGGTCCATTTTTCATCCTTGCTGGTTTCTCCTTTGTTCAGATCTAACTCTTGTTGGAGTTTTTGCCAGACCAATCTTCCACCTGCAACGTGACAGGGTGCGCTTTCGCAGAATTGGATTACGTGTCGTCCCCGCGGCTCTGTTGACAGCATGCGATAAAATGTCGCCACAGAATAAATATGGCTGGTGGGGATGGCCATCTGTTCACTGAGTTCTCGAATAGCCTCATCAGAAATATATCCGAGCGCGCTATTGATTTCATGAAGAATCGGTATCAGTTCAGTTTTGTCAACACCGTGATCTTCAATCAGGTTTTGTACCAATTTTCGAACATCTTGTTTCAGTTCAGCTTCTGCGGACATATCCTTCCTTTTTTATTAAATCACAATTAATGTTCTAAACAATTTCGATGGCATCATACGGACAAAGCTGCTCGCAGATACCGCATTTAATGCATATATCCGGATCGATAACATGTGTTTGACGCCGTTCTCCGGAGATGGCATCCACCGGACAGTTCCGAGCACACAGTGTACAGCCGGTGCACAGGCCATCCTGGATTTCAAAACGGATCAGAGCTTTGCACACCTTTGCGGGGCAGCGTTTTTCATAGATATGGGCTTTGTATTCATCCAAAAAGTGTGTCAGGGTGCTTTTTACAGGATTCGGTGCCCCTTTACCTAAACCACACAGGCTGTTTTCATTGATTTGTTCGCAAAGATTCCAGAGAATATCAATATCCTCTGGCTTACCATTACCCTCACAAATCCTTGTAAGGATTTCCAGGATGCGGCGGGTTCCGACCCGGCAGGGTGTGCACTTCCCGCAGCTTTCCTCCTGTGTGAATTCCATGAAAAATCGGGCAATGTCGACCATGCACGTGCCTTCATCCATAACAACCAGGCCGCCGGAGCCAAGGATTGAACCCGCTTCAGCCAGAGCCTCGTAATCCATGGGCAAATCCAGATAGGTTTCA
>Ga0209121_10003179_pt1 | contig 16034 bp, 14 predicted proteins | sample Cruoilmetagenom3_FD_187292 | JGI IMG/M metagenome (GOLD analysis project Ga0209121, IMG submission 187292) | Oil polluted marine microbial communities from Coal Oil Point, Santa Barbara, California, USA - Sample 3 (SPAdes) (version 2) | ecosystem: Environmental > Aquatic > Marine > Oil seeps ... | reverse complement strand
CATAGCACCAATTATATATTTAGGTAAGATGAATCGAAATCTCTCTTCGCCACCGAAATCCCAGATCATTAACTTTACATTTTTTCCATCAACTTCAAAGGTTTTAGTTTCAAAATCAACTCCGATAGTCATCTGAGAATCTGATATGAATAAATCTGTTTTAAATCTTTTTGTTAATGTTGTTTTTCCACTACCTGCATCGCCGAAAATGACGATCTTAAAAATTGCGTCAAGCACGTTATCCTAATTAAAATTCTTTAATTTTCCTAATTAATTTTGTTAAATATGTATTATTCTTATTAAATACGCCTTTTTTGTAAAAAAATAATACAAATCTATACATAATAATTTTCATATTTAAATCTTTTCTAATTACTTAACCCATTTTATAATTATTCTATGCTAATTAATGAAAAAGGTATATTCAGAAATAATGTTAATTTATTTTCCTTTTTGTCCTATGAATTGAGAGAAAAGATTTTTCAATATAAGTATTATAATTAACAATTAACCTTAATCTCAATTTTATGATTTCATCAAATAAATATAGCTTATTTTCATGTAACGAAAGTCTTCTTTGCCGACCACTTTAAGGCGTCTTAACGCGTCAAAGAGCAAAAATAATCCAAATTGTCGCCCGAACATTGCGATGATTATAAATAATTTTTTTTGATGAGACTTCATTTTTTTTACTTTATCAACTTTATCTTCAACATTCTCGTAATCTATTAAGAATTGGAGTAGTTTTTCGGTACAAGTCTTTCGAATGTTATCGTCGTGAAATCCTGCTAATTTATAACCCTTATTTTTAAACAATTTTAGCTTAAGAGATGTAATTTCGCCTGGAACCACGCTTTTTTTGGTTTTAGATTTTTTGTAATAGCTAAATCCGTAATCAGACATTTTATGTTCGTAATAATTAGCAAAATATAGAGGATACACGGGGCTATGGACTCCCGTTTTTGTCATGTTGATATAATATGTGCGCCCGCGATATAAAACATGAGAACTTCTTTCAAAACCTAAAATGCGTATTTTATCTTCGATCTTAGGTAATCTCTCAAAAGAACTCCCGTTAAAAACCCATAAAACATAACAATTATGTTCGTTGTATTCTTTAGTGCGTTGGAGTAAATCTTTAGAAAGAATCATTGAATGCTGAATTTCAACCACCACTTCTTTTCCATTCTCTAGTTTGCAATATACATCGGCTATCCGATTGCCAATCGGATATTCTAGTTTAATAGTTTTTACGTTATTATCAAGTGGGAGGTTATCGTAAAAAAAATCCTTTATTTTGATGTGTTCAAACGATTCTGATTCTTTTTTCTTCGATTCGATCATAATAATAATCGTTAGGGTTACCAAATAATCGAGAATTATGTTTTTAAACCCAAGAATTTTTTTTTAGATTTTTTCCTTTAAATTATCCAAGACTATTTCTTTTCTATCAATAAATAATTAGGTGTTAGAAGAAAATGACATTATTTGTTCCTAAAGCTTTATATGAAAACGAAATAACAATTGTTTTGGACGAAATTCGTTATAGTTACGGAATGTTAACTAGAAGAGGATACATTTATGGGCTTATTGCAATTGATCAAGATGCAAAAATCATCGCAATCGACTCTAGATTCGATCGTAAGTTGAATTATTGGGATTTAAGCTCGATCGGTGCTGCCTTATTCGGTGTTGCTCGCCAAGCGCAAGATTTTTTTGAAACAGATTCGTTAATAAGAGCGACGCTTATATATAAAGATTTGCAACTTTACGTTAAATCAATTGGAGACGTAATGCTTCATAAAAAAGGAAAACGAGAGATTCTCGTTGTTTTGTTAGTTGATAACATGGTAAATATTGGCGTACTTATATTGCAAATGAGAAAATTCTCGAATAAAATTAAAGAAGCTATCACTAAAAATCAAACTATTATGACCAAACTTCAAATGAGCGAACGAGAGTTAAAAGAATACCTTAGAGAATTAAAAAAGAAAGTATTTCAATCAGCTTAATTACAATTAATGGTGTAGCGTGAAAAATGATTGTAGATTCCAAGAAAGATGAGAAAAAAAAAGCAAAAGCAGAAATCAATAGTAAATCGGGTTTTAACGCGTTAAAAGAAGTGCTTCAGTTTAAAATCGTGTATTGGGGCCCTGGGGAGTCAGGAAAAACAACTAATTATTTTAGGCTACGAGAAAAGTTCGATGGAGTAAAATTAAATGCGGGATATTCCATAGAAACAACAGATGGCAGAACGTTATGGCAAGATTCAATACGACTTACTTTTTATTTTAATCTTAAAGAGATCAAATTCAACATTATTGCGCAAATCGTTACGGCAACGGGACAAGAACGGTTTTTATCTACGCGAGAATATGTATTGGATGGAGCTGACGGCGTAGTGTTCGTAGCTGATTCCGACCCTGAAAAAATGGAACAAAACAAGCGAAGCTTTCGAGAATTAAGCAGTTTTACTCACGATAAGGGGATTCCATATGTAATACAACTAAACAAGAGAGATTTGGAAAATGCTATTTCCTTAAAAGAATTTAAAACAGGGCTTGGACTCCCGCAATCCGATGTGTTCGATGATGGAGAGCCAGTAGTGTACCCAACTGTGGCTTTAAAAGGAGATAGTGTTCGGAAATGTTTTGAAGACTTAATGATCCAAGTAATTTTCAATTATTTTAGGTTATAAATTCAACAATTTAGGAGAATTAGTGGAATTATGGATACTATATACGATTTCATATCACCAGAATTTTTAAACGTTTTATTCTTTCAGCAAAAAAACTTGGTAATATATCCTTACATCGATTTAAAACACCTCCATTCGCTAGATTGTTTTACTGTAGGGTGCGAGGTAGTTGATTTGGATTCTACCGTGTTACATAACATTCGCGAGATCATTGAGTTCGAGACTAGTAGCTCTTATTCTCAGCAACCTACATTTTATTACATATTGAATGCTAAAATAGAAGACATTAAAATCTTATTGGAAGCCCCAAACATCCATTGCGTAATCAATACACACGAGAATGTAGAGCATTTAACAAATGGTGACAAATTTATTTTTTACAACAAAAAGAACAATTCCTTTCTCAATTACGAGCCGGAAAGAGTGAATTTATCTTTTGAGCAATATCTTATCCAAACTTCTCAAAACGAGCAAATATTATTAGACGAAATTCTTAAAATTAAAAGCGTAGCAACAAAAATCTTCGTAGATTTAAATAACAAAAATAACGCGGATAATCTTCCCAAACTCATGAGCGATTACGATCAGATTTTCTGGGATAAGATTTTAACTTTTACTAGTTCATATTTTAAGATCCAAATACCCAAATTCGAAAGACCAAAAAAAATACCCAAAAAAAAGTCTTCTAAACCGCTAAAAGATTTTTCTTTCGAATACGAGTTTATTTTAAAAACTAACAGGAAAATCGGGAAAGAATTCATACAGTTACTTCACAATTATCGCTTTGATAAAGTAAATCCCGCTAATTTGGATGTAGAACAGCTTTTCTACCCTAAAAAACTGTATAATTATTTGCGGAACCACCACTGGGAAAAAGGAATTTCCCCCGATTTCGTGTCCAAATGGGTTCAAAGCATGAACACTAAGTCTCAAACGAACGAGAACGATCTTTTAGATCTCCAAATTATTTTCGACAAGTTAAAAATCCCACTTGCTTATTTACCCGAAGTTAACGAAGAAATCAAACCTCATAGTAATACTTCGCATAAACCGATTAACCCTACTTTAAGCATCAAGAATGAGAGCGTAAAAAGTATTGTGGATCCGATACCTTCAGTGGAAAACTTTCAAGAATTTAAAAGTTGGCTCTTAAAAAAATTAGATGATTTAAAACTACTATTTTAAATTTATGGTTTTTTGATATTAAATTCAATTTCTAGCGATGTATTTATGATTATTGTTTTAGATTAATCATAATTGAAAAAATTGTAAAAAAAAAAAAAGATTTTATTTGGTTCTTCTTCTAAACTTCCAAGTGATGACAGTTATACTAATCAGTGTAATGAATGATAATAGGAGGATATCATAACTAGGTATACCAGGTATACTAGGTACTTTTTTGACCGTTACTTCGGAAGATCCAAGATGCCCCAATGTATCATTTGCATAAAACTTGAGCGTGTAGGTTCCATCGGCTAAATTAGCCCAAATCGTTTGATCAATAGTTCCCGATGTTCCACATATAATATTTGTAATACCATCATCAAGAGTATACCAAATCGAATCTAAATTTGTCTCAACTATAGTAAGATCAAAAGACGGAGCAGAAGTTGTTTCTAGGTTGTTTTCAGGTGTATTGATTGTAATAATAGGATCATCAATATCTTTATCAACCAAGACTGAAGCAGATCCCACATTTCCCGCTATATCATCAGCATAAAAAGTAATAGTAACAGGAGCACTTGGCAACGCATCCCATAACGATTCACTAATAGATCCATTTAGTGCGAAGTAATGATTAGTAACACCTCCATCTAATGAATACCAGGTGGAATTGAGGAATCTCTCCTCAATTTCAATATTAAAAACCGGCGCTGTATCTGCAAATAATGTATCAGGAATTGGAGCATTAATTGTAATAATTGGATCATCTGTGTCACACTCAGGAATCATATAATCGAAATTATTCAACCGAATTGAATAAACTTCCTTCCCATTAAACGACATTTTCATGACATCTAAAAGTCCTTCAGGAGTATAAGTATATAATATCTCCTGTATGTCACCTAAATATTCTACGGTTATATTAATTCCATTGCTCAGAGCGGAAAAACTGTAAATCTGCATATAAGGTGGATAAGTCATTAACTCTATAAAAGTTTCAAAAAATGTAATCCAATCGTTAAAATCTGTGCCAACTGCTATAAAAAACGGAAATTGCGCCGTCATTGCAGTATAAAAATCACTTATATTAAGTACGACATGGTTTATTCCATAACTCATACCTGGGTAAGAATATGCACTATATGGAAATTCCGTCCATACACCATGTTGATCCATTATAGATAAGTTAGATAAAACTATAGCGCGTTCGATATAGAGATCTTCACCTGAAATAAAATCAATTGTTTGACTTATTCGTCTACTACCGTTAGGATAAGGCATTCCTATATTACCTGAAGGTCCATTTTGTGGACATTCATATACTCCATATTCATATGTATCACTTTGATTAATTCCTACATAAGATGGTTTTGGTCCTTCGAAAGAGCTAACCATATCAAAGAGAACAGTAAAATTCATTGTCGCATAATCCATTTTATATATATATAAGTGCTGGAGTATTCCTTCCCATGTGTAAACACCTACTCCTGTTACACGACTAAATCCAAATTTTTTAGATATTTGAAGTGAAGTTGGATAATGTGGAGGAACTTCATATGGCATTGAAGAATAAATTGGATATAGACCATCATCTAAATTAGAATAAAATACATATAATTCAGGTGGTTTGGGAAGTATTAAGGGAAGAATATTTGTGAAATTATGAGGTTCAGTATAATCAAAAGGATCTTGTCTATAAAGCAATGAATCATTGTGAGAAGCCGGTAAAGTATAAGAATCATCTCTAGCAATCCAGTCCCACATGGAATAATTAGTTTCCCAATGTGTTGTGTTATCAGCAATCGAAGAAATACTGATTTTAGTTTTATCATTTTTTGAAGGATTTAATGGTAAACCAAAATAATGTTCCCAATTTGTACCATAAACTGCTTCTATTGCAGTATCATTAACATCAAGGACAAGCCAACTAATTTCATCACTTACACTTGGTCTAATGGATGATTCTTCGGCAAATACTGAAGTAAAAGTTTCCATTTTATAAATTTCCAGCTGTTCTGATTGATTGTGCCATTCTATAACCATATTTCGTAAAAGCCCTTCCTCGTTATATAAAGCGACTATAGAAATATGGATGTCATCTCCGCCTATATTTTTAGAATCCATATAAGTTAATCCAACCAATCTTTGGCCGTAGAATGTATTAACATCATAATAATCTGTAAGATTCATTCTTTCCAAATATACTGGTACTGGTTTTGGTGTAATAAAAGGAATGATATTAGTCATATTGTGTGGTTGAGTATAATTAAATGGTTCTCTTCTATATACTATAGTATCACTGCTAGAAGGTGTCGTAGAAAAATCTATTAAACGATTTTCCCAATCCCATATTTTATAATCAATTTCCCAATGGGTGGAATTTTCTGTTATCGAAGTTATATTTATTTTCATCTTATCTGCTTTATTCGGGTTTGGAAGTAGACCAAATTGTTGTTCCCAGTTTGTTCCGAAAAAAGATTCCATCTTAGCATCATTAAGTTTTGTCAAGATCCAACCATTTTCATCATTTGTTTCGACTCCCTTTGTGTAATTCCATTCAATCATTTGATCAAATGTAAATTCAATTGCTTCTGATGAAATTGAAGGATTTTGATAAAAATATTCCGTAAATGAATTAAAATTAAGTCCATCACCATGATCTAATCCTGCTTCACCTTCATAATAAGTAAAATTATCCAAACTTTTATACTGGAATTTAATATTCCCTAATTCATAAAAAATAACTTCAAACGTACCAGAAAAATCGGGATCATGGCCCCCAATATTATCATATTCAATTACTAATCGATTAGGAGACGGTAAAAATTCATAATAAACCGAACCCTTTCCTCCCATTGAATCATCTGTTAACAGATTCGTCCAATATAAAGCGACACAATCCAAGTTTTCTAAAGTATAACCAGGTATATATCCATATGAAGATGTTGGAGTACTATCCGTGAAACTCATCCAAGCATTGGTACTAACATATATAGTATCATATTCCGTCTCATAAAAAGTAAAATTCCAACTAGTAAACGAAATTGCTTCATAAGCATCATCAGATTCCGATAATGTCATATTTGTACCTGTTAACGATATTTCATCCCAGGAATAAATAGCCTCAGTATCCATAATGTATCCTCCTCCTATAAATTGGGAATTCATTGGATGATCAATAAAATCACTATAATTTAACTCATGTGAGTTCTTATAGAAAAGGAATGGAAGTAGAGTTGGAGAAACCAAACTAACCATTATTGTAATTGAGATTAATAATTTATTTATTTTTTTCATAGATTTCACCAAAAATTTAGTGGTTATTGACAAAGATGTCTACCTACTATTTAAGGATTATGAAATAAATATAAAAATTGCCAATAGGATTAGTAAAATCTTCCAATGTTTAAAGATAAATAAAATCAAAGAAGTAATAAATAAAGTTGATTACTCTTCTTTCTTTTTGTAAGAGTTTCCTCTTACTACTTTTCATATATTTGCTCCTAAGCATAAATCTTCTTATTCTTGGTTCAAATTTATTATTAAATAATAAAATAGAAAGTATGCCCTTATTTAAGCGAATCATTTATATTGCTATAATATTATGCGTGTTTTTATATATTTTAATGACTCTTCTATTCCCCGATATATATTTTTTTCTCGTTTACAAGTATCGTTCCTTCTAAGTCGCAAAGTTTAATTGGTATGAGAAATATAAGTTTCAAATTGTTGTTGCTAGAGAGAGATAAAACTTACTTTTACAATACAAGCAGTGATTTTGATATCAATCCTGTAGTAAAATTTTTATATCTACTCTTTTATATATGAGATCATAAATTTTAGAAAGGATCTTTGACAAAAAAGTAAAGATTTAAATATTTTTGTATCCCATTATCATTTGAAATTTTTTGTTTAAAATTTTTGTTTAAATATGCAAGATTGATCTCAATTTTATGATAACGCCTGTTGTAAGAGATAAGAAAAAGCTTAGCTCTGTTAGATGCGTTCTTTGCCAAAATAAATCAAATTTAAACTTTAAGATTAAAAAGATTGGAATGACCTTTAGAATAGTTTGTGAAGATTGCTTAAAATCGTTTTCTGATAAAGAAATGGAATTAATTCATAATATGTTTACTGCGTTCGGGGGGAATTTTGGATTATTAAGTGATTCCAAAGAAACTTCATATTCTAAGTTAAAAGAGATTGCAGAAGATTACAAAGCTCTAAATAAGGATGTTGCTAATATTGAAAACGATGTTAAAACGCTCCATTTAGCCTTCTTATACGGGATTACTCCGAAACAACTCGTACAAGGATTAAAGTTCTTAATTGCCTAATTAGAAATGTTGAAGATAACATATTTTTCAATACAATGCTGACAGAGAAAAAGAAAATCAAAAAAAAATATCTTGTTTTATCTTATAACTTCATTTTTGAGTAGTGAACAGTCCATATCCCCCAAGATTTTCGTAATTTAGTATCGTGAACCCTTGCTATTTTACACCGATATTTTAATAAAATTATATTGTTTATCCATCTTTTCAGATAATTTAAACAACCCTTCAGAAGTTATGAAATCTATAATATCTTCTTCTTCCATATGATGATCATCAAAGGAGAGCGTCGAATTTATTTTTAAAACTCTATGAAATTCTTTTAATATATTATTTTTATTAGGTATATGATGAAGTACATCAAAACAAATCACTACATCAATGGTCTCCTCATTTAGTCCAGTAGCACAATCTGTTTGGATTGTTTCGATATTAGTATAACCCTTTTTTTCTGCTTTTTTTCTCGTCTTTTTAAGTGCTAATGGATGGATATCCAGAGCAAATATTTTCCCATTTGGTTGTACATCCGCAGCAGCTACAATTGCATAGCTTCCTGATCCACAGCCGTAATCTAAGACTAAATCTCCTTGTTTAATGTTAGCTTTTCTAATTTTTTCCATAGGGGCGTGAAATTTATCACGAATTCTGAAAAAAAACGACATAAATCTAAAATCTAAATTTGACTGCTTTTTATTCTTCATCATTTAAATCACCTGCATTATTTTCAATATCATCAAAACCTCCTCCAAATGCTTGAAATAACTTTAAAGCAAAGTTTTTCAATTTGGTTGCTTTCATAAAGCCTAGCCCTTTTTTAATATCACCAAATACAAGGATCAAATCTCCAGAATTAATTTCAAAAACTTCTCGAGCTTCTTGGGGAATAACAATCTGTCCTCGCTCACCTACTTTCGCAGTGCCAAAATAATATTCGTGTTTTTCTATTTCTTCTTTATTGATTTCCAAGCTTTTAGTTAGACCTAAACCCTTATTTAATTCTCCAAAAATATATACCTCATCTTTAGCTTCAATTCCAAAAACTTTTTTAGCTTTAAGGGGAATTACAATTTGACCTCGTTTACCAACTTTTACTGACCCAAAAAAATATTTTCCCTTCTTACCAGGAAATTCAGTTATTTTAATCACCTTTTAGAATTCATATTGATATGATCATATTAATACGATCATGTTAATATGATCATACGAATCATACTATTTAAATATATTGATGGAAGGAAACCAAATTATAATTTTGAATTCTTTGACTATACCTTTATCGAACATACTACAAAATAAGTGAAAAAAAGATTCTTTTTAAGTAAAACTCAAGAAGAAGCGTTTATAAAATAGGGATTTTATTTTAAATTTAAAGTTAATTAACCCGGGGGATCAAGTTCTTGTATTCGGTCGTTCTAAAAAAGGAATAGCCATAGCGAAAGCAAATTTATTAAAAAGATTTGCTGGAAAACTCCTAGATATTTTTGTTCCTGAAAAACTATAATCTAACGAATAATAGTCATAATAATTACTTTTGACTAAGCGTTAAGTATTAATTAAAAATTGCCATATAATTAATAACTCTTGTCGATTATAACTCCGAGCACTTTAGAAACTAAAAGATTAATGATAAGACAATTTACTCAAGATGATTTTGATAACATAGTTAGTTTTATGAAAGATGTGAAATCTACTAACTTCAACCGATTGTTTAAAACTATTATTGATTCTTATCAAAGTCAAGAAAAAGCAGCTTCTTATGCATTAATACTTAAAACTAATGGAAACTTTTTAGGTTTTTGTGGTTTATTTACCTTAGAGGACAATACACCGATGGAATGTTACTATTTTTTGCGGCCTGAGTATTTGGGAAATGGCTACGCGATAGAATCTCTTAGAAAGATTTTCGAATACGCTTTTTCAGAGCTTGAACTAGATAAAATAGTAGCGTATATAGATCAAGGAAACACACGAGGCTGGAAAGTTGCAGAAAGGTCGGGAATGAAATATATGGGCAATATTTTACGTCAAGATACCAATCTTAAGAGAAAAAATTCAATGTTTTTTTTGATTAATAAAAACGATTATTGTAATCAATCCCAAATTTAGAAGCAGTTTGTCCTATAATTATAAAGATAAGATGTCTTCTAACTCTTTTTTGGATAGATTTAACAGCCCGCTTTTAGGCAACCTTTCTGTTAGTAAACGCCAATTGTTATTTTTTTTAAAGATGATTTTAAATAGCTCTGACGCATCTTCTAATTTTTGATTATTTGCCAAGGATACGGCGGTCCAAAATTTCATTTCAAGGTTTTCAGGAAACATATTTAGTGCTGAATCGTATTCCTTGAGTGCCTTTGTCATGTCGTTGTGTTCTATTGCTAAATCCCCTTTATCCATGTGTTTATAAGCCCTATGAAGCTTTAACAATCTTGAGAGTTCTTTTACGGGTTGCTCGTTATCTTCGACCCTTAAATCGATGATTTTATCCTCCCACTTATTTTTGGCTTCTTTACCGTCTACAATTAAAATCGCTGCCGATTGTTTTCCTCTGATGTCACCTCCTACAGTTTCTGCTGCTTCCATTGTTTTTACGATTCTTTCAGCTAAGGGTAAATTAACATTCGATTCAAAACTTTTAGCCATTGTTGACCAGACTTTATCGGTAAGCATCATGTTAGCTTGTACAGAAAAATTGTTACCTTCTATATGTCCAGCGTGTTTGATGCATTTTGATCCCGTGTGAGCGGCAACTCTTCCTCGGGCGTCCAAAATTGCGACTTGCCTCACATCTCTCCCATTGTCGTCTGAAAGCAATATATTCAAGGCTTCTTCTGGCGATTTCCCTTGCTTTAAAAGTTCGAGTCCTCGTAAACCGAAAGATACATTAACAAGCGATTGTGTAGCTACAACGCCCACTCCTGATTCGCCCCATGAAACAACCCCTCCCACTGAAAAGTAATGACTTTGTACTCCCACACCCATTTCGCCTGTTTTCTGATCTCTACATACAATAGAGTAGGTGTGGGCAAATCGCCCATTTTCAACTTTGATTCCGCTAATTTCCATATTTAAAACAACCTATTCGTTTTTTATTATTTTTTTGCTTAGTTCTAATGAGTTAATATTCTAAAGATTTTAAATAATAACCTAATAACCAAATATTTTAGCAGATTTTCTTGAAAGTAATAAAAAGATTTATTTTAAATCTGGACTTAGTCTTAATATGTCAAGTTTAAGAGAACTATTTAAGGAATGGAACGAGCTAAATAATAAAGCTGGAGCATCCATGGGTCAATTTGATTTTTCGACAATAAAAGAAATTCGCAAAGAGCAATCAAAACTCGAAAATGCAATATTTGAAGAATTGAAAAAGCATGCGTCCGATGAAATTTTAAAAATCCTTCCGGAAGAAGGATGCGGTGAAATGGAAATGGGCTATGAAACGAATGGAAACATATTTTATTTTGTAATGCTGGATCCAGAATTTATAGAAGACGAAGAAACAAAACTATTAGCTATTACTATAAACCTCAAAAACAAGGTTGATTTAATTAAGGATTTCGAAATTAAAGATTAAATTAAAAAAAAAAAAAGAAAAGAAGTCTTATCTTACCCACGTCCATTTAAATACTTTTAACAAGGTCTTTTCTTGGTAGATGGAACTATTTAATAATTTTAAGAAAATTCTCCTTAAAATCTGAAAAGGGTTTAATTACATTTAACCACTTTCATATTGAAATGTAGAAATACTAACAGTTAAATACGAAACCGATAATTTACTATTTGGCTTATAATGCCCAAATTAATAAAACTATTAAAAGTGGTATAATTTAATGTCGGAAAATGAAATTAAAAACCAAATTAATTTAAAACAGAATGAAATAAGTAAAATTGAAGAAGAATTTAAAGAGAAAAGCTCTTCTATTAAAAATGAAGTTGAGGGAGAGTATAATCCTAAAATTAATGAGAGTAATTCTAAATTAAAAGCCGAGCAGGAGAAGTTTGATGAAGCTATGGCTAAAGCTGCTGAATGGAATGCAAAAAAGAAGGAATTAAAGATTTCTTTAAAAGGGTTAAAAAAAGGAACATCAACATTAATTAAAGAAAAAGAGAAAACATTAGATCTAAAACTAAAGGAAACTAATAACGAGAAAAAGACAAAAATTAAAGCGCTAAATACAGAAATAAAGGCATTACAAAAAAAGTTAACTGATTTGGAAAAAGCTTCCACTGCATAAATAATTGAGTATTATCCTCAATAATCAATTGGTCTTCATTTAAAATCATCTAAGTTCATCTAAATTCCATGTTATTAACCATGTTAATAAAGCTAATTTATTTATAGATTTCAAGATTAACGATTAAAATTAAAAAAGAAAAATAAGGAACATATTTAAAATTTATCGGCGTTATCGTACCACGCTGGAAACCATTGATAATAGTCTTTTGGAAAAGCCAATTGTAATCCTTCGTAAGTAGATTTAACCAATGCGATCTTTCCTGAACGATCGCGATGAATAACGATTAATCCCTGTTTTTCTAGCGTTTCAAAAATCTTTCTCAATTCGGAGCGACCCCCTCCTATATCCTCTCGAACATCGTCTGGAATCATATATAATCCTGGGTTCACTTTATAATCGTGAGAAATAACTTTTAATACGTTTTCCTCGTTTACTTCTAATCCTTTGAATTTAGATTCTTTTTTCGAAATTATTGGAGCATTTACTTCGCCGTTCCATCTCATTCTCATGGGTTTGTTATAGTTAGGTAGCATAGCACAAAAGCGATATATTATCATTTTCTGCACTTCGTTAGTTCCAGCAACAATTTCACCAATTTTAGCTTCGCGTAAGATTCTTTCAGCAGGTAGAAACTTTGTAAGACCATCCCCCCCCAATACTTGAATGGCTTTAAGTCCAATATCTCTCGCAGTTTCTGTGCTAATCATTTTTGCTATTGAAGCTTCTACCATTGGTTCGCCCCCATTATCTATTAATTTAGCACAATGATAAGAATATAATCTTGCTAGCTTTGCTTTCGCTATAATTTCAGCGATTTCGTTCTGAATCCCTGGAAACTGATTAGTTGTTCTTCTAAATTGAACTCGTCTTTTAGAATAGTGAAATAACAAATTTATTACATCTTCAAACAATCCACTAAAAACTGCAGCACCAATTAATCGCTCGAAGTTTAAACCTGCCATCATCACGTTCCAGCCGTTTCCAACTGCACCAATACGATTAATATCAGGAATTCTAACGTGATCAAAATCTATATACCCGTTTGGAACGTTATCAAAGCCAATTAAGGGGTTGATTTTTTCTAAAGTAAATCCTGGTCTGCCTTTTTCAACCATAAAAGAAGTTATATGACCATATTGTTTGCGAATAGCTGGATCATCGCTAGTTTTTGCGTAAATAAAATACCTATCTGAAACACCAGCTCCAGTGATATATCGCTTTTTACCGTTTATTATCCAATCGTCTCCATCCTTTACAGCGGAAGTAAAAACATTAGCAGCGTCAGATCCTGCAAAAGGTTCTGTAATGCATACAGCTCCCAATTCTTCACCACTCGCAATTTTAGGAAGCCAAGCTCGTTTTTGATCTTCGGTACCAAACCTTAATAATTGTTCCAACCCAGCCAACATACTTACGCAGAATACGTGACCTACAGCATAAAGTCTGCCTAATTGCTCTGCAACGATACAACTTCCAGTAGCGCCTAATTCTAAGCCACCGTACTCTTTTGGAACTCCAACTCCAAAATAACCTTTATCAGCAACTTTCTTTACTAATGGCCATGGGAATTTTGTATTCCAAAAATATTCCTCTGCTTCTTCAAAATTTTCCTCTACAAATACTCTTACATCTTTATAAATGGCTCTTTGATCTTCATTCCACCAGAAAAATTCTTCACTCAACCTATTTCATCCTTTATTAATTATTAAAATTGAAATAATAATATTGGATTTAGTTTTTAATATATCTAAAACTTTAGGAAATTTGGTGAGAAAATTTAAAATAATATGTTATACTATGGTTTTAAATGATAATTTCTTACTATATTATAATATCACCATAGTTATGGTTAAAATAGAGTGGATAAAAAATTTCTATACCAGCTTCTTTAAGAGAAGGCCCCAGAACTACAAACACATTGGCTAAAAAATATTACATAGTCATATACTTATTAATTATGGTTCTGAGCTCTCAACCACTTATTTTTTGGTTTTGGATTTATTGGAATAATTTTTATCTGACGGGGACAATATTTTACGTTTTCTTTCCGTTAATTTTCTTTATAGGGGTTTTCATTTTAATCATCAGTTCTATTCTGGTCTCAAAAATATTTCTTTTAATTACTAATTTAATACACCCGCCTCAAGAAGGTATATTTTATTTCAAAAAAGATGACAAAGACTTTTGTTATTGGAGTTTAAGAGCCGTGATAAAGAAGTGGCCTATTTGGTTATCAAGACAATTATCTCTTCCTTTTTTTGAAATTTTAGCATATAAAATATTAGGAGCAAAAACTAGTTTTAAAAACGCTTTACATGATGGTTGGGTTGATTGCGAGTTTGTAACGCTTGGGAGAAACGTTAGAATTGGCCAGGGAACTGTAATTATGTCGAATTTAATAGTAAAAGATAGGTTAATTTTTAAACGAGTAGTTTTAAAGGATAATGTAATTATTGGAGCCCATTCTCTTATATTACCCGGCACCATTATCGAACCAAACACTATCCTTGATTCAAATTCTATAACTAAAATAGATCAGCATTTAGATAGTAATTCCATATATCGCGGTAGACCTGTTAAAAAAATATTAGAAACTAGTGCTATCACTAATAAAGAAATAATTAAAAAAAGCATTTTTGAAAAAGATACATCTATTACGCAAATCGAAGCATTTTTAACAGCACAAGGAACAAATTTATCAGTTCCGTTCCAATTTTATATTATAACTGGTACAATCATAATAGGATTTTCTTTTTTGTTGCCTGGATTTATTTTTTACCTGTTTTTGTTTGGATTTTTAGCGCCGGGTTTGTTGTCTCAACCCTTTAATATCGAGATTTTTTTAAATCCATATAACTACGGTCTATTGTTTCTAACTCCATTAATAATTATATCTTGTTATTTATTACATTTGTTTTTCGTAGCATTATTTACAAGATGGTTCTATAAATTAGCAGATAAAAGAGGTCCTTCTCAAGGCGTTTTCGATAGAAATCTGGATGAGTCATCAACAACTCTTGATTATTATCATTTCAGGTCATTCCTCATGAAATATCCTGTTTTTGCGTTCTCACGCTCTCCATTCCCGTGGTTAGTTAATTGGGAGTTGAATTTTATAAAATCTAACAAAATTGGAAAGGGGACGGTGTTAGAAGAGACTTTTATCCACAGTCACATAAATTTAGGTGCTAATTGTTATTTAGGTACTTCATCACATATTACAAATCATTTAGTTGATGGGGTGTATGGGGCGGAAAATTTAATATTTGTTGGTGTAGAGATAGGTGATAAATCTATACTAAATGCTATAACGGGAGGATTACCCGGTACTGAGATTGGAGATGATTCTACATTTCTACCCGGATGTACTACGATTAAATATGATAAATTAGATGGTAATGGCATATATCATGGGTTTCCAGCTAAACGGATGAAAAAAGAAGATATTATTGATTATTTAGGAGGTGATTATTCTGGAGAATAAAGAGCGAGACTTATCTGAGAAAGAAGATGAGTCAGTTGCGATCGCGTCATACCCTATAACAACAAATACCTTTCATTGGACCCCTCTTGCGTCCGTAATCTATACAATTCTAC
>Ga0209121_10003177_pt1 | contig 16039 bp, 17 predicted proteins | sample Cruoilmetagenom3_FD_187292 | JGI IMG/M metagenome (GOLD analysis project Ga0209121, IMG submission 187292) | Oil polluted marine microbial communities from Coal Oil Point, Santa Barbara, California, USA - Sample 3 (SPAdes) (version 2) | ecosystem: Environmental > Aquatic > Marine > Oil seeps ... | reverse complement strand
CCCGACCGATATCGCCGACACGATCGTCGCCGCGATTCAGGATCAGTTCAAGGATGAAGCGATGAAGGCCCTGTGGAATGACCCGAACTTCTACGAGTGGACCGCCGTCAACGAGATCACCGATTCCTACTACGACTCCTACCGCGATCTTCTTGGGATCGAGAAGTAGGAGTCTGCGATAACGCGGAAAACGAGCCAAAATAGCGGGAGGGGGATCTCCCCTCCCGCTTCTTTAATAGTGCTAAAGGATTGATCATGGCCGATCACTTAGTAGTTGAGCACCTGACCAAGGTCTATAAACGCGGTGATGTCCTCGCCCTGGACGATATCTCCTTCTCGGTGAAAAAAGGCGAGTTTCTCGTTCTCATCGGTCTATCAGGTTCTGGGAAGTCGACGCTTCTTCGTTGCATCAACCGGCTGATCGAGCCGACAGCGGGGAAAGTCTACTTTGACGGGATCGACGTCACGGCCGCGAGTTCAAAAGATCTCCGCCACCTCCGACGCCGCATGGCAATGATCTTTCAGCAGTTCAACCTGGTGAAACGCTCGTCAGTGCTTACAAACGTCCTTTCCGGACGGTTGGGATACGTCAACCCCTGGCTGTCGGCCGCCCACCAGTTTCCCCATCCTGAGATCAAGATGGCGATGGCCAATCTCGAGCGGGTGGGGATCCCAGAGCAGGCCTACAAGCGCGCGGACGAGCTCTCTGGCGGACAGCAGCAGCGGGTCGGTATTGCCCGCGCCCTGATGCAGGCGCCGGAGTTGCTCATGGCCGATGAGCCGGTCTCGGCGCTCGACCCCGCCACCTCCCACTCCGTGATGCGCTACCTGGAACTGATGAATCGTGAAGACGGGGTCACCGTGATCGCTAGTCTCCACTTCCTTTCCCTTGCGCGCCGTTATGGAACGCGCATCCTAGCACTTAAGGACGGGAAGATCGTGTACGAAGGACTCCCCTCCGAGATCGATGAGGCGCGCTTCAAGAAGATCTATGGCGAAGAGGCCGAGCAGGTTGAAGTCCACTAGGGCGAACAGTCTCCCAGCACTGTTGGGGGCGATAAAGCCAAGGCTGTTCGCTTTTCTATTGGACTGGGCATCGTGGGGATATGTGGCCTACGCCGTCATGTTCCTCATCAATCGCTACTGGTTCGTCCGCTACGTGAACTTCTACGGCACGTTGACCCTCCCAATCTGGGGTTGGCCGCTCGTCGTCCTTTCGACCCTCGAGTTGGTGGTACTGGGCCATGCCTTCGGGCACAGCATCGGATTGAGCCTGTTCGGACTGAGGTTGCTCACTCACTCACATCGCTTCCCGAGAACGCAGGACCGAATCAGCCGCTACCTGTGGTGGCATGCCGCCGTACTTTTACTCCCGGTCAGCCTGTGGCGATCAGGGCGGGAATGCCTCTTACTCCACGACGTTCGATCAAAGACGTACATGGTCCCCCTTGCAGAGGTGAAGGACGAGCTTCCCGTAACCAAACCACGACCGTGGTACCTGACGAATCGCGGCTTGATGACGGTTGCTCTTATCGGACTCACGTTCTGGGTCGGATGGCTGGCAACGCAGATCAACCTGGAGCGCCTATTCAGCCGTGCTCCCAAATCAGCTTACTTGTGGAAGGCGCTTGTCACACCCGACTTTGAACACCTCGCCATGCCTGACCCGGAGTTAAAGGACTCGATCATGGGGGGAATGCTCGAGTCGATCTTCATGGCCCTGTTGGCCACGATCTTCGGAGGTCTTATCGCCTTCCCTTTAAGTTTCCTTGGGGCACGCAACATCATGGGGTTCAGTCCGCTCGGCTGGTTAATCTATACGCTGGCGCGCGCGTTCTTTAACATCTTCCGATCGATCGAGTCGATCCTGTGGGCCGTGGTGTTCGCAGTGTGGGTCGGGTTCGGCCCGTTTGCTGGTGTGCTCGCTTTAACGATTCACACCATTGCCGCGCTAGGTAAACTTTATTCAGAACAGGTCGAGTCGATCGATCCTGGACCCTTAGAGGCGATCGCCGCCACCGGCGCTCGCCGCTGGCAGGTCGTCCTCTACGGGGTCATCCCACAGATTATCCCTTCCTACCTCGCCTTCTCCCTCTACCGTTGGGACATCAACGTGCGCATGTCCACGGTGATCGCTCTCGTCGGTGGAGGTGGAATCGGACGCATTCTTTTCTACTACAAGGGGCAGGTGGGACGCCTCTCAAACGCGTGGAATCAGGTGGGAGCAGTGGTCTTTGCCATAGTCGCTGTGGTCTGGCTGCTTGACTATATCAGCGGCCGCGTGAGGGAGAAGATCATCTAGGATGAAAGACCGTTACTATGCCGGATTCATGCAGGAAAAGCCGCGTTGGATGAGAAGTCTCGCCGATCTGCGAGGGCGACTGTTCGTTTTTATCACTGATGCGATCGCTCTTATCTACCTTTGGACCATGGTCTCCTACTGCTGGAACACATTCGTGTTTCACACCAAAAGCTTTGTCACGCTCCCGTGGTGGGTGATGCTCCTCGTGGTTATTGAGGCTGCCGCGCTGTGGGAGAACTTTGGAGTATCAATAGGGATGAAACTCCTTGGATTACGCCTCACCAGCGCGGACGGCAGCGCTCCATCACTGGGAAACCGCGCTTTGCGCTATCTCACCTGGCACTTCTCCGGGCTCCCCCTTGTGGGAGTGATGGCAGCAAAGGACGGGCAGGCGTGGCACGATCGATTAAGCGGGCTACGGGTGGTGGGCGCTAAGGATGTGGAGACGGAGAGGTACCCCTGGTACCGCCGGAGCTGGTCGATCGCGTTGTTGGTGTTGTTGATCGTCACCCTGGTGGCGGCGATGCTCGTTACACGCGTCGACTTCGTGAAGTTCTTCACCGGTGCTCCGAAAACCGGCAGGATTTGGAGGGCGTTCTTGAGCCCAGAATGGTCACTTCTCGGAGATGGGATCCGCCTCCTCATCGTCACCATCTTCATGGCGTTCATGGCCACGCTATTCGGGGTGCTGATTGCAGTGCCGCTAAGCTTCCTGGCTGCACGCAACCTCACGCAGGGGTTGCTTGGTCGCACGGTGTATACGATTGTGCGCGGTGCCATGAGTATCACACGTTCGATCGAACCGATCATCTGGGCGATCATCTTTGTTGTCTGGGTTCGGGTGGGGGCGTTTCCAGGTGTATTGGCACTCTTTGTGCACTCGGTAGCTGATCTCACTAAGCTCTACTCCGAGCGGTTAGAATCGATCGACCCTGGTCCGGTGGAAGCGATAAGGGCCACCGGAGCGAACAGAGTGCAGGTAATCATCTACGGGATCATCCCTCAGATCATCAATCCCTACCTCTCGTTCACCCTTTATCGCTGGGACATCAACGTCCGCATGGCAACGATCATCGGGATCGTTGGTGGAGGGGGGATCGGCCAACGCCTCTACCAGTACACCAAACTCTGGCGCTGGAGCGAGGCAGGGTTACTGATGCTTCTCATCATGCTGGTCGTCTGGGCGATGGACTACACCTCATCCCGGCTGCGAGCCCGCTTGGGCTAGAAGAGCGGACCGCAGATCTGTAAGAGTCGGGCCTTTCCCTTCTGAGTGATTTAACGAGTGAGTAATCGATTGAGAGATTGAATGATTTAGTGATTGAGTAATTGAGTGATTTACCTCCACAATCTCTCAATCTCCCGCTCACTCAATCTCTCAATTCTCCGATCTCCCGATTAAGAGACCAGATTCTCCAGGTACTCCTGAATGTCCCCCAGTCCGTAGGTAGTTTTAAGCGCCTCGTTGTCCTCCAACCATGCATCCTTGATCGTATCATCACGTCTGATCTCGATGTCCTTGATCCCAAGGCTCGCTACCATTCGTTTGGCTTCCTCTTCGATTTGCTTGTCTTTCACACGAAATAGAAATCGGGAAAAATCCGGCATCTTTCCACCTCCAAGGCTAAAGTATACCGATTCGATGCGGGCACGTCAGGCTCTGCAAGGCTCGACTCCCCTCGCAGATCAGGATACCCTCTAAAGTATGCCGAAAACCATGCCTGGAAAGATCAAGGTTATCCGAGTCAAGGAAGAGGACTGTCCACAGCTACTCGTGCTGCTTTCCGCGATCCACGCGGAGGAACATCCCGAGGATCCACAAACGGTAAAGGACGTCGAGATGGGGGTACGAGAGAGTCTTAAACGCTACGACGCGTTTTCTTCCGATTCGAGCTGGTTCCTAGCTGCCCTTTTCGATGGAGAGCCAGTCGGGTATGCCGCGCTTGTTCGCATTCCCAAACTCGACAAGCGCGTCGGTTTCCTCTACCTGGATGAGTTACATGTCCTTAAAGGATACCGCCGCCGTGGGGTGGGAACGGCCCTCCTTGGGGAGGCGTTCGCGCTTGTCAACAGGCTCGGGCTCGCTGGAATCCGCCTTTTAACCCGGCCACAGAACTCATCAGCGCAGCGTTTCTACGAGAAGCGCGGTTTTTCCGGGAACCGCGCCATCCTCTACCAATGGATGACTGGACCGAAGGATAATTCCCGTCTAGAATCAGAGACATGAAAACGGTCGATCTGATCAGAAAGAAGCGTGACGGGGAGAAGCTCACTCGGGAAGAGGTCGAGTTTTTAATCGAAGGATACGTGGAAAGGAAGGTCCCTGACTACCAGGTCGCTGCCCTGTTGATGGCGATTTACTTCCAAGGGATGAACGATGAGGAGACAATCACTCTCACCGATGTGATGGCACATTCAGGCACCATGCTCGACCTCTCGGAGATGCCCGGCTTCCCGGTCGATAAGCACTCGACCGGCGGGGTGGGAGACACAACTTCACTTGTTCTCATACCTCTTCTTGCCGCAGCAGGCCTCACTGTGGCCAAGCTCTCCGGCCGCGCTCTCGGGCACACCGGGGGGACGATCGACAAGCTTGAATCGATCCCCGGGTTTCACACCGATCTTTCCCACGAGGAGTTCCTCTCACTGGTCAAGCACTCAGGTGTTGCTCTCGCAGACCACACTGAGGACATAGTTCCGGCCGATCGACTCCTCTACGAACTTCGCGATGTGACCGCCACGGTCGATTCCCTTTCGTTGATCGTCGCCTCGATCATGTCGAAGAAACTCGCTGGCGGAGCAAAGGGGATCGTCATCGACGTTAAGACTGGCGCCGGCGCTTTCCTCCCCAAGCTTGCGGACTCACGAAAGCTCGCAGAGTTGCTCGTCTCAATCGGAACGCATCTTGACCGGAAGGTCTCGGCCTTGATCACCGACATGTCGCAGCCGCTCGGGTACATGGTCGGAAACGCCCTGGAGGTGAAAGAGGCAATCGCCACCCTCAAAGGAGAGGGCCCACAGGACCTGAAGGATCTCTGCTGCGAGTTGGGGGCAGAGCTTCTCCTCTTTTCGGGAAAGGAAAGTGCACGAAACGCGGCAATTGAAACCCTGCGCGGCCTCCTGCACAATGGCTCAGCCCTGAAGAAGTTTAAAGAGATGGTGAAAAACCAAGGCGGCGATCTATCCATCATCGATGATCCTTTGCGACTTCCAACGGCAGCCACAAGGGCGGAGATTCTGGCTTCTCATTCAGGTACCTTAGTTGGGGTTGATGCGCTTGCTGTCGGCCGGGCGGCAAATCTCCTCGGCGCCGGGCGGTTCGTTAAACAGGGCACGATCGATCCCGCTGTCGGGGTCGAGTTACTGCACAAAGTGGGTGACCACGTGCAAGCAGATGAGCCGCTGGCGGTCCTCCACGTGAACGACGTAACAAACCTTAAACAGGCACGCGCGCTGGTGAAGGAAGCCTACGAGATCGGCGAGGGCCCGATCACACCGCGTCCGCTGATCATTGAACGGATCACGGAAGATTGATTAATTTCGCGATTGAGAGATTTAGTGATTGAGTGAGCGGGAGATCGGACGATTAAAAGCTTCAATGATTCAATTACTCAATCTCTCAATTGATTGCTCACCCGCTAAATCACTCACTTTCTAAAGCGAGAACGCCTCTGGAAGCAGGTCTCGGATCGTCGTGCGCTTGAAGTCACCCTGTGGATTTCCCATAAGGACCTCAAGATCGGGGGCGTGCTCGTAGAGGACTTGGCGACAGGCGCCGCAGGGTTGGCAGTGCTCGGCGTCACATATAACCGCGATCTTCACAAAGTCGTGTTCCCCTTCAGAAATCGCCTTAGAAAGAGCGATCCTCTCCGCACAGATTGACAGGCTGTTCACAACGTTCTCCACATTCACACCGGTGTAGACCTTCCCGTCAGCACAGAGAAGGGCCGCCCCAACCGGAAAATTCGAGTAGGGACAGTAAGCGTACTTTCGCGCCTCGATCGCCAGGTTCAACAGCGCCTGATCGTCCATCAGAAACGAATCACTAACCCCACACTCCCAGTGAAACCACCGATGTCAAGCCCCCACCAGCCCGGAGTACGGCTTATGGGAAGGAGGTAGCGAACCTCGACAAACGTCCGCAAGAACGGCAGGCCGATCTCAAACCCAAAGGTGCCGTGCGCGGCGAACGCCGACCAGTAAAGCTCGCCAAGGTGAAGAGCAGCAAGAGCCGCATCCACTTCCGTCTCAAACCCTGGAACATCGAGGGCAACCTCCGGGGTGATCCTCCCTTGAATGAGGTCGAGCCCCAACCCAATATCGATCCCGGCGATCAACAGGTCGAGTCGCTTTACGAGGTCGGTGGACAGCATGAACGTGAAAAAGGAGACATCAGCAGTGACCGTCGCTTCAAAGCCATCAGCTTCAAACTGCTCATGAAGGAGCGGCTGGGGCACCATAAGATCAAACAGGTCGGCAAGCCCGCGCAGCAGTGCGTCATTTAAGAATCCACCCGAGAGTCGCAACCCGTCGATTAGGACAAACGGGAGAGAAAACTCGATCGACCCACCGAGAAGCGGAACCGGAAAGAGGAGGGGCAGGGCACTCACCTCCATGTCAATCTCGTTCAAAACCTCGGCTGCCTCTGCTGGAGGAACTCCGAGCGCACCGAGAGCTCCCTCGGCTGCCACCGTCACCTGCGCCAGCGTCGTGGTGAGATCGAGTGTATAAAACGGGATCTCCACGCCGATCCCGAACGCGAAGGCCGTTACAGGAAGGAGGGCGATCAAGAGCGCGATCGCCCCTTCTAGGATTACTCCTTTTTGTCTCATCGTCGGTTCCATCCCTCCCACTCACGGCGCTTCAGCACAGCACGTTTGATCTTCCCGCTGGTCGTCTTGGGAAGTTCACTCACAAACCCGATTGCCCGTGGGTACTTATACGGCGCGGTGACGCTCTTTACATGATCCTGTAGTTCTTTCACCAGTTCCTCAGAAGGAGTATACCCATTGGCGAGGATGACAAACGCTTTCACAATCTCCCCCCGCTCGCGATGCGGTGAGGCGACAGCGGCTGCTTCTACCACTGCAGGGTGGCTAACCAATGCGTCTTCCACCTCGAACGGGCCGATCCGGTAGCCGGAGGTAAGGATCACATCGTCAGCCCTTCCTTCAAAGAACAGGTACCCGTCCGCGTCCATACGCGCCAGATCGCCGGTCCGGTACCAATTGCCCGAGAACACCTCCCGGTCAAGATCGGGAGAGTTCCAGTACCCATCGAAGATCGCCGGGTTGTCCGGGCGAAGGGCGATCTCGCCGATCTCTCCCTGCACAACCGGGTTTCCCTCCTCGTTGATCAGAGTCACCCCAGGACCTGGCGTCGGCTTTCCCATCGCCCCCGGTTTCACTTCAAGGCCAGGATAGTTGCACACCAGACATATGCTCTCGGTCTGGCCGTAACCATCGCGGATTGTCACCCCAAAAGCCCGCTTAAACGCCTCGATCGGTTCAACGTTTAGCGGCTCACCAGCCGAGAGGGCGTCGCTCAAGGTGAGCTTATACTTTTCCATGTCCGGAAGCTGAGCAAACAGTCGATACTCGGTGGGAGTGGCGCATAGCTTGGTCACCTTGTACTTTTGAAGGAGCTTAAGGTAGCGCTCGGCGTCGAAGCGGCCGTTGTACATCAATTGGCTCGCACCGGTGGTCAGTCCTACCCCGACCGGGCTCCAGTACCACTTTGCCCAGCCGGGAGCAGTCGTTGCCCAGATCACGTCCTTCTCGGTGGCGTTCCACCAATAGCGGGCTGTGACGCGGTTGTGGCAGTACATCCAGCGGTGCTTGTGCACCACTGGCTTGGCGCCCCCTGTCGTCCCCGAGGTGAAGCTGATCGTCATTGGATCCTTTGCGGTCAACTTGACCTTCTCTGTGGGGGATGAGCTTTTCTCCATCAACTCTTCGAAATTGATCCATCCCTCGCGCACTCCTCCGATGAGAATGCAAGTCTCTATTGGAGAGTCACCGCGTGCAGCTTCCACCGCCTCCGCAGTGGAAGCGTCAGCGACGATCACCTTGGCCCCGCTTGCCTGGGCGCGATAGGCGATCTCCTTTGCCTTTAACATCTCCGAGCAGGGGACGGCGACCGCACCGGCGGCGAACGTCCCCAACTGCACTACGTGTGCCTCCGGAAGGCGCGGCAACATGTGCAGGATCGGATTCCCCTTCTTTACGCCCAGTTCGATTAGGGCGCTTCCGAAGCGGCGCGTCTCGCCGAGCAGCTCGGCAAAGGTTACACGCCTTTCGTTCCCATCGGTGTCTTCCCAGAATACCGCCACTTTGTCTGGGTTCTTCTTAGCATGTCCTGTGACGACATCAACGATGTTGTAGTCCGCAGGAATATTCCACTCGAACTGGCGGACTTCCTTCTCATAGTCCAGTTGGCTGGGGCACATTTTTCTTTAATCACCCTGAAGTTTGTTTTGAATTGCAGTGGCAAAGTTTATAGCATATCAATAAGTCTCTTTGCAAACGGGGAGGACGATGAAAGCCTGTGTTGTTTTAAATCCGAACGCCTCCAAGCGATTGATCGCCAAGGGGGTAGCCGCGCTCCCGGTGGTGAAACAGGCTTTGACCTTGGGGACGGTGGTGATCACCTTAGGGACGACTAATGCTCTCGTCGCCGAGGAACTCCTTAAAAGACCGATCGACCGAGGAGCGTTTGCGGCTGGGTTCATCGACGATCGCTGGAACCTAAACGCCCGCCTCGGCGAGGCAGGCGAGATCGTCCTTGTAAGAGGAGAGCCGGCGGAAGTGTCCCCACAGGGACTGCTTGACACACTTAAGGCGGGGGACGTTGTAATAAAAGGGGGAAACGCCCTCGACCCCTGGGGAAACGTCGGCGTCCTCATGGGCTCCCCCACCGGCGGGACGGTCGGTCGCTACCTTTCTCTTTCACTTGTCCGCGGGGTGGATCTTATCATCCCGATCGGCCTTCAAAAGGCGATCCACACGTCCATCACCGATCTCGCAAACGAGCTTGGCAGCGGCCGGATAGACCTTTGCATGGGAATCCCATGCGGGATGCACCCCTTGGTGGGAAGGGTAGTTACTGAGATCGATGCCCTGGAGGCGCTCTTCCCTGTCGAGGCGATGCAGGTCACTAGCGGCGGTGTCGGCCAGGGCGCAGGGAGCGTCTCCCTCCTGATCAAAGGGGAAGAGGCAGCCGTGAGGAAAGCATTCGAGCTAGCAAACTCACTGGTCGACGAGCCGGACCCAGGTCTTGAAGGGAGTGCATGATCGATTCTTACCTCACACTCAAAGAGCCGGTCTCTACGCGTATCACGCGTAAGAAGTCGCGTTTCATCGGACTCCTCTATCCGGCTGCCTCCGAGAAGGAGATCGAAGAAATCCTCGGGCGCGTGCGGCGCAACTACCATGATGCCTCTCACGTTTGCTATGCATACCGTCTAATGGGAGAGTCCGATCCGATAGTTTACACCGAGGATGCCGGTGAACCGGCAGGCTCGGCCGGCGGCCCGATCATGCAACAGGTAGAAGCTGCAAAGTTGTACAATGTATTGGCAGTAGTAGTCCGTTACTTCGGGGGCAAGAAGCTTGGCCTGGGAGGGCTGATCCGCGCATACGCCGATGTCACCAAGGAGGCTCTCGTAGAGGCGACAATCGTGGAGGTGAAGCGTCATGTTAAGATCGAAATCCGTTTTCCACCTGAACTGGGCTCGGCGGTGATGGGATTGATCCATCGACACATAGCAAACGTGGAGAAAGTGACATACGACGAGGTTGGCCACGTGCGCATCTTGTTGCCGCCGAGCCTCCTTTCTCGCTTCACGGCGGAACTTAAGGAGGCGAGCGGGGCGCGGGCAAGTTTAAAGGAAGTTCAATGATCGATTCGATCACCGGCCGCCTGGTGCGCATCGGAGGCGATCACCTGGTGATTGAGACCGGGGGGATCGCCTACCGTATCTTCTGCCCGACGCGTGCCCTGTCCACGTTTCATTCCGGAGAAGAGGCAGTCGTCTACGTCCACCTCGTCGTACGCGACGATGCGATCCACCTCTTCGGGTTCACCACCGAGGAGGAACGGAGGATCTTCCGTAGCCTGCTTCCAGTCGGCCAGATCGGACCGCGCCTTGCTTTACAGCTTCTCTCCACGCTTTCACCGGAGGCGTTTGTGGAGGCCGTGGCGACCGGTAACGTGGAGCAGCTAGTGGCAGTGAAGGGGATCGGGAGGAAGACGGCACAGCGGATCTTGGTCGAACTGCGCGACAAGGTCAGCCCTGAACTCCTTGGAGCACCCACGGTTCTCCCTCTCTCACAGAAGGAGGAGACTGCCCTGCGCGCCCTCACCTCAAAGTCCCTCGGTTTCTCGCGCCGGGAGGCGCGGCGGGCACTCGAACGCCTGCGCGAAGAGGATCTCCCTCTAAAAGAGCTCGTACGTCGCGCACTCGAGATCATTGGAACGTGATCGTGCGTATCCTCGGCATCGACTACGGCCGCCGACGCCTCGGACTTGCCTTAAGCGACGAGGGGGGAATCCTGGCAAGCCCTCTTGCTGTCTACTCACGCCGTAAATTGGACCAGGACCTTGCTTTCCTCGCCCACCTCATCGAGGAGAGAGGAGTTAAAAAAATCGTCCTTGGATTGCCGCTTAACATGAACGGTTCCCTCGGGGAGATGGCGCAGGAGATGCTCACCTTCGCCGCATCATTGCATGAGGCAAGCTCGCTTCCAGTCGACACCTTCGATGAGCGCCTCACGAGCATCGAGGCAGAACGGGTACTGATACAAGCGAACCTATCGCGCAAACGCCGGAGGGCGCAGAGCGATAGCCTTGCCGCTGTCCTCATCCTGCAGGGGTATCTTGACAGCTTGAGAGACTAACGCCCTTTTCTTCACCCACTATCTTGTCTCCCGCCTTCCAAGCAAGCCTCGATAAAGGCCGCGATATCGCCGTCAAGGACCGCGTCGACATCCCCTGTCTCTGTCAAAGTACGGTGGTCCTTCACCATATGGTAGGGATGAAGGACGTAGGAGCGAATCTGACTGCCCCACTCGATCTCTTTTAACTCCCCCTGTAGTTCCTCCAGCTTCTTAGCCTCCTTTAGGCGGAGAAGCTCGGCAAGCCGGGAGCGAAGGACCCTCATCGCTGTCTCCTTGTTCTGACGTTGGCTGCGCTCGTTCTGACAGGAGACGACGACCTTGGTAGGAAGGTGGGTGATCCGCACCGCTGAATCGGTGACGTTGACGTGTTGCCCACCCGCACCAGAAGAGCGGTAGGTATCGATGCGCAGATCTTTGGGGTCGATCTGGAGCTCCTCTGCCTCAGTGACCGGGATGACGCTCACCGCGGCAAACGAGGTGTGACGCCGGTGGGCCGCATCGAACGGTGAGATCCGCACCAAGCGGTGCACCCCCTTTTCCACCTTGAGGTTGCCGTAGGCATAGCGCCCCTTGACCTCCAACGTGGCGCTGCGGATCCCCGCCTCATCACCCGAGCTCACCTCAAGCAGCGCCGCCTTGAACCCCGCGCGCTCGCAGTATCGTCCATACATGCGAAGGAGCATCTGGGCCCAATCCTGGGAGTCGGTCCCTCCTGCACCGGCGTTGATCGAGAGGTAACAGTCACCAAGATCGTAGGGATCGGAGAAGGTGAGCTCGATGCGAAACTGGCGCGTTTCTTCCTCAAGCTTAGCGAGCCTTGTTTCAAGCGTCTTTAGCTCCTTCTCATCCTCCGCCTCCACTGCCATCTGATGGAGAATCTCTACCTCCTCCATCTCCTCACTCAAGGCGCGGTAGCGAGAGAGAAGAGCGCGGTTTTGCTCCAGGCGACGGCTCGCCTCTGCGGCATGACCGCGTTCTTCCCAGAACCCAGGGGAGGCCATCTCCCTCTCTAGATCATCGATCTGCGCCTTGATTCCAGCCGGGTCAAAGGTGATCACCGATCTTTCCCAGGATGCTGCGCAGGTTTAAAAGCCTCTCTTCGTCCATTCATCCCCCTTAATTCGGCTCTTCGCTATTCAGTGTGGGTAACCTGGTGCTGAGCTCAGATAAGCTCAGCTTCGGGTTATCCGCTTGAACCGAGGGCCTTTAAAACTATTAGGAAGCAAGGAGACCAGGAAAAGGATTGACTTTTTGCTTCCTTCATATCAGAACTGCGGCCTTGTCTTTCCTCCCGACTTCCTGGGTTCCTTATTGTAACTGTGGGTAAGCTTACCGTCTGACTACCCACTTAAAACAGCGAGGAACCCTTAATATCGTACACCAACACCTGTCGCTGGAGCGCCTTGCGCCGGCTTTCGCCTAGCTAATCATGACTTTAGTCGGTTGCACGGTTCAGCTCAAGATGAGGCGCTCTTTGTACCTATCTCCTGCCCCACATCGGCGCGGGAACTCGGTCGGCCCGAAAGAGCGAATCGTCCTTCTACCTTGCTGGATCGGCCTATTGTAGATTAGTATCAAAAGCGGAAGATACGAAGTGACGGAGGTAAGATAGTATGGAACGGTCTATTACCATCATTGGAGCCGGTATCTCAGGACTATCTGCAGGGTGCTACGGCCGGATGAACGGCTATCACACTCAAATCTTTGAGATGCACAACATCCCCGGCGGACTGTGCACATCTTGGAAACGAAGCGGTTATACCATCGACAGCTGTCTGCATTGGTTGGTCGGCTCGGCGCCGGGTAACGGCTTCTACCGGTTGTGGGAAGAGGTGGGTGCTGTGCAGAGACGGCGCATGATCAACCACGAGGAATTCGTACGGATTGAGGGAGAGGGGAACAAGGTCTTCATCGTCTACACCGACATCGACCACCTGGAGCGGCACATGAAAGCACTTGCCCCAGAGGACAAGGACCTCATCGAGACGTTCACCAAGGCTCTCCACCGCTTCACTCGCATGAGCATGCCGGTGGGGAAAGCCCCGGAGCTATACGGCCCGATTGATGGACTGAAGATGATGGTGAAGATGCTCCCATTCCTGGGGCTGTTCAAGAGATGGGGTAGGACATCGATTAAGGATTTCGCGCACCGTTTCAAGAACCCATTCCTGCGCGAAGCGTTCGCGCTCACCTTTGACATGCCCGACTTTCCGATGATGGCTCTGATGATGACGCTTGCCTGGATGCACAACAAGTCGGCCGGCTATCCAATCGGGGGTTCGCTGCCGTTTGCACGTGCGATTGAACAACGCTACCTCGATCTGGGAGGAGAGGTTCAGTATTCCTCCCTGGTCAGCAAGATCTTGGTGGAGAACGATCGAGCGGTCGGCGTACGCCTGGCCGACGGCACGGAACACAAAAGTGACATCATCATCTCCGCTGCAGATGGCCACACCACGATCTTCGATATGCTTGAAGGAAACTACGTCAACGACAAGATTCGGGGATACTACGAGAACCTCCCCGTGTTCCCTCCCCTGCTGTACATCGGCTTGGGTGTGGCGCGCTCGTTTGACGACCTACCGCAGACCGTTTCGGGGATAGACTTTCCCCTTGCTTCGCCTATCACGATCGATGGGAAGCAGCGCAAGCACCTGGCAGTGCAGGTATACAACTTCGATCCAGACCTTGCCCCACCGGGAAAGACCGTCTTGCGCGTCATGTTAGAATCCGACTACGAACGCTGGAAGAGGCTGCAAGAGGATCCTGACCTCTACAAGGCGGAGAAGGAGCAAGTCGCAGACCAGGTTATTGCGGGCCTTGAACAGCGGTTCCCGGGGATAAGCTCGCAGGTGGAGATGTGCGATGTAGCGACGCCGATGACCTGGGCACGTTACACCGGCAACTGGAAGGGAAGCTTTGAAGGGTGGTTGATTACTACGAAAACGATGGGCATGCGGATGAGTAAAACCCTGCCAGGGCTTTTCAACTTCTACATGGTTGGCCAGTGGGTCGAACCCGGAGGTGGAGTGCCGACCGCACTCATGTCTGGTCGCAACGTCATTCAGGTAATCTGCAAGAAAGATCGAAAGACGTTTGTCACCGCAACACCGTGATATCCAACTCGTCGATCATCGCATCAAAGGAGGGATGGAATAAACGAAGAGAAGATTCGAAAAGAGGAGTTCGCCATCAGCGGCGAGAAGCTGGTCTCTACGGTCAAAGAGCTGGTACGCCAGGGGAACATCCGCCGCGTCACCATCAAGAACAAGGAGGGAAAGACCCTGATCGAGATCCCACTGACATTTGGCGTGGTTGGAGCTGTCCTGTTGCCTACCCTGGCCGCCATTGGCGCCATCGCAGCCCTTGTGACCGAGTGCACCATCGTCGTGGAGAAGGTCGAAAAGGACGATGACTCGGCTTGAGCGTTTTGACAGACGGCGTTGCTAGGGATGACTGGAGATTGCCGCTACACTGTAAGATGAATCCTATTGACCAAGGAGATCAAGAGGCAAGATGTGATTCCAAGGATTTGTGCGTGCTGGTGAACTCGCGTTGCGATTTATGCCCCCAGAATTTCATGGCGAGCTTGCACATTCTTGCGAAAACCCTAATATGGGATTAGAGAAGGAGGTGACGACGGTGATCACATGTCTTGATGAGCAGAAATCCACACAGATGGCTGCTTGGCTACTCGAGAGAACGAACGGGAGGATGAAGTATCTCAAGCTTATCAAGCTACTCTACATCGCTGACAGAGAGGCCCTCCGGAGATGGGGACAACCGCTAACTGGAGACTCCTACTATTCGCTTCCACATGGTCCAGTTGTGAGCCGAATTCAGAATCTTATCACGGACGATCCAATGTTCTCAGAGTCGACATACTGGTGCGACTTCATTGAGAGAGTGGATTATGACGTAGTCCTTACTTCGATTCCCAAGTATGATCGTCTCTCAGAAGCGGAGATCGAGCTACTGAGGGAAATCTTCGACGAGTATGGCCTGATGAGCCGGTGGCACCTCAGAGATCTTACTCATAAGTTCCCAGAATGGCAAAATCCAGATGGAGGCAGCATTCCGATATCCTACAAGGACATTCTGAAGGCAGTCGGGAGAGAGAACGAGGCAGAGGAGATTGCCTCTGAGATCGAAGCGGACAATTTCGTGTTCAATCTGCTGGAGTGCTAACGCATGATCAAGCTGGGCACCACCTTCTGGGGAGGGTTCCCCGATGATCCAGACAGGAGGCACCTGTGGTTTGTTATCAGTGATCCAGACAGCAATCATGGTCTGGCCGTGATTGTCAATATGACCACTTATCGGGCTGGAAGTGAGGATTGCTGTGTGCTCCAGCCAGGCGACCATCCAGCGGTCAAACATGAGAGTGTTATCAACTACCTGAGAGCTCGCAACGTTCCAGTGGCAAGTATAGAGAAGGCCCACAAGAGCCAACCTGATTGCATAGTGTTTGCTGAAACCGCAGATCTAAAATTGATTATCAGGATCCTAGAAGGAGCGCAGAAATCGAAGCGTATTAACGCAGAATGCCGCGCAATCGCTGACAGGGAACTCAAACGCTGCCAACCAAGCGGTGAAGAGGATTGACACCCATTGTGGATCACCAGTACTGTTTGAGAACATCCATCAATCTCTAACGAGCAGGGAACGGATAAAGTGCTCTTCTCATTCACCTAAAGACACTGTATCAAGAACCTCTTGGATCATCTGGATCAACCCACGGGCATACCTATTGAAGAAATGATTTCCAGAGCGGAAGCTACATAAGAAATCGGTATTATATCCCCGAAATTGTCTCCACGGTCAAAAAGGCTGGTTCGTC
>Ga0209121_10003175_pt1 | contig 16042 bp, 18 predicted proteins | sample Cruoilmetagenom3_FD_187292 | JGI IMG/M metagenome (GOLD analysis project Ga0209121, IMG submission 187292) | Oil polluted marine microbial communities from Coal Oil Point, Santa Barbara, California, USA - Sample 3 (SPAdes) (version 2) | ecosystem: Environmental > Aquatic > Marine > Oil seeps ... | reverse complement strand
TGCTGTAGAATCTGACATCTTCCTCCTCCTTATATAAATATAAATTAATTTATTTTAACAAAGCGAGCGTAAAAAGTCAAACAAAGTGCTCTTTCCCTTACTCCATCTCTTTCAATCTCTGTTTCAATTTTTTTAGTTTATATTGAAGAGCTTCTCTTTTCTCTTTTTCTTCTTTTACAAGTTTTTGGGGAGCTTTACTTAAAAATTGCGGATGGAGAACTTTTTTCTCAAGAAGAAGGAGCTCTTTGTTCAGCTTTTCCACATCTTTTTTTAATCTCTTTCTCTCTTTTTCAATATCTATCAGATCTTTTAAAGGAATAAATATTTCCACATTACCTGCTAAAGAAGATATAGAACCTTTTATGGGAATTATGTCTTTATTTATAAGTAATTCTTTAGCTTTTGTTAAGTTAACAATATAAGAACTATTTTTCCTCAGAATATTAAGGTTTTTCCTATCGCTTGTTTTAAGAAGTAAATCTATCTCTTTTTGGGGAGGTATTCTCATTTCCGAGCGGATGGTGCGAACTTCTTGAATAACCTCCATTAGAAGGTTCATCTCTTTCTCTGCCTCCTCATCTTCTCTCTCGCTTTCTGGCCAGAGAGAAATCATAATACTTTCTTTATCATCTTTATCTTTAGGTAAACGCTGGTAGATCTCTTCCGTGATGAAAGGCATAAAAGGATGAAGCATCTTTAAGGTTCCTTTTAAAACCTCATAAAGTGTCCATTGAGCAGTATAGCGGGATTCTGCTCCTTTTTTATTCAATAAGCGCATTTTTATTAGCTCTATATACCAATCACAAAATTCCCCCCAGATAAATTGGTATAGGAGTTGAGCTGCCTCAGAAAAGAGGAGACTGTTCAGATTAGAGCTTATTCTTTTAATAAGTGAGGAATAACGACTTAGAATCCATCTATCAGACAATTTTAGGGATTTTTCATTCTTCAGTTCTTTCCGGGGTTGGAAGTCCTGGAGATTCATTAAGGTAAAACGGGAGGCATTCCATATCTTATTGGCAAAATTTCTATATCCTCGGACTCTCTCTTCGGAGAAACGAACATAAGGGGAATCTGTTTTTAGAGCAATGAGGGAAAACCTGAAGGCGTCTGTGCCATACTTTTCCGTTAAAACAAGAGGGTCTATCACATTTCCCCTGGATTTACTCATCTTCTTGCCTTTTTCATCTCCAATTAAGGGATGAATATAGACTTCACGAAAAGGAACCTCACCAGTGAACTTAAGGCTCATCATTATCATCCGAGAAACCCAGAAGAAGAGGATATCCCATCCACTGCACAGGAGGGATGTGGGATAAAATTTTTTAAATTCTTCTCCTTTTTCGGGCCAATTAAGAGTAGAGAAAGGCCAGAGGCTGGAAGAAAACCAGGTATCCAGAACGTCTTCATCTTTTTTAAGATTTTTAGACCCACAATAAGAGCATTCTTCAGGATCATTTACACTTACAATTATTCTTCCACAATTTTGGCAGAACCAGGCAGGAATTTGATGTCCCCACCAGATTTGACGAGAAATGCACCAATCATGAATATCTTCCATCCATCGAAAATAGCTCTTTTTCCAGAAAGAAGGAATGAACTCAATTTTCCCTTCTTTAACTATTTTTATTGCCTGATGAGCTAAATCCTCCATTTTTATAAACCATTGAGGAGAAAGATAGGGTTCTATCAATGTTTTACAACGGTAACAGTGCCCTATTCTGCAGGTGTAATTCTCAATTTTTTTCAGATATCCTTTCTCTTGAAGGTCGTTTACTATTTTTTCTCGACATTTAAACCGTTCTAATCCCTCATAAATTCCTCCTTCCCTGTTTATAGTTCCATCGCTGTTGAGGATATTAATGAAGGGAAGATTATGCCTTTTGCCGATTAAAAAATCGTTAAGGTCATGAGCAGGGGTAACCTTAAGTGCTCCTGTTCCAAATTCGGGGTCTACATATTCATCGTAAATTAAGAGAAGTTCTCGCCCTACCAGAGGCAAAATCAGTCTTTTCCCTTGAAGATTTTCAAACCTTTTATCTTTCGGATTTACGGCTACTGCTGTATCTCCAAGCATCGTCTCCGGTCTTGTAGTAGCTATTGTAAGATATTTTTCTTCTCCCTTAAAGGGGTATCTTATATAATAGAGTTTGCCTATTTTTTCTTCGTATTCCACCTCAATATCAGATAAGGCTGTTTGACAACGAGGACACCAGTTAATGATATAATTTCCCCTGTAGATGTATCCTTGTTTGTAGAGACGAATAAAGACTTCTCTCACTGCATTACTATGTTTTTTGTCCATAGTAAAGGATTTATTTTTCCAACTGCAGGATATACCAAGTCTTTTAAGTTGGGAAAAAATTCTCTCTCCGTATTTTTCTTTCCACCCCCATATCTTCTTATTAAACTCTTCTCTACCTATTTTTTGCCTGTTTAACCCCTTTTTGGCTAACTCTTTTTCCACAACATTCTGAGTAGCTATCCCCGCATGGTCTATACCAGGAATCCAGAGAACCTCATATCCTTGCATCCTCTTGAAGCGAGCCATAATATCCTGAAGTGTATTATTGAGAGCATGACCCATATGAAGAATGCCCGTAATATTTGGAGGTGGCATTACCATAGAAAAAGTATCTCCCTTCCTCCCAGAATAAGGAGAGAAATAGTCTTTCTCTTCCCAGAACTTTTGCCATTTTTTTTCTATCTCTTCAGGTTCGTATCTTTTTTCCATTTTATTAATAACGCCTCTCCTTACTTTTTTCTAAAGAAATCTTACTGAAATAAAGAGAGTTGTCAACCACTTTTGCAGAAATTTTAAACTATTCCTGCAAAGATAACAAAAACTATCAAGGATACTATCACTAAAAGAAGTGAGTTATTCAACCCGGGTTCCATCTGGTTAATTTTCAGCGAAATTCTTTTCCCATATTTTGTGGTGATAAACTTATAAAGAAAAATCCCTAAAATAAAAATAAGCAGGCTTTTTCCTATGTTAGAAAAGGAATAAATCTTGATGGGGTAAGGTAAATCCTTTAATAAGATAAAATTAGATATCCCTCTGGTTATCCAGGAAGGGAAAATGCCTGATAGAAAACAGAGTATAGAAAGAGTAATAAGAGGATAAATCATAGCTTTAGGAACTTTCTTTATTTCATCAGGGAAGAATTCGCTTTTTTCTTTCCCGAAATTCCCTGAGTTATTCTCTTTGGTTCTCTCTTTGCCTAAAAAAATCATCATCAGTTTAATAAAAGAGGCTATTGTTCCCACACTTGCTAAAAAGATAAGAAATAAGGGAAGAGGATACTTCTTTAGAGATGTAGCTATAAGGCTTCTGCTGACAAATCCATTAAAAGGAGGGATTCCCGAGATAGAGAGAGCTCCTATAAGGAAACTTACAGCTACATAAGGCATCTTTTTAAATAATCCCGAGAGTTTTCTTAAATCTCTTTTTCCTGTTGCATAGATTACTCCTCCCATTGAGAAAAAGAGGAGACTTTTAAAAAAAGAGTGGTTGAGAAGATGATAGAGGGAAGCGGTAAGGGAAAGGGTTGAGCCTACCCCAAAAGAAGTAATGATAAATCCCATTTGAGATACACTATAGTAGGCTAAAAGTTTTTTAATATCGGTTTGCGATAAAGCCCAGATTACTGGTATTAAGGCAGTAAGAGAACCTATCCAGACAAAAAGATATTGGAAGTCAATCGCTTCTAAGATATTAATGATTCGCCAGATGGCTAAGAAGGAGATTTTAATTGTTATCCCTGATAAAAGAGCGGAGATGGGGGTAGGAGTATAGGTGTGAGCATCAGGCAGCCAGAGGTGAAGGGGGATAAAAGCTGCCTTAATTCCTATTCCTACTACTATTAAAGAAACAGTTAATTGGAACATAGATGGAGGAATACCTCCTTTTATACTAAAAGTTTTACCTATCTGGGTTAAACTTAAACTACCGCATCCTTGATAAATAAGTCCTATACCCAGGAGAAAAAGAGACATTCCCAGGCTGCTAATGATAAGGTAATTAAAGCTTGCTTTTATAGCTTTACCTTCTTGAGAGTAAGCAATGAGTATATAGGAGGCGATGGATAAGATTTCGAAGAAGACAAACATATTGAATATATCATTGGTAAGAACGACTCCTTGCATTCCTGCCAGCAGAATGAGGAAGAAAAAGTAGAATTTGTATTGATAATTTTTCTCTTTTAGGCTGTAGATGAGGCTAAATAGAGCAATAATTGCTCCTAAAAGAGAGGAAAACCAGGCTAACCCATCCATATGTAAGCATATTCCTATAGGCTGTTCCCATCCACCCAGATTATAGATAAGAGTCTCTTTTTTAATCAAGATATGAATGGTAGAAAATCCAACTATGATTAAGCTAATAATTGTTGAGGATAAACTGATCAACCTGGTTAATCTGAGGTGTGTTTTTAAAAAATTGATTAAGAGAATTAAGCAAGCGGCGAAAAGAGGGATAATTATTAAAAAGAGGGGGATACTATTCATCTTTAGCTAATTTCTCTATCTGAGAGATATCCAGGGTGTGATATTTTCTATACATTTTTAAAGATAAGGCTAAAGCTAAAGCAGTGAGACATATTCCGATAACGATGGTGGTAAGCATAAGGGCTTGAGGTAAGGGGTCTACTACATTTTTTACTCCTTTTTCCATTATAGGAGCAGTTGAGCCGCGACGATGTCCTATTAAGATAAAAAACAGAATCACTGCGCTATTAGTAATATTTAATCCAATTATTTTCTTAATTAAATTTTCCTTCCCTACTATTCCCCAGATTCCTATAAAAAGAATAAGAAAAGTTAAGTAAAATTCCATTTTACCTCATTTTAGCTAAGCTATAGAAAATTAAAATGATTCCTGCCCCCGCTTTTAACCCAATAACTAAATCAAGGAGGAAAATAAACCCTGCTGTGGGAACTTCTTCTACTTTTCCCAGAAAAACATTACTCAAGAAATTTTTCCCCATTACTAAACCAACTATTCCTAAAAGTATAAAAGTAGTTATCATAGATATTTCGAGGAGAGTTATTTTCTGGCGGGAAAAACTTATCTCGGTTAAGGAAATTCCACGGGAGAGGCAAAGGAGAATTATTCCTGCTCCTAATACTACTCCTCCTTGAAATCCTCCTCCCGGGGAAAAGTGACCATAAGAGATAAGATAAAACCCGAAGAGAAGGATGTAAGGCACCAATTTTCTTGAGGTTATACCCACTATTTCCGATTTATCTTCTTTTTCCAATGTTTCTCTCTTCCTTTTTTTCAAGCAGAAAAACTATTGAAGAAACAGTTACCAACAGAGCTATAGTCTCTCCTAAGGTATCAAAGGCTCTGTATCCCAGATAAATACTGGAGACTATGTTAATAGCTCCCGTTTCTCTCTCTCCCCTGGCAACATAATGCTCACTCACCGCAAGATTTAAAGGGAGGTGAGGATAAAATCCAGAGAAAAAAATTATTCCTAATAGCATAATAATAAGTAAAATGAGTATCTCTTTTGCCCACTTTTTGCTCATTTTTTTTCTTCTCTTTCTATTTTGCTGATTGTAACTACAAATAAGACAGTAGCTACTCCTACTCTTATTGCCGTTTCCGTAATAGCTACATCTGGAGCATGAAGAAGGTAAAAAACGAGAGATAGAAGAAAACCGAAGATAGCTAAGGTAATAATGGCATTGAGAAGGTCCTTAAACTGTAGAGATAAAATGGCCACTATTACAATAACTGTGAGAATAGAAATGATCATTATTTACCTTTTGCTCTCTCTTTTTTCCAGGGTAAAATCCCTTCCTCGTAGGCGCTTCTACCTATGGCATGGAAGGAGACAGGGCTGGTGATAAGGAAAAATATAGTTATTACTAAAATTCTTACAGTGATAAAACTCAATCCCTCCAGAATCATAAGTCCTATAAATATAGAGACTACCGAGGTAATTCCGCACTTAGATGAAGCCTGCAAACGAGTGTATATATCAGGAAAACGGAGGATTCCTATATTGCCAAAGACAGCGAAAAATATTCCCATTCCCAAAAAGAGATAAGCAATAAATCTCATTTACAGCCTTTCAGGCAAGAAAGCTCTCGGTTTTAACGTAGAGATTCACCCCATGGAGTAGCAAAGCTTACGCCACGGGGTAAATTGCCCTTGCCTTTATTTTGGTATATGCTATATTAATCATAGTTGAGTAATCAACTCCTGGGCTCGGGCAGAGCCCACGTGAAACTGCCCTTTTGGGCTTGGTTAAGTACGAGAATCTCCCAGCTTTAGCTGTGGAGAGTGTCAAGCACCCCTTTTTCCTTTAAGATATTTAGTAATAGCTATGATGCTGATGTAACTAAGGATAGCATAAACTAAGGCTACATCCAGATAGATAGAACGGCGAAAGTTTACTGCTGCGATTACCATAATGGCGGTTACCTGATATAAAATAAGATTTAATCCTATCAAGCGATCTTGATGGGTTGGTCCTATTATTATTCTATACACACTTAACAGAGAATTTATCAAAAGAAGAAGGATAACTATAGTTAATATATTTACACCCATATTCTTTTTAACCAGAGTTCAAAATGTCCTTTTATTAATTTTGCTGCATAATGGCTGTGAATAGTTTTAGCATTTAGCCAGTGAACTATAAGATGGTCTCCGTATAAATCCAGAGTGAGAGTACCCGGGGTAAGAGTAATAGAGTTGGCCAGGATAACTCGAGCTAAGTCAGATTTTAATCGTGTTCTAAAGTGAACTATGCGAGGATTAATCTTCCTGGTTAATATTGCGGGTATCATTTTAAAACTGGATAAATATATCTTAAATATTAAAACAAAAGGGTAGATTAGGAGTGGAGATATTCTGGGAATGAGAGCTTGACGAGCAACCTCTTCTTTTTCAATGAAGATATCATAAGTAAAAAGGGCAATGATAAAGGAGAATATAAATCCGAGGAGTAAAGAAAAGAATGCTACATTATGGGTAAATACCAGCCAACCTATCATTAAGTAAACAGTGGTAAGTAGAATTCTGACTATTTTCCATTTTTGATGAACATCCATAGTTAAACCCCGTAAACCGTGACCCGTAAACCGTCATGGGTTAAAGTTTTTTTGTAAAGCCCTTTACATAATCTACGGGAACGGTAAATAAGATTCCTATGCCTGGCTCTGATAAATCTCCGCATATATCTTCAATAAGTTTTTCTACTTTTTTAATCTTCTTCTCATCGTCTACCACTGAAAAGATAGTCTTATTATAAGGTTTATCTCCCTTCATAAAATCCTTAAGGTCGGCAAAGAGAGGAACTTCATAAGTGAGGAATCCAATTACCCCTTCACTATCGAGAATGGTTGCTCTGGTGATGTCTGCTTCTATAAAAGCATCTAAGACATCCTCTAAAAATTCTTCTTTATTAAGTACGAACACTAATAATTTCATAGTTCCTCTCTTTTTAACGAGAATTGGGCACTTTTAGGGTATAATATTTTAACTATTAGTCAACCAACTTTTTTGACAGGGTTTTTCCTTTAACTATAATAAGATTGAGCATAAAAATGAGAAAGTATCTTCCCTTTTTAACAGGGGTAATGGCTCTGGTGGTCTTTTTTTCCATCTATTTTTTTAAGAAGAGAGAGGCTCTTGAAGGAGATGTTTACAAGGCAGCCCGAGAAGAGATGGTTACCACTCAAATAGAAAGTAGAGGGATTAAGGATGAAAAAGTAATTGAGGCTATGAGAAGGGTTCCCCGGCATAAATTCGTTCCTTCGCATCTTGAATCCTCTGCTTACGAAGATAGACCTTTACCCATAGGATGTGGTCAAACTATCTCCCAACCTTATATTGTTGCCCTGATGACGCAACTATTGGAGCTTTGTGAGGAGGATAAGGTTTTAGAGGTGGGAACAGGTTCTGGTTATCAGGCAGCTATTCTTTCAGAGATTGCCAGTGAGGTTTACACCATTGAGATATTTGAGGAGTTAGGAATCTCCGTCACCGAGAGATTAAAGAATTTGGATTACCATAAAATAAAGGTAAGAGTGGCTGATGGATATTATGGTTGGCCAGAGGAAGCTCCCTTTGATGCTATTATTGTTACCTGTGCTGCCGACCACATCCCTCCTCCTTTAATTGCACAGCTAAAAGATGGTGGAAAGATGTGCATTCCTGTAGGAAGCGTCTTCCAGGTTCAAAAGTTAATGCTTGTAGAGAAAAAGGATGGCGAAATTACTGCAAAGAATATCCTTCCGGTGAGATTTGTTCCTATGTTAGGGAAGCATCAGGAGATGTAGTGTTAAATGGGCAGAAGCAATCCTATTTTTCAGGAATAGCCATTTCTATATTTTTTGTCTCTCTGTGCATCCTCTCCTATGAGATTTTACTGATGAGGGTTCTTTCTATAACCTCCTGGTCTCATTTTGCTTATATGGTTATCAGTATCGCTTTATTAGGATTTGGAGCCAGCGGAACCTTCATCTCTCTATTTCAAAAAAAACTAAAGACTCATTTTTATCCTTTTTTCACTCTTTTTTCCTTCCTATTTTCTTTCTCCCTTTTTATCTGTTTTGTTGTCTCTCAGAAGATCCCTTTTAACCTTTTTCTTATTGTCTGGGATAATCTTCAGTATTTTTATCTTGCCATATGTTATCTTGTTCTTTTCGTTCCCTTCTTTTTAGGAGCTACCTGTATTGGCCTCTCTTTTTTAAAGTTTTCCCGCAGAATAAATAGAGTCTATTTCTATAATCTCCTCGGTTCCGGCGGAGGAGCTTTAATAGTAATTCTTTTTATGTATCTTTTATCTCTTGAGGAGGTTTTACTTCTTATAATTATATTGGCTTTTTTTGCAGCGGCTCTCTCTTCAATTAATTTGAGCGGCAAAATCTTTTCAGTAATCGTTTCTGCATCCGCAGCAGCTATTCTCTTTTTCTTCTTCCATCCTCCTCAGCTTCAGATATCCCAATACAAAGGGCTGAGCACTTCCCTTAAGCTTCCCCGGGCAAAAATCATTGAGGAGAAATCCTCGCCTCTGGCTCTTATTGATGTCGTAGAGAGCCCAGCCATAAGATGTGCTCCCGGTTTAAGCCTTAATTATAAGGGAAGTATTCCGCCCCAGTTAGCTCTCTTCTTAGACGCAGATTCCATATGTGCGATAACAGATTTTCAGGGCAATCTCTCCAATTTAAAATATCTGGAGCATACCTCCCCTGCCCTGCCTTATCAGTTGTTAACTAAACCCCGAGTGCTTGTTGTGGGAGCAGGGGGTGGCTCAGATGTGCTTCGTGCTTTATATCATAAGGCTTCTCATATTGAAGCAGTGGAGGTGAATCCTCAGATAGTGCATCTGGTAAAGGAAGAGTATGCCGATTTTTCTAATCATCTCTATTCTTACCCTCAGTTAGAAGTAGTTATAGCTGAGGGACGGGGATTTATAGAATCTACATCTAAAAAGTACGACCTTATTCAAATAACCCTTCTGGATTCTTTTGCTGCTTCTGCGAGCGGAGTCTATGCTCTTTCGGAAAGTTATCTTTATACTACTGAAGCTTTAGAAAAGTATATACAGCATCTCACACAGGAGGGTATTCTCTCTATTACCAGGTGGCTGAAAATGCCTCCTCGGGATGGGATAAAACTTTTCGCTACAGCTGTGAAAGCCTTAGAGAATTTAGGGATAAAAGATGTCTCTTCTCATCTTATCTTTATCAGAAGCTGGGCTGACTCTACTTTACTTATAAAGCGCTCTCCCTTCACCTCTTCTCAGATTAACATAGCTAAGGAATTTGCCAGAGAGAGATTATTTGACCTCATCTGGTCTCCTTCTCTTAAGCCAGAGGAGACAAACCAGTATAATATTTTGCCCCGACCTTTTTATTATGAGGCTGCCAGGGAGATTCTTTTTGGAGACAGGGACGATTTTTATCAGCGTTATCTATTTTTTGTAAGACCGGCTGTGGATAACTCTCCCTATTTTTTCCATTTCTTTAAATGGAAATCTTTGCCCTATCTTTTAAAGACTATGGGAAGAGAATGGCTTCCTTTTATAGAGTGGGGATACATAGTTCTTGTGTTTACTTTACTCCAGGCAATAGCAGCCAGTATATTCTTAATTATTTTTCCTCTCCTCTTTTTAAGAAAAAGGAAGACTTTCAGCGGACGGAGATTACAGATTTTTCTTTATTTTCTCTTTTTAGGAGTGGGGTATATGTTTATAGAGATATCTTTTATCCAGAAGTTTACCCTCTTTTTGTCCTACCCCGTTTATGCTGTAGCTGTGGTTATGGCTGCTTTTCTCTTCTTTTCCGGCTGCGGAAGTTACTTCAGTCAGAAGATTCGGATAAGTAAATTAAGTAATGTAGCTACAGCTTCGGGAGCGATAATAGTTATCTCTCTTGTCTATTTAGTTTATCTGGGCAATCTTTTTATCTTTTTTATCCAGTTTTCTGATGGAATAAAGATACTCCTCTCTCTTCTCTTTATTGCTCCTTTAGCCTTCTTTATGGGAATTCCTTTTCCTTCTGGACTGCAAGAAGTCTCCCTGAAGGCATCGCCTCTTGTACCCTGGGCCTGGGGAATAAACGGTTGTGCTTCAGTAATTAGTCCTGTTCTGGCTACTGTTCTGGCTATTTCTCTCGGATTTAACCTGGTAATACTCATTGCTCTCACCTCATACGCTCTGGCAGTTATTTGTTTTCACGAAATGTCAAATGTTGAGACCTAACCCCTCTCTTTGACTTTTTTTAAAAAACCGATATATTATGAGAAATAGGAGTTGACAAAGGAAAAAGATGCGGGTTCCTTTACTTGATTTAAAAGCGCAGTACAAAAAGATAAAGGATGAGATTAGCTCTTCTCTTAAAGAGGTGATAGAGCATCAGCGTTTTATTCTTGGTCCCGATGTTGAGGATTTAGAGAGAAGAATCGCTTCTTACTCAAGAACTAAATTTGCTATAGGTGTAGCCAGTGGCAGTGATGCTCTCCTTCTTTCTCTGAGGGCTCTGGGGATAGGTTATGGAGATAAAGTAATTACTTCTCCCTTCACTTTTTTTGCCACTGCAGGAATGATTCATAATGTGAGGGCAAAGCCTCTATTTGTAGATGTAAAGCCAGACACTTTTAATATTAGTCCAGAAAGACTTTTAGAGTGTGTTGAAGAAACTTGTAAACAGATTAATGGTCAACCGAAAGCTATTATTCCTGTTCACCTTTTTGGACAGATGGCCGATATGGACCCTATTATAGCTCTTGCCAAAAAATATGATATTAAGATAATTGAAGATGCTGCTCAATCAATAGGAGCGGAGTATAATGGCTATAAAGCTGGTTCGGTAGGTGATTTAGGCTGTTTTTCCTTTTATCCTTCAAAAAATTTAGGTGGATACGGTGATGGGGGAATGATTGTAACTAATGACGAAAGTTTAGCTAATAAGATAAGAATGCTTCGAACTCATGGAGAAAAGAGTAAATATATCCACTCCTTTGTCGGCTATAATAGTAGATTAGATACCTTGCAGGCAGTCATATTAAGAGTAAAGCTGAAGTATTTGGATGAGTGGTCAAAGAAAAGAGAAGAGAATGCTCAATATTATAATAAAAGATTTATAGAAGAAGGATTAGCTTCTAAGGGGAGTGATGAGGGGGATAATGAATATCCTCTTATTCTTCCTTACGCGGTTAAAGAGAGAAAGCATATTTACCATCAATATACCATAAGGGTTAAAAAGGGTCTGCGGGATGCATTGCAGAATTTCTTAAAAGAGAATGAGATTGGAACAGCTGTCTATTATCCTCTTCCTTTGCATCTTCAAGAGTGCTTCCAATATTTAGGGTATAAAAGAGGGGATTTTCCTGCAGCCGAAAAAATCTCGGAGGAAGTCTTATCTTTACCCGTTTATCCTGAATTGACTCAGGAGATGCAGGATTATGTGGTGGATAAAATAAAGGAGTTTTTTAAAAAGGAAGGTTGCAGATGATAGATAAGGAGCTTCTTGAGATTTTAGCTTGCCCTATATGCAAGGGAGAACTTATTCTTAAAGGTGATAAGTTAATCTGTTTAAAGTGCAAAAAGTATTATCCTATTAAGGATGGGATTCCCATAATGCTTATAGAGGAAGCAAAAGATTTAGATACAGAAGAGTATAAATTTGAGGACAACAAAAGATGAATATCTCTGTTATTGGCAGTGGTTATGTGGGGTTGGTTACGGGGACATGTTTTGCGGAAATAGGCAATAATGTTATCTGTGTAGACAATGATGAGGAAAAAATTGAGGGATTAAAAAAGGCTAAAATGCCTATTTATGAGCCAGGTCTTGAAGATATGGTTAAGAGGAATATGGCTAAAGAAAGGCTTTGTTTCTCCATTAGCATTAAGGAGGGAGTTAAAAGATCGCAGGTTATATTCATTGCTGTAGGAACACCACCAAGAGAGAATGGAGAAGCAGATCTATCATCTGTAGAGAGAGTTTGTCGAGAAATTGCCAAAAATATGGATGAGTATAAGTTAATAGTGGAGAAGAGCACTGTTCCCGTGCAAACAGGACAATGGATAAAACGCACCTTTAAGATGCATAATACAGATGCAGATTTTGATATTGCCTCTAATCCTGAATTTTTAAGAGAGGGAAACGCAGTAAATGATTTTTTGAATCCTGATAGAATAGTGATAGGCGTGGAGACAGAGAGAGCAGCCGATATTCTAAAAGAGCTTTATCTTCCCATCATCAATCATAACTTTAACTCCTCTAAAGAATTTTCAAGTGATAGTTTTAAGCCTGTTCCTTTACTGGTCACTAACCTTGAAAGTGCAGAGATAATAAAACATGCCTCCAATTCATTCTTGGCCACCAAAATATCTTTTATCAATGCAATTGCTGACATTTGTGAGAGGGTAGGTGCCGATGTAGAAAAAGTAGCTGAAGGAATGGGATATGATAGACGCATCGGTTCTTCATTTTTAAAAGCGGGTGTAGGTTTTGGAGGTTTCTGCTTTCCCAAGGACCTTCAGGCTTTTATCAATATCGCTGATAAATTTAATTATGACTTTGCTCTTTTGAAGGAAGTAGATAAGATAAATGAGAGTAGGCCTCTTCTCCTGATAAAAAAGGTGGAGGAGGCATTATGGATAATAAAGGATAAAACAGTTGGCATTCTTGGTCTTTCCTTTAAGCCAAACACTGACGATATGAGATTTGCTCCTTCTATAAAAATTATAGAGCTTTTGCAAAGAGAGGGGGCGAGAATAAAAGCTTACGACCCAAAAGCTATGGAAAGGGCTAAAAAAATCCTTAAGAATGTGGAATATGGTAAGAATCTATATGAGGTAGCTGAAGGGAGCGATGCCTTAGCTATAGTTACCGAATGGGATGAGTTTAAAAATATGAATTTAAAGAGGATTAAAGGATTATTGAATCAGCCTATCATTATTGACGGAAGAAATATCTTTGAGCCGGAAAAGATGAAGAAGTTGGGTTTTGTGTATAAAAGCATAGGAAGAAGGTAAGAAGTGAGAGGTGAGAGGTGAGAAGTAAGAAGTAAGAAGTAAGACGTGAGAAGTAAGAAGTAAGAAGTGAGAGGTGAGACGTGAGACGTTGAGAATGCCATAGTTATAGATTGTGTAAGATTTATAAGAAGAAATAGTGAATCTAAATAAGAAGGTAAGAAGATGGACTATACGATAATTTTACATCCAGCAGAGGAGGGTGGATATTGGGCGGAAGTTCCTGCTCTTCCTGGTTGTTTCTCTCAAGGAGAGACTGTAGAAGAAACTCTCATCCATATCAAAGAAGCAATCGAGTCCCATTTAGTTGCTCTTAAAGCCGAGGGAAAAGAGGCTCCTAAAGATCAAACTATGGTCTTTAGTCATGTAGAAATATAAAAGAACCCGGGAGAAGATGGGTAAAGAACTCCGAGGGATTAAAGGGAAAGGGGCAATAAAAGCATTTATCCGTGCCGGCGGTATAGAAAGGTCGGGCAAGGGGAATCATATTAATATTAAAATGCCCAATGGTATGATTATTACTATTCCGGGTAAAGGTGAGCTTAAGATCGGTTTGCTTAAAAGTGCTATCCACAAGGCTGGTCTTACTGAAGAACAATTTTCAGATTTACTTTAATAGATATCTCGGTATGTTTAATTCTAATTATTGAGAGGTGAGAGGTGAGAATACTAATTACTGGTGGAGCAGGTTTTATCGGCTCTCATTTGTGTGATTATCTTTTAAAAAAGGGTTATGATGTAATAGCAATGGATAATCTTATCACCGGGAAGGCAGATAATATTGCTCATTTAGCGGGAAATGAGCATTTCCATTTTATTAAACAGGATGTTACAGAATATCTTTATGTTAAGGGGGGAATAGATTATATCTTTCATTTTGCCTCTCCAGCCAGTCCCCTTGATTATCAGAAGTATCCTATTCAAACTTTGAAGGTGGGTTCTTTAGGAACACATAAAGCATTGGGTTTAGCCAGGGAGAAAAAGGCAAAGTTTTTACTTGCTTCAACTTCTGAAGTTTATGGAGACCCTCAGGTTAACCCTCAAAAAGAGGATTACCGGGGCAATGTTAACTGTATAGGTCCACGGGGAGTATACGATGAGGCAAAAAGGTTTGCCGAGGCTTTAACTATGGCTTATTATCGCTATCACGGGATTGATACAAGAATTGCCCGCATATATAATACCTACGGTCCCCGAATGAGAAAAGATGATGGGAGAGTTATTCCTACATTTATCAATCAAGTCCTGCGGAGTGAACCCTTAACAGTCTTTGGAGATGGTTCTCAGACGAGAAGTTTTTGCTATATTTCAGATTTAGTTGAAGGATTATACAGGCTGGCAATTTCGGAGGTGAGGGAGCCGATAAATTTAGGGAATCCCGAAGAGATGAGTATTCTTCAATTTGCCGAGGAACTCTTAAGGATTACTAAAAGTAAGAGTAGAGTTTCATTTAAACCTTTACCGGTGGATGACCCAAAAGTTAGAAGGCCGGATATCTCAAAAGCAAAAGAGCTGTTAGGCTGGCAGCCAAAAGTTAAGTTAAAAGAAGGGCTGTTGAGAACAATTGAGTGGTTTCGCTCTCACTAAGACTAAGAGAATTAAGAAAAATAGCTCATAGCTGATAGGAAGCTCATAGCTGATAGCTCATAGGAAAACCAAAAAGAGGATTAGAGGAAGAAAATGAAAGCTTTAATTTTAAGTGGAGGAGAGGGGACCCGTCTGCGTCCTATTACTCATACAGAGGCAAAACAGCTTATCCCCGTAGCTAATAAGCCCATTCTTTTTTACGGAATTGAGGCGATGAAAGAGGCAGGAATTACTGAAGTAGGAATTGTTGTCGGCGATACTCATCGGGAGATAAAAAAAGCTGTAGGGGAAGGGGAGAGATGGGGAATCAAGGTTACTTATATTCATCAAGAGGCTCCTCTGGGCCTGGCTCATGCGGTGAAGATATCAGAGGATTTCCTTAAAAAAGAGCCTTTTGTGATGTACTTGGGGGATAATATAATAAAGCAGGGGATTAAATCTTTAGTGGATGAGTTCAGGGAGAATACTTCTGATTCTCAAATCCTTCTTGCTCATGTGGATAACCCTCGACAGTTTGGTGTAGCTGAGCTTGAAGGAGATAAAGTAGTAAAATTGGTGGAAAAGCCTCAAACTCCTAAAAGCGATTTAGCTTTGGTGGGAGTGTATATGTTCCGTTATCGTATCTTTGAGGCTGTAAATAGCATAAAGCCTTCATGGAGAGGTGAGCTGGAGATAACCGATGCCATTCAATACTTAATTGATAAAGGCTGTCAGGTTAACTACCATATTATCAACGGGTGGTGGAAGGATACAGGAAAAAAAGAGGACCTTTTAGAGGCTAACAGAATAATGTTAGAGAACCTTACAAGAAGAATAAAAGGGAAGGTTGATGAGGCTTCAAAGATTTATGGGAGGGTAGACATTGATGAGGGAGTAGAAGTAATCAATAGTGTAATAAGGGGACCGGCTATTATTGCTAAAGGGAGCAGAATAATAAACTCCTATATTGGTCCT
>Ga0209121_10003174_pt1 | contig 16055 bp, 12 predicted proteins | sample Cruoilmetagenom3_FD_187292 | JGI IMG/M metagenome (GOLD analysis project Ga0209121, IMG submission 187292) | Oil polluted marine microbial communities from Coal Oil Point, Santa Barbara, California, USA - Sample 3 (SPAdes) (version 2) | ecosystem: Environmental > Aquatic > Marine > Oil seeps ... | reverse complement strand
CCCATATCCCCATAACCTGAATTCTTCTCTAATTAATTCCTTTATCTTATTTCTCTCTTCGGATTCAATGGGAAATATATCTCTAAAACCAAATGGGAGCTTTACTACTAAATTATCACTTTTATTTTCAAACATATTTTCCTTTTATTTTTTAGTTTTAGATATAAAAAAACATAATATTACCATCCACTACATCTAAAATACAGTTTTAGTTTATTAAAATAGAGTTATTCAAACTTACCAATTATTTAGATCCAGCAGTTATTTCTACTCTCCCAATAACTAATTGTCCTTCAGATAGTATATCTTGTTTTTCTTCTTTTAAAACCTCAAGATGAGTTTCTATAGCCTCTTTTATATTTTCTAACGTTTCTTCTAAAAACTCACCCTGAGAATAGCAACCAGGAAGTGCTGGAACCTCTGCCCAGTACCCGCCTTCCTCTGCTTTATGAATAATTATTGTATATTCCATTAAACTTCCTATACTACCAAATAGGTTTAAAGCTGTCTTTAAAAACATCATCACCATACTTTTGTTTTCTTTTTCCAGCCAATTTATAACAGAATCTGTTACCTCTAGTAGAAATCGCTGCTATATTCATTACTTTAGATTTTCTTACCAATGTATATACTACTCTCACTCCTATACCCCTATACTTTATTTTGAAAAAGCCTGTTAAATTTAGACTTTTCTTACTCCCCAAAGGTTTCCCATAACCGCCCATGCTCTTAGGTAGAGGATTTGTGCTAACTTTTTTAATACCTGAAAGTATTTGCCTCCTTAAACTTCTGTCTAATTTTCTATAATCTTTCCTGGCTTCTTCTAAAATTTTTATTTGCCACATTTATTCTATCTCTATTGTTTCAGCTTCCTTTTCTATTTCTTCTTTGCTTATTCCTTCTTCCTTTAGTAATTCTTCAAATGTTGTAACTTTATCCGGATTGTAATTTTTCATTCTTTCTACTGCCATTTGATATAGCTCGAAATCTTCTTTCATTTCCATTAATTCATTGTACTCTTCCAATGACATCAAAACAGCTTGAGGTTTATTATTTTTAACAACAACTAAAGACAGCTTATCTTTAGCTAATTCTTTCATTCTTTTTGACAATCCTCTATTCAATTCTGATGTAGACACAATTCTATTGAGTAAACTACTTAAATCATCAAAGGATTTTCTCATCTTTTCTCTAGTATTGATATTTAGCATTTTTCTCATAATATTCAACTCCTTAAAACAGCATTTTTCACCTATTTATTTAATTAAATTTTATTATATATCATTTTTTGAATTAATTGTATAATTTGTTGTAAAATTACTTGTAAAATTTTTCAAGTCTTTCTTTTTCACTAATAATTTTACCATTTTCGTCAACGGTTACACATGCACCATCAACAAACATCGTTCTTATTTTTCCACATGCTGCATCCACCCCCTGAAGGTGTGGTGCATCCAGTATCCCTAATTTTACCGCTTTTGTGATTATTTCCGGTGATACCAGTGGATCATTATATTTATGAGCATCATTTAGCTGTTTGATTTTTTCTAAAATTAATCTGGCATCTTTAATTAAACCTTCTTTTCTAGCTTTAACCTTACTGTCAAGCTTCATATCAGGACAACCACTCAGATAATTTTCTATTACTCTTTTTACAATTTTAGAACTTTCTATAATATCATCTGGCTTTGCAGCATGATCTGCTTCACAATACGCCACTACATGTACAATATCAGGATCAAGCTGCATTTGAAGCATTGTTGAAGAAGCAAGCTGGCCCTTACCTTCATCATAATCAGTAGGAAAACTATAAAGTCCGCTTCTTGTCTGCCTCAATGTTGTAAAATTTTCGTCATGCAGAGCTTCTATTAACTCTACTTTAGCCAACATTTTTGCTAAATCCATTACAGGTGATGTTTCTGGAGGAGTGTTAAACATATACTGAGAAATATAATACTTTACCCCCATTTTTTTAGCATTATAAGCAGCAAGATAGGCAGCTGCCACTGCTATAGAATCGGGTGAATATCTCAGGCTCCAGTGATGAGATTCATTTACCTCTACTGGAATATTTCTTTCTGCATGCCACCTTATAACAGATTGATTTTCTGCTATAGCTTCTTCTAACTTACGCTTACTCCTATTATCTATTTCGTTATACCAGCAAAGCGGTACTGCACACCATGCATTATTTATATTATCCAGAAGTACCCTGGCAAATTTAATTATGTCATTTGTTCCACTATAACATCTAAGCAAAGGGAAATTGCCTTTTCTGGTTGCTTTAAGTAAACTTGTAAAATCTTCCTCACTTCTTAAGGGAACTCCGCCTGCCCCGTCCTGATTATGATTCATTTTTTCAGGGTGAAAGAAAAATTCCTGGGTATTTTGATCAGGCCCAATAGAAATTACATCAACTGCCTCACTAAGAGCAATCTTACTTATGCCGTCCAATGTTTCCTTCAGAGTTGGCCTTCCAAAATGATGTCTTATAACTGGATGAGGTTTCCTGTAACTGATTCTTTCTATTAAATTTTGAGGAGGAATTTCTGCAGAAACTTCTGCCTTTTTATGATTTAGATAATTTTCTACTTCCGTACGACTTTCTTCACCTGTAAAAATAGCATTAAATATATTTAACTTTTTTGCAACTTCAGCAACTGGTTTTGTACTTCCAAGAATAAATTCCATCTCCCTGGCTTTACCAGTAATTATTTTGTCCTTTAATTCTTCAAATACAGGGGAAATACTATCTGGAGAAAGTCTGTAGCTAACTGCTACTATATCAGGCTTGTATTTCTCAATTTCTATTTTAAGATTATCTATCTTAACTGCTGAACCTAAAAATTTAGTTTTGTAACCAGCTTCAGCTGCCAGGTTTAAAAAATTTAATATTCCTGCAATATGTACACAGCTTCCTATGCTGGCGCCTAATATTTTTTTCATAACCTCTTTCCTCTATATCTACTCCATATCTTTCCAGTCCTATATCTTTCTTCTGATAAGAATATCTTTAATTTGCTTTATCTCTAAACCTTCCAATCCCAGTCTTGAAAGATTTCTACCTGTCTTTCTAAAATTTTTTTTAAATATTGAATCAGCAATATTAATAAGTGAATCAATAACAGGAGTTTTTACCCCTAGAAGCCTGGCAAATTCAGAAATAGGGACAAGACTCATAGGAACATCTTCTGTTATATATCTAACATTTGTAGTCCTTGGAGCCATTATACCTACATAACCCGGATTACTATGAATAGCATCAAATAAATTATCCTCTACCACATTATAAGCCATTGATAACCAATCAATTGCAGAATAAACATCACCGCAATTTAACTTGCGTGCTACTTTCAACCTCTCATTGTCCACTGTCTCCAAAATTTTAGCTACTGATTGAGTGACACCCTCTATATAGAACTGAAAATTACCAAGAGTAGATTCTATCCTGCTTGCATTTAAAATAGTAATCGAAGGATGAAAAACTGCGCCCATATTATTAAAACTTGTCTCTACAACATTAGAAGCAGAGATAAATTCAGGAAATGCTTCATTTAACATCTTTACCACTCTGCCAGTCTTGTTTGATGGTATCGCAGCAACTGGAATAGCCTGTTTTATTCTAAATATTTTAGCTGAAGCAGGCCCCATACCTCTACTTGCATAAATAAAAGTTTGAGCTTCAGATATTATGACATCTTTTCGGTTACCATTATTTCTTAATACTCTCAGGAATTCTAAAGCTCCACATGTTCTTCCAGGATTGAGTACCACTATCTGACCATCTTCCAGATAGTGAGCACACACCTCAGCTATATAGCCATGCCCATTAGCTGGTACCACCACCATAATTATATCTGTATCTTTTATTACTTTCTCAGCCTTACTGGATATTATATTTAATTTCCCAAAACCAGTTACTTCCCCTTCAAGTTCAATCCCTTTCATCTTTATAATAGGTCTAATCCTGGAAAGAGACCTATTGTATAAATTAACATCAAATCCTTTTATAGCTAAATGTGCTGCAATGGCCTTCCCACCATGGCCTGCTCCCATAACTGCAAACTTTAATTTACGCAAAATAGTTCCTTTCATACATAATTTTAAAAAATTAAAACATACTTAAGTAAAAATAATACTTTATTCTAAATTTATTCTAAACTAAGTTTATTGTAGAAATTTTTTTGAAGCTGCTCCAGAAAAGACTGGCTCAAATTTACCTTACAACTAGATGGTAGCTTATATTTCCTCTCAACAAGACCTCCATTACCATTGACTATTTTCAACTCTACATTAACACTGCCCAAATTCTTTCTAATTATTTCACTAAATTTATTAATAAATTCTTTACTTAAATCATCTTTTTTTATAATAAAAACAATCTCATCTCTATTTTTATACTTAGCTATATCAATATCGTCGCTATCCTCGCTAAATTTCAAGTTTCCAGAGTTACTATCAGATGTTTTCCTGTTACCTTCTTTAACTTTTGTTATTTCTTCAATTTCACTGGCAATAAATTTGAACTGGTCTTCTTTCTTATCCAGCCTTCCCTTGATTTTAACTACATTATCCTTTAAGAGAACTTCCTTATGTTTTTCTAGAACTGTCGGAAATACAATAACCTCCACAGAACCGCTTGTATCTTCCAAACTTATAAAGTACATCAACTGCCCGTTTTTAGTAAATATTGATGTTATCTTAGTTATAACTCCACCTATCTGTTGATTAGACCTATCCTTTTCATCTGAAAGTTCTGCAATAGATTTTAGGCTGGAAAGTGATTCCTGATACTCAAATAGCGGATGACCTGAGATATAAAATCCAAGCATCTCCTTTTCAAAATTTAGTAGTTTTTTTTGTGGAAATTCACCATAGCCCGCATCATCGGTTAAAATCTCGTTCATACGAAGTCTGTCTTCAATATTTCCTCCAATATCAAATAATGAAAATTGTCCTATATCTCTATCTTTTTTTATTTTTATAATTTCTTCTATAATTTTCTCATAATTTTCCAGAAGGTACTTTCTACTTTTTCCAAGAGAGTCAAAAGTTCCACTTTTTATCAGGCTCTCAATAGTCTTCTTGTTCAGTACACTGTTATCAATTCTTTCGCAAAAGTCTATAAAACTTTTAAACCTTCCATCCTTTTTTCTTTCTTTAACTATTTCTTTTATGACATTAGACCCAATATTTTTAATTGCAGAAAGCCCAAACCTGATAGAATCTCCAACTACTGTAAAGTCACTATAGCTCTCATTAATATCAGGAGGAAGTACACTAATTCCAAGTCTCCTTGCCTCATTTACATATTGTGCTACTTTTTCCTGACTTCCCATCCTGATGCTAAGTAATGCAGCCATAAACTCTACAGGATAATTAGCTTTAAAGTATGCAGTTTGATAAGATATCATTGCATAAGCAGTGCTATGAGATTTATTAAATCCATATTCTGCAAAATGATTTACAAGTTCAAATATTTTCTCAGCATTGCTTTGATCTATACCATTATTTTTTGCTCCTTCAATGAACTTGCTCTTTTGTTTCCCCAGCAGTTTCCTTTTTTTCTTACTTATAGCACTCCTGAGTATATCAGCTTCAGACATGCTAAATCCTGCAAGTTCCGAAGCTATTCTCATGACCTGCTCCTGATACAATATAATCCCGTATGTGCTCTCCAAAATTGGCTTCAGACGCAAGTCAAGGTATTCTATCTTTTTATTTTTATTCTTAGCTTCTACAAAATTATTTACCATCCCACTTTGCAAGGGACCCGGCCTATACAAAGCAAGAAGGGCTATAAGATCCTCAAATTCTACAGGCTTCAAATTTAAAACAAGCTCTCTCATACCTGAGCTTTCAAGCTGAAATACACCCAGGCATTCTCCGCGACTTAACATGTCAAATGTTTTCTTATCTCTTAGACTAATATTATTAATATCCAGATCTAAATTTTTAGTTTTTTTAATTAAAAATAGTGTTTTATCTATTAAAGAAAGTGTCTTTAGCCCCAGAAAATCCATTTTAAGCAGCCCAATTTCCTGGATATCCTCCATTTTATACTGAGTCACTATATCGCTATCTCCTTCTTTTTGGATAGGAGTATAGTTATACAAATCTTCTGAAGATATAACAACACCTGCAGCATGTATTGAATCCTGCCTTACAATACCTTCAAGAGATATCGCAGTATTTATTACTTCTCTAATTTTTTCATCGTTTTCATACATCTGCTGGAGTTCCGGAACTAAATTTAAAGAACTGTCTATAGTTATATTTAAGTCCATAGGTACCATCTTTGCTATCCTGTCAACCTCTGAATATGGTACTTCCAACACTCTTCCTGCATCCCTTATTGCCTGTCTTGCAGCCATTGTTCCAAACGTAATAAGCTGGGCTACTTTCTTTTCCCCATACTTTTTAGTAACATACTTTATAACTTCATCTCTCTTCTCATAGCAAAAATCAATATCAATATCAGGCATACTTTTTCTTTCCTCATTTAAAAACCTTTCAAATAACAATCCATACTTCAAAGGTTCTATATCGGTTATATTCAACAGATAAGATACTATGCTGCCTGCAGCTGATCCTCTCCCGGGACCAACTCTTATATTATTCTTTTTGGCAAAACTAACAAAATCCCATACTATAAGAAAATATTCAGAAAACCCCATCTTTTTTATTACATCAAGTTCCCTTTTAAGCCTTCTTTCTATCTCATCTGTAACACTTTTATACTTTCTTTTAATCTCCCCGTTGCACAATTTTTCCAAATACTTATCAGGAGTATACGGTTTTGGAACATTAAAAGGAGGTATTAAATTCAGATTGAATTTTAAATTTACATCACATCTATCTGCAATCTCCATGCTATTTTCCAAAGCCCCAGGAAACTCAGAAAAAATCTCTCTCATCTGCTCATAACTTTTAAGATAATATTCCTGCGTAGAAAATTTAAGTCTTTTAGGTTCATTAATAGTAGAACCTGTCTGGATGCAAAGCAAAACATCATGTGCCTTGCTATCTTCACTGTTTAAATAATGAACATCATTTGTAGCAACAATTGGAACAGTATATCTATTAGATAATTCAAACAGGACTTTGTTTATATGTTTTTGTTCAGGAATACCTGAATCCTGAATCTCTAAATAGAAACTGTCCTTTCCAAAAATATCTATAAACTCCTCTAATACCTTTTCAGCCTTATTAACTTTACCCATCTGTATACATTTAGATATCTCTGAAGCAAAACAACCACTAAGTCCTATTATTCCATCACCATACTCTCTAAGAAGTTCTTTATCTATCCTGGGCTTATAATAAAATCCCTCTAAAAATCCTAAACTTACCAGTTTCATTAAATTCTGATAACCTTTATTGTTTTCAGCAAGCAGTGTTAAGTGATAAGACGTGTCCCCTCTTTTTCCTCTTTGTGCCTGTTTTTTCCATCTACTTTCAGGAGCTAAATAAACTTCGCACCCAATAATTGGTTTAATTCCAGCTTTTTTTGCCTCTTTATAAAACTCTATAGCACCATACATCACTCCATGATCAGTTAAGGCTACTGCAGGCATACCGTACTCACATACCTTATCAATTAACTTATTTATTCTTACTTCACCATCCAGGAGAGAATATTCACTATGAACATGTAGATGAACAAAGTTATTTTTTTCCATGTTTAAAAAACAATTCTATACATTTCTTCAATAGATGTTATACCATCAGCAACCTTCTCGGCAGCACTTCTGAGCAAGGTTCTCATTCCTTCTTCCATCGCAACCTTATTTATCTCATCAGTACTTTTAGTCTTTAAAATCATGTTTCTAATTTTTTCAGAAATAACCATTACAGAAAAAATACCAATTCTACCTATATAACCTGTATTATTACATCTTCTACACCCTACTTTTGTATAAATCTTCTTGTCTTGCAGTATAGGTTTTATTTCATCACCAATAGGTATTTCTGAAATATCAATTTCTTTTTTGCAGAAAGGACAAAGTCTTCTTACAAGTCTCTGTGCAACTATACATCTAACTGCAGACGAAATCATATACGACTCGGCACCCATTTCCAAAAGTCGAGTTAGTGTAGAAGGAGCATCATTTGTATGAAGAGTAGTTAAAACTAAATGGCCTGTAATAGAAGCTTCCATGGCTATCCTGGCTGTTTCCAGATCCCTTATTTCTCCCACCATTATTATATCAGGGTCACTTCTCATCATTGCTCTAAGTCCACGTGAAAAATCCATACCTATTTTATGATGAACCTGTACCTGCATAATTTGAGGAAATCTATATTCAACAGGATCCTCAATAGTATATATCTTTTTTTCTGGACTGGATATCTCATTTAAACTTGCATACAGTGTAGTAGTTTTACCACTACCTGTTGGTCCTGTTATAATTATAGACCCATAAGGTAATTTTATCATTTTTAAAAAAATTTCAGCATCTTCTTTCATCATGCCTAATTTTCTAATATCAAATATACTTTCGTCCTTATCCAGAATTCTTATAGTGATATTTTCACCAAATACAGTTGGTGTAGAAGCAAATCTTAAATCAACCATTCTATTTTGAAAATTAAACGAACTTCTCCCATCCTGAGGAAGTCTATTTTCAGTTATATCCATTCCACCCATTATCTTATACCTGGAAATTAATAGTCTTTGTACAGTCTTAGGTACATCTTTTATTTTCTGAAGCACACCATCTACTCTAAATCTGATGGAACAGTATTTTTCCTGAGGTTCAATATGAATGTCACTTGCTCTCAGTGAAACAGCTTTAAGTATTATTTGATTTGCCAGTTTTACCAGTGGATTTTTTTCAACTACATCTTCTTTAAATTTCTCAGCGACAGTAAGGTCTTGATCTCTGACGATTTCTTCAATTTCCTTAAGACTATAATCGTCGGACATATACATTTTTATTGCACCTTCTATATCTTTTCGAGTAGATGTAAAAGGCTTTACATTGTATCCTGTGAGTAATCTTATTTCATCAATAACATTAATATCAAGAGGATTTCTCATAGCAACGTTGAGATTACTATCAGCTAAATTAAAAGGAAATATTACTCTTTTTAAAGCAAACTCCCTGGCAATTAAATTAGAAGCAGAAGGGTCAATTTTTTCCTGTTCATTAGCTAAATCTATATACTCAAAACCTCGCTGGTATGAAAGAAGTTCAACAAATACACCTTCAGAAATAAACCCTTTATCTATTAATATTTCGCCTAATTTCTGTCCAGTTTGTTTCTGAGTTTCTAAAGCTTCTTTTAATTGTTCCCTGGTTATAACATTTTTATCTAAAAGTATCTGTCCAATTTTTGTTCTTTTTAAATTTGTACCAACCATATAAATCTTCCCAGCATAAATTATTCATATTTATTCCAATTATATATATATCGTGAATAAAATACCATATATCATATTAAAATCATACAGACTACAAGTAAACGCCCTGGATACGTAAGAAAAGGGTATCCATTGTTATAAATCAATTAGTACAATCGTAAGATAGCAATTAGCAGGATTATAAAAAACTTCTTTATAATTTATTTATTAATTCTATTATTTATTATTCCTGCGGTATAACCTGCCCCAAACCCATTATCAATATTTACTACAACAACTCCCTGACTGCAGGAATTTAACATAGTCAAAAGGGGCGAAATACCACTAAAACTTGCTCCATATCCAATACTTGTCGGAACTCCAATCACTGGACAGCTAACAAAGGTACTAACTACCCCGGGCAGTGCCCCTTCCATCCCAGCTACTACTATTATTACATTTGAATTTACTAAATCATCTTTAAAGCTTAAAAGTCTATGCATTCCTGAAATTCCAACATCATAAATTTTTTTCACCTTATTTTCCATAAGATAGCAGACAGTGGCAGCTTCTTCAGCTACAGGGATATCAGAAGTTCCAGCACACATCACCGTTATACCTTTTGTCAACTTTTTCTCACAAATATTAAGTGAAGTATAAATTATATTTGCATCTGCATTAAATTCTATGTTCTTAATTTCCTTTTTTAATAACTTATAAGTATCCAGGTCTGTTCTTGTTACAAGAAGCGTAGATGAATATTTTAATATTTTTTTTGCAATCTCAAGTATCTGGGCCGGGGTTTTACTTTGTCCATATATTACTTCGGGGAAATTTTTTCGGAGCTGACGGTGGTGATCAACTTTTGCAAAGCCAATATCTTCAAAATAAAACTCTTTAATCTTATTAGCAATACTTTTCTTATCTAATTTTCCCTTCCTATATTGAACCAGTAGATCCTCTATTATTTTACTTATACTATTCTTCTTTATATTATTTTCCACTTAAATACTTAGTTATTTATGAGTAAACCTTTTATCTGTATCTATTTTTCCAATCTAAATAAAGATAACGGCTCATAATTTTAAAAATAGAATAATTAAAAATGAAATAATTTCCCAGAAAGATCTACAACTAAAACTGCAGTTTCAATAGAGACTACACTTATAAGTTTTATAAGTATGTTCATTGATGGTCCTACAGTATCTTTCAGAGGATCCCCAACTGTATCACCTATTACAGATGCTGCATGCTCGGGTGTTCCTTTTAAGCCTTCTTCTTCAATCTTTTTCTTTGCATTATCTAAAGCCCCACCTGTATTTGCCATGTATATAGCCTGGGCAAATCCCGACAGTAGCGTTCCTATTATTAATGCTACAACACCTCCAGGGCCTAATAGTATTCCTACTACTGTTGGTATAACAAATATTGATATTCCTGGAATTATTATACCTCTTTGAGCAGCTCTTGTAACTATAGTTATAAATGTTTTAGGATCTCCTTTTGATTTACCAGCCAGTATACCTTTTATTTGCCTTCTTGCTTCAATTACTACTTTATTTGCCCCTTCACCAACTGCTCTCATAAGAAGTGATGAAAAAAAGAAAGGAAGAGCAACACCAATGAACAGCCCTGCAAGTATTTTAGGATCTCTCATAAAATCCATACTCAAATTTACATTTAATAACTCTATCTTAGAAAAATAAGCCTGTCCTAATGCCAGAGCAGTAATAGCTGCACTTCCAATAAGAAGACCTTTACCAATAGCAGCTGTTGTATTTCCAACTGAATCCAATTTATCTGTAGTTTTTCTAACTTCTGGCGGAAGTTCAGCCATCTCTGCTATTCCACCTGCATTATCAACAATTGGACCATAAACATCTATAGCAATAGCAAAAGGCGAGGTTGAAAGCATAGCTACTGCAGATAATGCAACTCCATACAGCCCCATTTTAATATCAACAGGACCTTTTGATATGTAAAAGCTAAAAAGCATCACCCCTATTACAGTAATAGCAGGAAGGATACTGCTTTCCATACCATAGGCAATACCATTTACAATCAAAGCACCAGGGCCGCCCTTCGCACTCACTCTTATATTTCTGGTAGGTCTATATCTTGAATCAGTATAAAGTAGAGTAAACATCCCTATTAAAAATCCTGCAAGAAGGCCACCTAATGATGCAAAAAATAAATAATTATAACCAGGTCCAAGCACATATTTAATTATGAAAAAGGATAGTATTGCAATCATAACTATAGTAATTAAAAGACCGACCAGCATAGTAACTGTCAAAAGACTAACTGTTGCATCTTTTTTATACTTGCGTACTATAAATTTAATTATAAACATAGCAATAACGGAAGCTATTGCCCCGGATGTAGCTATAATCATTGGTAAAATTATGCTCCTGACAATAAGCGGTGAGACTTTAAATGCTAAAAAACCTAAAAATTCTGCAGCAATTATTGAACCTACCCATGATTCAAGACTATCAGCTTTCATACCTCCAACATCTCCAACATTATCTCCTACATTATCAGCAATAGTAGCAGGATTTCTATAATCATCCTCATCCAGACCTGATTCTACTTTCCCGACATAGTCTGCACCCATATCTGCTGCTTTTGTAAATATTCCACCCCCGGTCCTCATAAAGAAAGCAGCAAAACTTGCTCCAATGGTAAACGTTACTAAAATATTTACAGCCATGTTTAAAGTTTCGACCTGATTACTAATAGTTCTACCATACCACCAGAATAAAGTATTAAACCAAAAACATGTATCAAATAAAGCTACAGTTGCAAGAAGTAGTCCTGAAGCAGAAGCTGCTGTAAAAGCTATATTTACAGCTTCACCTAATCCTTTTTTCATCGCAGCATAGGTTACCCTTGAATTTGTGGTAGTAGATATCCACATCCCTAAATAACCAATTAAAATGCTAAATCCCATACCAGTAGCAAAAGCTGGAATTGAAGCAAAATAAAGATACCCGAATTTGACCATTACTCCCATCAGAGCTACAAGCACAACAAAGAAGATACCCATTATTTTAGCCTGCTGATTCAAATAAGCCCTGCTGCCAATAAATATCGCATTGGATATTTCTACCATTCTTTTTGTTCCCCTACTTTTTTTGCTCACTGCAGTAGCAAACACTATAGCTAAAACTAAAGAAATAAATGAGCCTGCAAATGGAATGATTCTGATCAGTAGCAAGTTGGACACTAAAACCCCCTATTCTATATACAATAAATAGATATTAAAGAAGTAAACTTCGGATAATTTTATTAAAACTATGAACAATAGTCAACTTAAAAATCCTAAAAATCGTAAGAGTTGTCTTATAGACCAATCATATTTCTGTAAATAAATTTAATTCCTTATGTTTATCTTCCAGAATATGTATAAATTTATCAATTAATTTAGGGTCAAATTGTTTTCCGGAATATTTTTTTAATTCTTCTATAGCTTCTTCTTTATTAATAGCTTTTTTATATACTCTACCGTTAACCATGACGTCATAAGCATTAATAATAGCAACGATCCTGGAAATTTTTGGAATTTTGTTACCTTTTATTCCCTGGGGATAGCCTGTTCCATCCCACCGTTCATGATGAGATAAAATAGCCTCAGCTATAGGCGAAAGCTGATTAGACAATTTAGCAATATTGTAACCTATCTCAGGATGTTTTTTTATAATTTTCCATTCTTTTTTAGTTAATTTTCTTTTTTTTATAAGAATATCATCTGATATTGCTACTTTTCCTATATCATGAAGAGTAGTAAGAAGAACCAGCTCGTCTAACTCTTTTTTAGATAGCCTGGCAGTTTTTCCCAATTTAAGAGTAGTATCTATCAACTGCTTCACATGATCTTTAGTTTCATAATTTCTTTCTAAAAGGGAACTTTCAATTGATGATATTATAGAACTCGAAATATCCCTGCTTTCAAATAATTTATTTTTATGCATCCTGTTCTCAGCTTCTTTTATTATCCCTTCAATTTTTTGAGTAGATTTATTCTTAATCGAATATCCAAGTGATATGCTTAAAGGTATTTTTTGAGAACTAACCTTCTTGCAGGTTTTTTCTATTCTATCTATTATATCAAGAGCATCACTTTTTTTAGTTCTGGGAAGTAGTATTACAAACTCATCTCCCCCCCACCTGGCTATAATATCTTCATTCCTGCAGGATCCTTTTAGTACCTTTGCAATATTAATAAGTCTGCTATCTCCTTCTTTGTAGCCAAACGCATCGTTTACCAGTTTTAGACTATTTAAATCTCCCATAATAATACTCAGTGGCAATTGCCTATCCGTGTCAAGCCTCTTCAACTCTTCTTCAAAATAAGCTCTGTTATACAGGCCTGTTAGCTTATCATGAAAAGACAGGTACTTTATTTTTAACTCAGATTTCTTTCTTTTTGTGATATCTACAATTACTCCTGCTACTCCAGTTGCATTGCCTCCATTATCAAAAATATTGTTTATATTTACAATAATAGAAAACGTGCTGCCATCTTTTCTTTGTGCTGTATATTCAGCCATTCCTAATTTTTTTCCACTTAATACTTTATTAAAATTATCCATAGCCCTATCTATTTCCTCAGGAGCTAACAATTTAAAGATATTTAGTTTCTTATTACCGAAGTCTTTTTGAGAGTAACCAAAAAGTTTACATGCAGCTTTGTTTGCGTACCTGAAATTACCTTTTGCATCCAGATCAACAATAACCTCAGGCAGCAGTTCTATTAATTCCCTGTATCTCTTCTCACTTACCTTATGGGCTTCATCTTTATTCTCTTTTTTAGCAGTAATATCTTGAGTATTATTATCTTTCATCACTACCTAAATTCTTTGATTAATATTCTGTTAAATATACTGTTAGGGATATTGGTATAAATAACTTGAATTAAAATTAAATTATTTTATAAAAGTATTTTATCCATGATTTAGTATTTTTTAGAATTACCCCCACATTCTATATGTATATTAAAGTATTACTCACACAATGTAAACAATAAATATTAAAGGACTGCGTCAAGGTTTATTTAAAATATTATGGCTACCAATCTTACGAAGAATAGCTATATCTTTTATCTTTTTTACTTGATTCATTATTGGTATGTTATACATGCCAATTATGAATCATGTCAAGTCAGCAGGAGCCCTTCATCTTTGATACTCTCTCCAGAGATTTTAGGCTCACTCCAAAGATATGACGATTTAATTTTGAAAAATTCTGTTACTTGAATAAGTAAACTCATCTAACAATATTAATAAGTCCCAATATCTTGGCAAGAAATATCCTCAATATACCATTTTGTACTTGATGTAGTTAAAAAGTAATAAATATCTTCCAAATTAAAATTTGTATTAAGTAAGAGCAGCCTTTTAAATATTATTTTCTTGGGAAAATTTATAAGAGTTCTTAAAACATTTCCTCTTAAAAGCCCAGTATTAAATCTTTCTTCTAAAATATCATCAGGAATTGAAATCATTCTCTAAAACATTTACAAATATCTCATTCTCTTTATCTATCAATAATAAACCTTCAATAATTTTCTTCTTATCTTCAGGCATTCCTTCTAAAAATAAACGATAATCAATTTCATTAGGTTCCTTTGTTTTTAACCATGTAGCATCTTTATGAGAAATCTCAACAAGATATCCTGTTTCCAAATGACCATAATCTTTTATAACTTCATCAATAACCTCTAATTCTGATTGAGATAATGCCCCAAAATTACTTTCCTTTTTTAATTTTAAACGGTACTTTCCAACTGCTTTCAAATACTCAGATAAATATATTTTATTTATTCTTGTATCATTAACCGTATATTCAAATTCTGGGTCAAAAAATTCATTTAATAGATTTAAAGTAAGACCTGGAATAGGACCTTTAGGCAATCTGTAATATCTATCATTTAAAACAACTCTCCCATATTTTTGTAAATGATATTTATCTATAAAATATAACAATTTAGCAATACGCAATTTCGTTAAATCTTGATTATTTTTTGAAAAGATAGTAAGAATATCAATAAGCTTTTCAATGTCATAACTCATTGATAACCCCCTTTATTTTTTATAAATATGCTTACATTTTAATTTTTTAAAAAATTAGTGTCAACTTTATCTTTTTTTTGAATCAATTACTATAATTTCTTTAAATTTTCATAAGCATATCACATTTAATCAATAAGTTCAAATATGCATTTACGCAACAACATAATATGATAACTCTTTTTTAGACCCCTTTTGTCACAATATTCGTCAGATTTCCTTTTTATATCTTTTAGAATCCTAATTCCTACAGGACTGCTGGCAGTAGCATTTTTCATATATAAATAAGCAACCTAAGTTCCGACTGCCTATAATTTTGGTAATTTAAAAAAAAGAAAATAATTTGTAAACAAAAAGTACTAAAGATTTACTCAAAAATATTTAAAAACTTATTTACCCTTTTCAACATGCATGAGGCCGTAGATTACACTGTCTTCCAGCGCCTCCCAGCTTGCTTCGATTATGTTTTCAGATACCCCAATAGTTCCCCAGCTCTTTTTACCATCTGTAGATTCTATAAGAACTCTAACTACTGCAGCTGTACCTTTCTTTTCATTTAAAACCCTAACTTTAAAGTCTGCAAGCTCTATTTTAGATATGTTTGGATAGCGGCTTCCAATTGCCTTTCTTAAGGCACA
>Ga0209121_10003173_pt1 | contig 16055 bp, 10 predicted proteins | sample Cruoilmetagenom3_FD_187292 | JGI IMG/M metagenome (GOLD analysis project Ga0209121, IMG submission 187292) | Oil polluted marine microbial communities from Coal Oil Point, Santa Barbara, California, USA - Sample 3 (SPAdes) (version 2) | ecosystem: Environmental > Aquatic > Marine > Oil seeps ... | reverse complement strand
ATCGGGCTCGTTCTTTCAAACACAAGGTTTCTGAAGTTTCCATAACGACAATTTGACGCAGATTACGCAGATGAACACAGATAATTTATATAGTAATATAAAAAAAACAGAATAGAAAAGTTGCAAGGTATTATAAAAGAGAAATGTATTTAATCAGTGGAAATCTGTGTAATCAGTGTCAAAAGGAAGTTTTTAGAAGATGATTTTTAAGGAGAGTATATATTTCTGGTTATTTTTCATTATTCCTGTTGTTATTCTCATTACTCTATATGGTGTAAGGAGGAGAAGAAGGTTTACGAAGGTACTCGGCGAACAGAGTCTATTGAAAAAAGTGACTTGTGGTGTTAGTCCCACAAAAAGGTTCTGGAAAAACTTTTTACTTATTGCCGCTATATGTTTTCTTATAATCGCTCTTGCCAGACCACAGATGGGTGTGGAAAAGATACATATAAAAAGGAAAGGGGTGGATATTTTTCTCCTTCTTGATACCTCACTCAGTATGTCTGCACAGGATATAAAACCCGACAGACTCACGAGGGCAAAGATGTGGGTCGAGTCTTTGATAGACAACCTTGAAACAGATAGGGTTGGAATCATTGCATTTGCCGGAAAACCTTTTCTTCAATGTCCACTTACTATGGATTATAGCGCCTGTAGAATGCTCCTTGGTATTCTTAATGAGGGTACTATACCGGTTCAGGGAACAGCTATTGGAGATGCTATCAATCTTGCAATAAAATCCTTTCCAGAGAAAAAGGGATATTTTAAGGTTATTATTCTTTTGACGGATGGCGAAGACCACGAAGGCAAGGTTATGGAAGCAGCAGAAGCAGCGGCAGAAGAGGGAATAAAGATTATAACTGTAGGTATAGGAAGTGAGACGGGTGAACCGTTACCTATTAAGAATGAAGTTGGAAATCCTTCTGAATACAAAAAGAGTAAGGAAGGGAAACTTGTAATGAGTAGATTGGATGCAGCCATTCTTGAATCCATTGCTCAGAAAACCGGTGGCGCTTTCTTTACAGCGACTTCAAGCGGCTTTGAGATTGGAAAGGTAAGCAGGATACTGGATAAGATGGAGAAAGAGGAATTTGGTGAAGAGTGGTTGGAAAGGTATGAGGAAAGATTTGAATATCCACTTCTTTTCTCTATTATTCTGTTGTTACTCGAGCTTTTGTTAACGGATAGGGTTATTTCTCCCCCCTCTCGTCATTGCGAGCCCACCAAAGGTGGGCGTGGCAATCTCATAGTGCAGAATAATGACGATTAAACCTAAATAAAATACAAAAACCTGTACAATGGTGATATGATGAAGAAAATGATTAGGAGAAGTGTCATAGGTTTTATTTCTGCAGTTATTCTTGTTTCGAGTGCTCCGTTGGGTGCTACTATAAGAACAAAGAACAATAAGGCTAATAAACTATTTACAAAACAGGAGTATAAAAAGGCACTTGACTTTTACGATGAACTGGCTCAAGAGGTCGGGGAAAAAGGTAAGGCTTTAAATAGTATAGTAAAATACAATAGAGCAAATGCACTCCTCAAACTCCAGAATTATGAAGAGGCAATGGAGGATTACAATAAAGCACTCTCTTTTACAAAGGACAGGAAAAGCCTATCCAGTATCTATTACAATATGGGTAACACATCTTACAGGGCAGGAAAATTGCAGGATGCATTGAATTACTATATAAAAACGCTTGACATAGACACCGATGATAAGAATGCAAAGTTCAACATAGAACTAATTAAGAAAAAAATGGAAGAGCAGAAGAAACAGCAGAAGGAAGATAAGGATAAAGAGAAAAAGAAGAAGAAAAAGGACGATAAGCAGCAAAAGAAGGAACAGCAAGAACAGAAAAAGAAAGAACAACAGAAGAACCAACAACCAAAGGAAGAACAGAAGAAACAACAGGAGCAACAAAAACAGCAAGGTAAAAAACCACAGGAACAAAAGAAAAAGGAAGGAATGTCCAAGCAGGATGCACTTAGGCTCTTAAAAGCACTTGAACAGAGGGAGAAGGAAACACGCAAAAAAGAAGCTGCAAAGGTAAAAGCAAAGGTTGGTTTATCCAAAGATTGGTAGTTATGGTAGGCGCAGGCTTCAGCCTGCGGAAGTAGGAATAAAAATATGAAGAGAAGTTATAAAATTATAATGCTTATATTTATCTGCATCTGTTTTTTGGAAATAAACCTTCATTCCCAGGAAGTAAACCTCACAGCGACGGTAGATAGAAATGTGGTTTCCATTAACGAGCCCATAGTGCTTACGGTAACAGTGAGTGGAAATATCGCAAAGGTTCCAAAACCCGAGCTTCCTAACCTTGATAATTTCGATATATATTCTCAGGGGACATCCAGGAATATATCATTCATCAATGGAAAGGTCTCTTCTTCAATAAGTTACAACTATTCTCTCATTCCCCAAAAAATAGGGAAATTTACTATCGGTGGCTCTAAGATTAGATTAAAGGGAAAAACATTCGCGTCAGAACCGATTGAAATTGAGGTGACAAAGGAATCACAACAACCAAAGGTTACAGGACAACGACCCAAGGGACAAAACTTCACATTTCCTTTTGAGGAAAAACCACGGAAAGCGGTAAAGGGCAGGAATGATATCTTTATAAAGACCTATGTGGATAAAAAGGATGTTTATGTTGGAGAAGAGGTTATTCTTACATTTAAGCTCCACTCGAATGCACACCTGCTTTCACAACCGAAGTATATACCACCCGAAACAAAGGGTTTCTGGAAAGAGGATATGGGCAAAGAGAAACAATCGAGACAGGTTATTAAAGGTGTAGAATATGAGGTTGTTGAAATTAACTACGCACTTTTTCCTTTAAGTAGTGGGAAATTAACAATAGGTGAAGCAAAACTTAACTGCGTTATTGATAAATTTTTTACGGACCCTTTCAGTTTTGGTTTTGGAGGTGGGACGAAGAAAAACCTTGTGAGTAAGCCCATTACGGTTAGTGTTCGGCCCCTTCCTCCAGCACCGGTCGATTTTTCCGGGGCAGTAGGGAATTTTGATATTTATGCAAAGCTGGATAGGAACGAGACAAAGCAGGGTGAACCTATAACAGTACTTACGACCATTACAGGATACGGAAATTTAAGAAATGTCGAAAAACCTGAGATAAAAATCCCCGGTTTCAGGGTATATGAATCCGGGCAGGAAGTAACGACCTCTCTGTCCAAAGGTAGGATGAGGGAGAAGAAGGTTTTTAAGACCATTCTTATTCCTAATAGAAGTGGTAATTTTGAGATTTCGGGGTTCAGTTTTGTTTTTTTCGACCCCGGGAAGAAAGAGTATCAAACGAGGACTGTTAAGAACTTGAATTTTAAGGTGTTACCAGGTAAAGGGGAAGAAGGGAGTGAAAGGGTTTTCGGAAAAGGAGAAATAGAACGGCTGGGAGAGGATATCCATTTTATAAAAACACTGGACAGGTTAAAGAATGAGAAGAGTGTTTTTGCCGAGCTAAAATACCTTCTTTTGACGAATGGTCTCCTGTTATGTGTATTTTTATTTCTCTTCATCTCACAGGGGGTTAAAGAGAGGCTTAAGTCGAAAGAGGATATTTTGAAAAGGAGGGGCGCACTTGGCAACGCATTCAAACTCATAAATAAGGCTAAAAGGGAAGCAAAACGAAACAATATCGAGGAAGCATACGAACTGTTGCATAAGGCGATCCTCCAATTCTTCGCAGATAAATTTAACCGCTCGGTCTGGGGGACAACAGAGGATGATATAAAAGCTCGTTTGAAGGATAACGGGATAACCGAAGAAAAAGAAAAGGAGGTTTCTTCCATTTTCGAAGCCTGTAACAGGGCAAGGTATTCCAGAGAAGAATCGGAAGCGGGAAAATTCAATAGTGACCTTGAACGCACAATAAAACTTCTCAAACAACTCAGATTGTAGAAACATGATAGTGCCCTGTCAAATACAAAACAACAGGTGAGGCATCTTGCCTCACCTGTTAGAATGCAACTTTTTCTTCCTGAAACGGCACTAGGATACTCTCATGAGGAGGTAGAATGAAACATTTCAAAATATGGTTATTGCCAAAAGTGTTTATTTCAATACTTCTTGTTTTGTTATTGAGTAATATATTGTTCAGTGGTGAAAAAGAAGAGATACTCGAAAGGATAGAAGAATTAGGAAATGAAGCAGAAAAAACAACAGATATTAATAGGTTGATGGAAATCCAGCAAGAGATGAAGCAATTGACACAGGAACTTATGAATCAGCAGGGATACGGTTTGGGAGATATTTCTCTTGTGCCTGGCTCTACGCCAGAAGAGGAAATAGATAGGGAGTATAAGATGATTAACGCAGCCTATAGAGCATTCAGGCAAACGATTGGATACAAAAGCTCTTCACAGACAGAGAAGATTGGTGTTCAGCAGGCAATAAAGGTTAAGGGATATATCATTGTTGATGGAAAGGATGAGACAGAGCCTTACAGGGGATGGATATGGGTAACCCTTCGTTATAAGGTAAAGGAAGAATTCGTTGGGAATATAATTGTCAATAATTATTACAACTTAAAAAGTAGAAAATTTACAGGAGAAAAGGATTATTCAATCCATACCATCTCGAAGAAAATTGATGTAAAATCTGTAAGTGGAAGGGAATGCGTGGAAGCCAGCGCTGGCATTCCGGGTAGTTGTATTAAATGGGAGCATTTTTCGACATATACAATAGCTAAGGGCGATAAATATCCCGGTATGCATCAGGATGTGATTATGGGGTACTCGGAAGATGGGAAAATGAAGATAGAGGTTCATTCACCAGAAATTGTTTTTAAATCATCGAATGGACGTATTGGAAGGGGTTTAGGATGTTTTGGAACAGATTTTGAAATGTCCACATCGAAGTTTGAGCAAATCATTGAGAGGGGTCAATTGAAAATGACAAAAGGGGTAGAGGCGAAGGAGGGTGGTTCACCTGGATGTGATAAGGGTTCATCCATAACATTGTATATGGAGATGGAAACCCCCAGATGTTCTATTGAATTGGTTGGGGATAAAACGTCTGTTTTTGATTGTGTTGTAGATGGCGGGTTGGGAGATAATATTACATTGGAGGGAAAGTTAAGGGAAGGTTCACCTGTTTCCTATAAGTGGAGGATTGTATCGGGTAGTGATATTGTTAGGTTTGAGGAAAATGAGCCGAATACAAAAAAGGTTGTGCTTATACCCATTTCTTATAGTAGGATTCCCGAAGATGTTATAGTTGAGGTGGAAATTGTAGATAGTAAGGCTAAAATCTGTGTTGCTTCCTATCAATTAACCGTGCAAAAACCTTCTTTTTTAAGGAGACTATCCGATGCTGAAATCGAAGCACTGGGTATTAAACCATATATCAACTATAAGACATTGTGTGACCAGGGGCAGTGTGATTCATCGGAGATTGGAAACCCAAAGGTAGAACTTATCGATGGATATAAACGGATTGTTATGTTCCAGGTAATGGACCAGTTTGGTTTGCCTATAAAAAAAGCTATGTATTTCAATGAAAAAAGATGGGTAATAATTAATGGTAATCGTATTAACATTCCAAGTGAGGAAGAGAGTAACGGTCAGGGACAGGAAGTCCCTATTAATCCAAACGACCCCAATAGTCCCAAAATAACGATGTTTAGTGGAAATGGTACTACAAGGAACGATGGTAAAGTAATCGATGACCTTGCCATTGCCTATCCCAAAGGCTCCAGTGGTGTGCCGCAGGGTCTGGATATTTCCATTTATCAAGATATTTATATCTTCGACTGTTTTGTAGGAAATGTATTACAGCATTATAAAGAGAAGGATGCAACCTCAACATACACAGCACCATAGGTAAAATGTCCCCTAACTATTTTGCATTGGCAAGTGAACCCATAGGGTCCCATGGTGGTAGTACAATGGGTTCTGTTTCGAGTACCTTCAAGAGGTTTGGAGACAATGTTTTTTTGTCGACCATTACCTCGTAGAGGAATTCTTCAAACCATTCATTGGACATCATCATATAGCCTTTATCCCCCAATTTAGGTCCCCAGCTATTTTCGACACGCCACTTTTTAGGATTTTTGGCATTGTCGAGGTCAACACCTGTAAAGACCATTGCATGCGTCATTCTGCTCTGTCCATAATCGAGGCGGTTAGCCTTATCCTGTTTAAATTGTGTTCCGTAAACGAGGTCGTAATTATATATCCTTTTATTCAGTATTCCCATATTCCTTTCCATCATCTTTCCGGCATCACAACCAAACCATACTGTGTTGCCATCGACTATCATATCAACCGTTGTTTTTTTTACTATTTTCATTGGAACATTAAGATAACGGACGCACTCCCCCCCTACCACATTTCCAAGATACTGAACCGTATAAAGTCTATTGTATGGTTTATCTTCTGTAGGTGCATTTATGAGACATACCATATCATCGAGTTCAAAACCAACAAATTCCTTAAAAAAGTCCTGCGGTGTTATATCACCATACCTTTGGAATTTTTTATCCTTGTCCCTCCACTCCCAGAAGAAACTACTGGGTGGTTTTCCAAGATGGATGGTAAGCATTCTGTAGAATTCCTCCATCAATTTACCCTTACTCTGGCGCATTTTATTTTCCGAAGCCCCCTCGTTATGTAATTCTCTTAACTTTTGTGCATCCTCCCGTAATTTCGCGACAAGCAATGCATTCATTGTACGGGATTCACTGCTGGAGTATGTTTCCACCATTGCTGATTTGGGGACCACACCATATTTCTTTATCAAATTTCCAAACATATCCCACTGTCCTCCATCGGAGAGCGGCTGTGATAGAAGCCACATTAGGAGCCTACCATTAAGTGGTTCATCCCGGGTCTCGATAATATTCTCGAGAAAGAAATTGGCTTTCTCCAATTTATCCCAGAACATAAGATATGCTTGTGAAAGTTCAAATTTTTCTACATTCAATTTCTTCATAGCTGCCTGCCGCAGTGTGTTTACACCCGCGAAGAGCCAGCACCTACCACTGTGTTTCTGGTTTGTTGCCTCCTTCGGTGTTTCTATCAGATGAGAATAGGTGTGGTCACTGTTATTTACAACGGTTCTGTCTAATGCTACTGGTCCTATTCCATTTTTGGCAACTGCATTCAATGCGAGCTGGTTTTTAGGCACAGTATCAAAACTTTTAGAAAAGTGTTTTATGTCATCAAAAGTGATGCCCTTATCCATCTTTACCTCCTAATATAATCTTTATTGTACCAAACATCCTATAAAGGTCAGCATATCTTAAAATATTAAACAGTAAAGGCTAATTCAATTTCTTATATATGTCAAGCAAAATCGTATTTCTTGCTCTTTTTTCTTGACAGAAATGGATATGTTTGATATAGTTCATTTTATTAAAGTGTCGAAAATACGTGTGGTAGAATAACTAAAAAGGAGGGATTCAGATGGTAACATTAAAGAGATACCTTAAGGTCTTTCTTGTAGCAGGAATTTTGTTTGCTATGTGTGGAACAGCACTGCCCCAATTTCCTAAACTTCCAAAAATTCCAAAAATAATTCAGGATAAGGTTCCGGGATTGGATAAAATCCTTAAGAAAGAATCGCCAATTACCAATAAGCTTTCAGATGCTGTTACAGAAGTTCCTTTTCTCGATGATTTCAATCCTAGGGGAAAAATACCAATGACTGTACTACCTCGGACATCGGAGGGAGCTTTTGTAATAGAATACCCTGGGGCCTTTGTTTTTATATGTAAGAGCTACTGTTTGCATGCAGGCGCTTATGAACCAGGTAAAGGAGATGGTTATCTCTATGCTCCGGTGAAGGGACCACAGGCAGAGATATTCAGGCATATCATGCAACGCTCATATAAACATCCAGAGATACCTCAGTCTAATATCCAGATTTTACTGTGGGCAATTCTGGCACGTACAAAGATTTCGAATATGGCAGATGAACTTAAGGCTGTTGCAGCAAAGCTTCTCACCCCAAAGGAGATTTTCGAGATTAATGGAGGGGCTCTGGAGTTAGTCCCCAAGAGTGTGCTGGATAAAGCAACTGTCGATATGCCTCCATTGGTCAGAAGGGCAATGCAAGCGGAAGCGAGCCTTCGAAATAAGTTAAGTGCCGGTGAACAAAAATACGAAGAGCTGGAGCAGATAGCGGTAAGGCATGGCGTACCACCCATAGGGGAAGGTAGTAGAAATGTTCCCAGAGGTCGGTGGTCCTACAGAGAAGAAGGATACTTCGTGCGCTACTTTCCGTCTGGTTATCGACAAACAGAGATTGACCTGTATGTCCCCGAACCACTGAAGATTGAACGAGACGCAAAGGGACGTATTAAGTCGATTACAGACAAATTTGATAATCGAATAGAAACGGAATATGATGATAGTGTCGAGCCATTAACTATTTCGGGGGAACCATCTCTGAAGGGATATGCCTACAGTTCAATACGGTTTGAGCGGAATAACCCAAATAATCCAGACGAGAAGATACATTTGGAGTGGAAGAATACTGGTTGGGCATTATATGGCGTACCTGCAGGCACAGGCAAAATAGGTTCGTCTCCAGCCAGATTTCCGGGATTAAAGGAAAGATACGAATGGACAAAGAGACATAAAAAAGAACTGGATTATCTTGATAAGCAGTTTACACCCACGGGTAGCTGTGAAGAGATTATGAATCTTGGTAACTACGCACTGGCACTAAAGAAGGCGGTGGGGTATGATCTTTCACAGAGGGAAGGATGGAAGAAATGCAAGATGCTCAATCTGGTCAAGAATGCATGGGCTTCTGCTGTATCAAAAAGAGAGAAAGGATATATATGGGGATGTGCACCTAAAAAGAAGATTGAAGAATACATGTTTGCTTCGCTTTTCCCGCTGCTATATATATTCACTACTGGCAGTGAAGAAGTGCCACCAAAATATGATCCAAGCGATAATCTAGCGCAACCGTGCAATACATATAGCCAAAGGTTGATGAAATCTCCAAATCCTTCAAGTTGCTTGGAGCAAGCAGATAATAGATTAGCGAAAGCTATCGCCGATTGTTATGCTAAATATTCGAGTGATGGGAAAGGATATTGCCTTAGAAAAGTTATCTACGAGATGGACATAAGGAATGAGTATTACGGTGGGACGAAGAAAAGAGAAGTAATAGCTATATACTGTAGACCAATTGGGGAAGGTTACAATACCCAGAAAGAAGTACATCAAGTGGAGGATTGCATAAGCGAAGCCCTTAAAAACTACTTTTTCGACTTCAGATCATGTGTCATAAGCGCGGATATTGGCAATGATTAGCTGTTGAGAAGAAGAACGGTTCTTGATTCTGTGAGATTAGATTGCACTAATAAGCCGGAAGAGGATATTTTAATGTCACAGAGTTAAGCACCTTTCCCCATATTTTGGTATCCACATTGCAGACTTCTTCATATTCAGAGTTTACTGCTTAAAATGATTGGGATAAAAGATGATAGAATAATGACAAGGAGGAATCTATGGATGGGATAAATATATCAAAGAAAAGGATAGTAAAGGCACCGAGAGGCACTAAATTAAGTTGCAAGTCCTGGGAAATGGAAGCACCGATGAGGATGCTTATGAATAACCTGGACCCGGAGGTTGCAAAGGACCCGGATAATTTGATCGTTTACGGAGGGACAGGAAAAGCGGCAAGAAATTGGGAATGTTTCGATAAGATTGTTGAAACATTGAAAAAGATGGATACAGATGAAACTTTGCTTATGCAATCGGGCAAACCCGTAGCTGTATTCAAAACACATCCCTGGGCACCGAGGGTGTTAATCACGAATTCACTTCTCGTTCCCAAATGGGCAACCTTTGAAGAATTTACACGGCTCGAGTCGATGGGTTTGACTGTTTATGGACAGATGACAGCAGGAAGCTGGATATATATAGGAACACAGGGCATTCTTCAAGGCACCTATGAAACCGTCTCTTCCCTTGCGGAGCAGGAGTTTGGTGGAACATTAAAGGGTAAGTGGATACTCTCGAGTGGACTTGGTGAAATGAGCGGTGCTCAACCTCTTGCTTTTACTATGAATGAGGGTGTGGCTGTTATCGTCGAGGTTGACAAAAGAGCAATAGAGAGAAGAATGAAGACAAAATACCTCGATATGTGGGTAGATAATCTTGATGAAGCTCTCAGATTAAAGGATGAATTTCTCAAGAAGGGGGAGAGTAAATCGATAGGATTATGGGCAAATGCAGCAGATGTGCTACCGGAACTCGTTAAAAGAGATATTATACCGGATGTGGTGACCGACCAAACATCGGCACATGACCCACTTAATGGATACATTCCGAAGGGATACTCGGTTGAAGAAGCGGCTATCTTAAGAAAGGAAAACCAGAAGGAATACCTAAAAAAAGTATATGATTCCATTGCAATTCACATAAGAGCAATACTTGAAATGAAAAAAAGAGGGGCACGCGCATTTGCATACGGCAACAATATCAGACAGAGGGCAAAAGAGGCAGGTATTGACGACGCTTTCAATATAGAAGGATATGTGCCTAAGTATATCAGACCACTTTTTTGCAAGGGCAGTGGACCTTTCAGATGGTTAGCACTCTCGGGTGAGCCAGAGGATATCTTTAAGACGGATAAGAAACTGCTCGAGACATTTCCCGATGACGAACATTTACATAAATGGATTCATCTTGCTCAAGAAAGGGTAGTTTTTCAGGGTCTACCAGCAAGAATCTGTTGGTTAGCTTATGGAGATAGGGCAAAGATGGGGGAGATTGTAAACTGGATGGTGAAAAAGGGTGAGATTAGTGCACCCATTGTTATTGGAAGAGACCACCACGATACAGGTGCAGTTGCTTCACCCCATAGGGAGACGGAGGCGATGAAGGACGGCTCCGATGCTATTGCAGATTGGCCTATACTCAATGCACTTTTGAATACCTCATCCGGTGCTACCTGGGTCTCTGTGCATCATGGTGGTGGTGTAGGTATAGGATACTCTATACATGCAGGTATGGTTACTGTCGCCGATGGGACCGATGAACAGGCAAAGAAACTGGAAAGGGTATTAACAAACGACCCGGGTTCTGGAGTGGTTAGACACGCTGATGCGGGCTATGACATTGCAATAGAGACGGTAAAAAAGAAAGGGATTAATGCTCCTATGATTCATTAAGAAGGACAAACCTTAAATTACTACTGATTGAATGAAGCAGGACCCAAAGATTGATATGACAGATAAAAAAAACAGACCGTTTTTCGGTTGCTTCCAACTTGTCCTTCATGCTCATCTACCCTATGTGATTAATCATGGTAGATGGCCCCACGGACTCGATTGGTTGAATGAAGCAGCAGCTGAGGTATATCTTCCCCTTATTGAGGTTTTCAATAGATTAGCAGATGAAGGAATAGATACACATATAACCATCGATATTACCCCTATTCTTGCAGAGCAATTATGTAACAAGGTTTTCAAGGAGGACTTTGTAAAGTACTTAAAGGAAAGGATTACCTCTGCGGAAACGGATAGAGCACAATTTATCAAAGAAGGATTTAAGGAGAAAGAGGATATTGCATCGATGTGGGTTGAATTTTATAAACAGAGACTCGAGCAGTTTTTGGAATTGAACAGGGATATTGTTGGAGGCTTTAAAAAATTACAGGATAGAGGGATGATTGAAATAATAACAGCTGCCGCAACACATGGTTACCTGCCACTTCTTGGTGACGATAAGAATGTTCGGATACAGGTAAAGACAGCCGTATTGAATTTTGAAAAGCATTTCGGAAGGAGACCAGAAGGTATATGGTTACCTGAATGTGCATACAGACCTGCATACAAATGGAAACAACCAATTGGTAGGTCGAAACTCATAAACAGGAAAGGTGTCGAAGAGATACTCAGCGAGGAAGGGATTAAATACACATTTATAGATACACCTCTTCTCAGGGGTGGAGAATCCATTGGGGCATACATCGGAAGATTCAAATCCCTTAAACTGTTATGGGAAAGATTCAAAAAGGATTATAAACCAAGACCTGTGAAGGAGAAGTTGACCCCTTACCTACCCTATTTTGTTGTATCGAAGGGAAAAGAAAATGGGGTGAGCTTCTTTGTCAGAGACCCGGAGACAGGGCTTGTTGTATGGAGTAGAGACATCGGTTATCCAGGTAATGGAGACTATTTGGAATTTCATAAAAAATCATTTCCAGGTGGGCACAGATACTGGCGGGTTTCCGATGCCAAATCGGAACTCGGTCTAAAGGAAGTTTACTCATACGAAAATGCAAAAGAGCGATTGAAAGAACATGCCGCTCACTTTGTTACCTTAACAGAGGATATTCTCTCAGGATTTTATAACAAGGAGGAAAGAGCCGGTATCATAACGGCAGCTTTTGATGCAGAATTGTTTGGTCACTGGTGGTTTGAGGGTCCTTTATGGATTTACTATGTGATGAAAGGTATTCATTCAAAAAGAGGGGTGGATACTACCAGTGGTTCTCTCTATTTAAGGGAAAACCCTCCTGAAAGAGTAATTAACCTTCCCGAGGGTTCGTGGGGGAAAGGGAATTTCCATTATATATGGTTGAACAAAGAGACGGAATGGACATGGAAAAAGATATATGAATGTGAAGCGAAGTTCAACAGGATACTGGATAAGGGTGGGGTAAAAAAGAGAGCGATTCCCTTTCTTATTCAAGCAGCAAAAGAACTCCTGTTACTCGAATCCTCTGACTGGCAGTTTCTTATTAGCACCTGGCAGGCTCGTGACTATGCGGAGAACAGATTTTCCGAACATTACGAAAGTTTTCATACCCTTTTGAAGTTTGTCAAGAATATTCAAAAGGGAAAAAGTGTAACGAAGAAAGCAATGAGTTACTTAACCGACCTCGAGATAAAAGACTCCATTTTTCATGAAATGACTCTTGACTCCCTCTCCAGATAATAGTGTGATAGAACTCGAGGACATAAGTTTCGGGTATACATCGAATCCTATTTTGAGGAACATCTCATTAAAGATAGATAATAATGAGTTGATTTCACTTACCGGACCCAATGGTTCAGGTAAGACAACACTTGCTCTTCTCCTTGCAGGAATCCTTGAACCACAGGGGGGTGAAGTGGTGATAGATTCCATAAGGAGCAACGAGTATGAAAGGTTTGAGGAGAAGAGGAAAGATATAGGTATTGTCTTTGAGAACCCGGACAATCAGTTTATTACAACCTCTGTAGAGAGAGAACTTGCCTTTGGACTTGAAAACATGGGTGTGGAAAGAGAGGAGATGAAAAGAAGGGTAGAAGAGAGTATAAAGAGGTTTTCACTGGAGGAACTCAGATTTCGAGCACCACATACCCTTTCCGGGGGAGAAAAACAGAAGGTTGCTATAGCATCCATTCTTATTTTCAATCCCAGATACCTCATTCTGGATGAGCCAACGGCCTTCCTGGACCCTTGTTCAAGAAGAATGGTTCTCGACTTGATTCAAAACCTTAAGGGGACTATCTCTATTCTCTTGATTTCTCATTTTCCAGAGGAGATTATGTTAGGCGATACCATATATTTTTTAAGAGATGGTAAACTTGATAAACAGGAGAGGGAGAAGGTTGTTTTGCGGTCCCAAAGCCTGGATTTCCTGCATTTCCTGAATGAGAGGGGGATATCGCAATACCTCTACCCACCTGAACCAGAAATGTTATGTGATACCATAGAGGCCTTTAAGAAAAAGAAGAGCACGAGAGTATAATGGAAATTATTCTGAAGGATGTCTGTTTTTATTATAAAAGAGGAAACATTAAGAGAGAAGATGTTTTGAAGGGGATTAACCTTTGCCTTCGGGAAGGCGGATGTTATCTGCTTACAGGAGACTGCGGCTCAGGAAAAACGACACTCGCCCTTCTAATGAAAGGGCTTTTGACGGCTCAATCGGGTAGTATAACAGTTGAGCATAGTTCTATGTCCCTTGCTTCCTTGCAGAAGTCGATTGGTTATGTTTTTCAATTTCCAGAGGAGCAGTTCTTCAAAGAGACCGTTAAAGATGAGGTTTCATTTGGACCAATCACACTCGGTTTGGATAGAATAGAGGAGCGGGTAAAAAATGCGCTCAGCGATGTTGGGTTAGAATACGAAAGGTATAGCCAATCTTCTCCATTTACACTTTCATCTGGAGAAAAGAGAAGACTTGCGATTGCTTCGACCATTGCCTGTGAACCATCCTGGTATATATTTGATGAACCGATGGCAGGGCTTGATTTGGAAGGAAGGGTTCAGATGATTAATTTAGTGAAGCACCTTATAAGAGAGAAAAAGACCGTGCTCGTTATCTCTCAGGAATTGGAACTCTTTCTCGAAATAAGCGATAGAATAATTGTGCTTAAAAATGGGAAGGCGAAATTAGACTGTGTTCGAAGCACCTTTCTTGGAAAAGAAGATATGGATGGGATGGAGGTGCTACTTCCTTATCATATCAGGGTGCTCCGAATATTGAGAAAAAGAGGATGGGATATACCTGTTTCCATTATGGACCCAAAAGAGGCAGCCAACATAATAGACGAGTATGTAGTGAGAACTGAGAGAACCGGGGACGGGGTTTGACGATATGACACTTTTCCATTCAGAAAATGATACATTCGCACGCCTGCCCCCTTTCCGTTTTTCCTCTCCGTTATTTTTTTCACCGAAGAAGTAGAACCTTGTAGTTTGCTATTCGGCTACCACACTCAAATGCAATAAAGTATATACCATTAGGCAATGTTTTACCGTCATCATCACTTCCATCCCAGGTTGCTTTTGCACCAAGTGAAAGGTCAAAAGGTAAAAGCAAAATCATTTTCACCATCCTTCCACTGATATCATAGATTTTTATCTCTCCTTCCCCCAATTTGCCCTTCTTCCAGTCTCCTGAAAAGTGCATAGTCACCCTCTCTCTAAAAGGATTGGGTGAACAGGTCACTTCCCAATTAGTTTTTTCCATTTCCCATTTATCTTCCTCTTCGACACCTGACGGCACACCTTCGAAAAGCTCATTCCAGGAGTACCACACCTTGTCCTGCGTATGCGCCGCCTGATAGCAACGTGCATAACTAACACCAACACATGGCCAGTCCGGATGTTCAATCGCTATATCGGGACGCAGCACGATTGAATGGTAGGTGCATGAAGCAGTTGCATAATTATAATTTACCGCTACAGCATTAGTGATCGACATTGCCCTCTGTGTATTCAGATGATAATCTGCGTTGAGTGAATCGGCAATGCGTTGATAACGACCACAGTATACCGGAGGGTGAAGCAAACGGTCATGGTTGGTAACCGCCAGGTTCCATTGCGAATTTATCGGTGGAGGTATGTAGTTGTGGGATGTAAAGCGCATGGTGTCACCTTGATGATTCATCTCAATAATGGCTCCGGGGATTGGATGTGCGGAGTCGAACGATGAATAGACATGATATTCATTTGACCTCAGGTGTTCGGAATGGTTCTTCATGAAATCAATGTCGAATATATCGTCTACACCATTACCATCAGGATCTATCGTCTCAATTGCCAGGCGGCTGGAAAGAAGAGAGCCAAGGAGAGAATTCGGTGGTATTGAATTCGTATCTGGATGATTGCCGGAATTACTGCATAATCCGACGCTTCGTTCGTTGAGACATGAAAATGCACCAAACACTCCTGCAAAATTTACATTGAAGAATCTCTGTTTGTTAGGATCACCCGGTGAGTAGGCAATTATGAACGAAACATTGCCAAGCGTCGTGTAAAGGCCAACTTTTCCGTCCACGTTTCTTGCAATTATGAAACCGCCCTGTAGGGTATCATCACTACTGGTCGATTCACCCCATCCGGAAAGGCTTGAGCATCCAAAATCCACTTCATCACCCGCACCAGTCAATACGATTATATCCTCAGCGGTCAAATCCCTGTCAAGAGCTGGGTGATATAGGCTCACACCTTTAGCAGTAATACCATCAATAATGCCTTCGGCTTCTTCCTGAAACTTTGGCGGAATGTAGTACTTTTCTCGATACCATGGAAGATACGTATATTCAAAATAATTCGGCGTTACG
>Ga0209121_10003172_pt1 | contig 16061 bp, 12 predicted proteins | sample Cruoilmetagenom3_FD_187292 | JGI IMG/M metagenome (GOLD analysis project Ga0209121, IMG submission 187292) | Oil polluted marine microbial communities from Coal Oil Point, Santa Barbara, California, USA - Sample 3 (SPAdes) (version 2) | ecosystem: Environmental > Aquatic > Marine > Oil seeps ... | reverse complement strand
GGACTTAAGAAAGGCCATAGAAAAGCAAGAATTCCGGGAGGACCTTTATTATCGGCTCAATGTAGTTAACATTGAATTGCCTCCCTTAAGGGAAAGAAAAGAGGACGTCCCTCTATTAGCTGAACATTTCTTGCATAAGTTTGCAATAGAGAATCAGAAAGAGATCACCGGCTTCTCTCCCGAAGCCATGGAGCTTGTGCTTGATTATGACTGGCCAGGAAATGTCCGTGAGCTGGAAAATGCTATTGAAAGGGCAGTCATCCTGGTTAAGGATAGCATTATCACTATTGCTGACCTGCCTCAGGAAAATTTGTCGCCAGCTTATTCAACTAGGCCAAGGAAAAACCTTAAAGAAGTGGAGAAGGGCCACATCTGGAATGTTCTCCGTGAAACCGGCGAGAACTACAGTGAGGCGGCTAGAATTTTGGGAATCAGTAGAATGACACTCTACAACAAGGCAAAGGAGTATGGTTTTGATGTAAAAAAATAGATGCCGAGTGACTTGTTTCTTTACATAGTTAGAGAGACAATAAATTTTCAGCATTGGTGAAAAACGCTACCCGGAAATTCGGGTAGCTTTTTTATTTTGGCAAGAAAATTGCTACACCAAAGGGTGAAGGAGATAAAAAATGAATAAACAAACAATCCCAGAAAAACAACAAAAGGAGGTGAAAGAAATGAAACGAGTATTAATAGTTGAAGACGAAATGATCATGCGGGAGTCGCTCCGAGACTGGCTTAAGGAGGAAGGCTACGAAGTGGACACTGCCGAGTCAGGTGAAGAGGCGCTGCAAAAAATCGGGAAAACAGAATTTGGTGTTACCGTGCTTGACCTAAGGCTGCCGGGAAAAGATGGGTTGGAGGTGTTAAGAGAGGCTACCGCACAAAATCCAAAGTTCAAGGGGGTTATTATTACTGCTTATCCCTCAGTGGAGACGGCAGTGGAGGCGATGAAAATCGGGGCAGTGAGTTACATAGTCAAGCCCTTTGCCCCCGATGCCTTGGAGAAAACGATTGAGGAGGTTCTCGGGCCTGTTCAGGCGGAAGTGAAACCCAAAGAAAGTAAGGTTGAGGAAACCGCAGCGGAACTCCCGGTAGTGGAGGAGCCCGAGGTTGAGGAAACTATAGCAATAACTGAGGAGAAAATTCCTGCCCACCTGGAGCAAGGCCAGACCTACTTCAAAACAGGTCGCTATAAGGAGGCACTTAGAGAATTTCAGTCCATTTTACAAATCGCTCCGGGACACATAGAAACTCGAACCTGGGTCCGAAGGGCGAAGGAAGAACTGGTGAAGCCCACAGTTGAGGTACCTGAAGGTGAGGGTGCTGCTGAAGAAGTGGTGAAAGTCAACGAGTGTCTCTGGTCAAAGATGGGAGTGGTCTCTTACAGAATCTGCACTAGGAATTATGAATGCCTTACCTGCGAGTTTGACCAGACGATGCAGGAAAAAATAACCGCTGGCGAGGCTCCAGAGCTCGACGAGGCTCTGGAGAGACTTAAGGAACTGCCGGGACCACAAAGGATTTGCCGTTATGCCCTAAAGGGCGATGTCTCCTATCGGCTTTGCACGCGTTTGTTCCAATGTGCAACCTGCGAATTTGGCCAGTTTATGCAGGATGCCCTAGAGCAAAAGATGGCCAAACTGGCAACCCGTCGGGAAGCCCTGCGTAAAGGGAAGCAAGCGCTAAAGGCGAAATCAGGTAAAACCTTGACAAAATAGCGTTACAGGTATGACTGGCATAAAGGGGTCAGGATCTCATAATATACCTGACCCCTTTCTTTTACCAGCTAGCGACTTGTGTTAGGTCTAAGTTAGCTGAGAAGACGGCCGCACAATGGTGGCATCATAAAAAATTCTCGCATCTGTTCCCGAACCCAATTTAAGAAATACGCTTAGAAAATAAATTACTAGCCATTTTGTCAGAGGGCTACTATAAAATTTTGCTTTCTTTGTCGGGGTTTGTTATACTTCTTGGCTGTGCTCCAATTTATATTCCGGAGAAAAAGGGTGGCTATAATGCTTTTGTGAGGCCACCTTTTTTTGTGGCCAACTCTGGAGAGTCGAGGTAAATATTAAAATGGAAGTGCTTAGTCCTTACAAGGAAGCTACAGATGTGATACTCGAGGCAGGTGGTGAGCCACTCAAATTGTGTTACCAATGTGGCCTTTGCACCGGTATTTGTCCCTGGAACTTGGTCCGAAATTTTATCGTTCGCCGCATCCTGCATGAAGCTCAGCTTGGGGCAACTGATTTTGGCAGCGAGGATATCTGGACTTGTGTCACTTGTCGAGCTTGTGTTCAGCGCTGCCCCAGAGGCGTTGAGATAATAGACATCATGAGGGCTATGCGCCGAGCCGTAGCTAGTTTGGGCATCGGTGTTGTCCCTGACGCGCTGAGAATTTCAGCTAAGAACATCGCTGGCGTAGGTAATCCACTTGGTGAGGTACCGGAAAAGCGAGATGACTGGGCCAAAGAGCTTAAGGTGAAAAGCTTCTCTTCGGGTACCGAAATACTTTATTTCCCTTGCTGTATTCCATCCTATGACCCTGATGTAAAAACAGTGGCTCGAGCTACTGCCACAATCTTCAATAAGGTTGGGATTGATTATGGCCTTATAGGCACTGAAGCAAAATGCTGTGGCGAGGCAATTAGAAAAGCCGGGTATGAAGATACATTTCAAAGTCTCGCCCAAAACAATATTAATCTCTTTGCCAGTAATGGTGTCAAAACCGTGGTAGTTTCCTCACCACACTGCTACCACACTTTCAAGAATGAGTATCCCGAGCTTGGAGGCAAATTTGAAGTAATTCATATCACCCAATACCTGGCTTCACTTATCGAGAAGGGGAAATTGAAGCTCTCCAAAAAGGTAAACAAAAAGGTAATCTATTCCGACCCCTGCTATTTGGGCAGACACAATGAGATCTATGATGAGCCAAGGAGAGTTTTACAAAGCATTCCCGGCCTGGAATTAATAGAATTCCCTGATGCTCGTGAGGATGCTCTTTGTTGTGGTGGTGGCGGCGGTAGAATCTGGATGGATACCCCAAAAGGGGAAAGGTTCTCTGATATAAGGGTGGAGCAAGCCGTGGAAAGGGGCGCTGATATTATAGCTCTGGCCTGCCCTTACTGTTTCCTCAACTACAGGGACAGTTTACTCTCTATGGGCAAGGCTGACACTATGCAGGTCAAAGATATCACTGAGCTTGTTGCTGAGGCAATGTAATAATGGAGGAATCAAAATGGAAGAGGTAAAGATTGGTGTTTACATCTGCCACTGCGGGTTAAACATCGCTGGCGTAGTGAATGTGGAAGAGGTAGCCAGGTATGCTGGAACTCTACCCAATGTAGTGGTCTCTCGTGACTATAGGTATATGTGTTCTGACCCAGGGCAGGATCTCATCAAGAATGACATCAAGGAGTTGGGCATTAACCGAGTTGTGGTTGCTTCTTGCTCTCCAAGAATGCACGAGCCTACGTTCCGTAAAGCTTGTCAGGATGGGGGCCTAAATCCCTATTTGTATGAGCAGGCCAATATCAGGGAGCATTGTTCTTGGGTTCATGACGATAAGACGATAAATACCAAAAAGTCTAAAGATTTGGTAAGAGCGGCAGTGAAGCGAGTTTACTATCATGAGCCTCTGGAAGTTAAGGAGGCGCCGGTTAATCCCAATGTCTTGGTTGTTGGCGGAGGCATCGCTGGAATGCAGGCGGCCTTGGATATCGCCAATGGTGAGCATAAGGTCTATTTAGTAGAAAAGGACCCTAGCATTGGTGGGCATATGATACAGCTTGATAGGACATTTCCTACCTTGGACTGCTCTGAGTGTATTCTTACCCCCAAGATGGCTGATGTGGGACATCATGCCTTTATCGAGCTTTTGGCTTACAGCGAGGTGGAGGAGGTTTCGGGAGCTATAGGCCAATTCAAGGTGAAGGTAAGGAAAAAGGCTCGATATATAGACGAAAGCAAATGTGTTGGCTGTGGTGTTTGCGAGGAGAAATGCCCCTGGAAGACGGATAGCGAGTTTGAAATGGGCTTGGCAAAAAGAAAGGCGATTTACATCCCATTTGCTCAAGCCATTCCCAATCTGCCAGTAGTAGACCCAGATCTTTGTGCTTATATCCAGTCGGATGGAAAGAAATGTGGAGCTTGTATAAAGTTATGTGAAGCAGAGGCTATAACTCCGGAGACTCTTCTTAATCAAATGGATCAAATTGTTGAGTTTGACGTGGGCTCGATTATTGTGGCCACGGGGTACGATCAATTTGACCCTTCCGTAATACCTCAGTATGGATATGGGAAGTATGACAATGTATTAACGGGACTCCACTTTGAAAGGATAACCTGTGCTGCAGGACCAACCGGTGGCAAAGTTCTGCTGAAGGATGGTCGAGAACCGGAAAGTGTAGCTATTGTGCATTGTGTTGGCAGCCGAGACCAGAACTACCATGAGTATTGTTCCCGAGTTTGCTGTATGTATGGGCTTAAATATGCCCATCTGATAAAAGAGCTTAGCAAAGCCGATGTGTACGAATTCTATATTGACATGCGTTGCTTTGGGGAGGGGTTTGAGGAATTCTACAAGCGTCTTTCGGAGGAGGGGATCAACTTCATTCGAGGGAAGGTAGCTAAGATTACAGACCAAGCTATAACGGAGGAAGAGAAAGGAAAGTTAGTTGTAGTCGCTGAGGATACTCTTTTAGGTAAGATGATACGGGTTCCCGCTGATATGGTCATTCTATGTGCGGCTTTGGAGGCACGCTCCGACGCTGACAAAGTTGCCAGCCTTTTTGCTCTCAATCGGAGGGCAGACGGCTTCTTCCTAGAGAGGCACGTTAAGCTTGACCCTGTGGCTACCCCCACGGATGGAGTTTTTATTGCTGGCTGTTGTGAAGGTCCTAGGGATATCCCTGATACTGTAGCTCAAGCTGAGGCAACAGCAGCTAAAGCCTTATCGTTGATAAGTAAAGGTACAATCACGCTTGAAGCAGCCATATCCCATGTGGATGAAACCGTCTGTCATGGCTGTGGAAGGTGTGAAGAAATATGTACTTTTCATGCCCCGAAGGTCATTAGTAAGGATGGGGTCATGGTTTCCGAGGTAAATGAGACCTTGTGCAAGGGCTGCGGCGCTTGTGCTGTTGTCTGCCCTACAGGGGCGATATCCATAAAGCATTTCACGCAAGAAGAAATATTGGCTCAGGTTGGGGCTTTGACGGAGGTACAATAATGGATGAGTTTGAACCCCAAATTATCGCCTTTTGCTGTAATTGGTGTACTTATGCTGCAGCTGACTTGGCCGGGACGAGTCGAGTTCATTATCCAGCAAATGTGAGGATTGTAAGGCTGATGTGTAGCGGTATGGTGGACCCTATGTATGTCCTTAAAGCCTTTGAGGGCGGTGCTGATGGGGTCTTAGTCGCTGGCTGTCACCTTGTAGATTGTCACTACATTGATGGACCGGAGAAGTGCGATGCCATGTTTGCCAAGCTAAGTAAGATGATGCATGTCCTCGGATTGGAGGACGAAAGGTTAAGGCGTGAGATGATATCTACTTCCGAGGGCACGGTGTTTGCCAGAGTAGTCAAGGAATTTGTCGATCAGCTTAAGAAGCTCGGGCCCTCACCTTTTTCATCTTTAAGAAAAGAGAAGGTAGCGGTTTGAATTTAGAGGACATTATTCAAGAAACTAAAACTTATTACTGCTTGGAGTGTGGCAAATGTACTAGTGTATGTCCTGTCGCCAAATATGATCCGTCTTTCTCTCCGCGGGCAATAATTGAAGACGCTCTTTTGGGGTTTGAGGATGAATTGATTTTCAACCAAAAACTTTTCTCTTGCCTGACTTGCTACACCTGCCAGCAGAGATGCCCTTGCGATGTCGATTTTCCTGTTTTTATCCGCAAAGCCCGAGCTATAGCCCAAAATAATGGACAGCACGGAATCTGTGCCCACTCGGGGCAACTGCAATCTTTGGCACGACTTATGACAAGTCCTGACATCAAGCAAAGAAGGTTGGAATGGCTATCTGATAAATATCGTACTTCCAATGACTCCGATGTTCTTTTTTGGGTTGGGTGTGCTCCATATTTTGAACCCATCTTTGAAGATATTGAATTCAGAGCCCTTGATATCACTGAGGCAAGCTTAAAAATCCTAAACCTTTTGGGGATAGAGCCTAGATTGCTTCCGAATGAGAAATGCTGTGGGCATGATGTGCTTTGGACTGGCGATATAGAGACATTTAAGACACTAGCCGAGCACAATGCTGCCCAAATCAAAGAAGTCGGCGTGAAGAAAATAATCTTCTCCTGCCCTGAAGGCTACCGAACATTCAAGCTAGATTATCCAAATTTCGGATTTGATGTAGGTTGTGAGTTACAACATATCTCTGAATTTTTGGCGGAGAGAATAGAAAAAGATGGATTGAAGTTCAACGAAGTGAAAAAGAAGGTGACTTATCAAGACCCTTGCAGGTTAGGAAGACATTTAGGTGTGTATGATGCACCCCGAAAGGTGCTTGAGTCTATTCCAGGTATAGAATTTGTCGAGATGCAATATAATAGATTGGATTCTATTTGCTGTGGTACCAGTGCTTGGACTAATTGTGACTCCTATTCCAACATAATAAGGACACAGAGATTGTCTGAGGCAACTTTGACTGGGGCGGAGACGATTATAACATCTTGCCCCAAATGTCAAACCCATTTTAGATGTGCCATGGTGGATAAAGGAGAAGAAAAGCGAGCAATGCCAAGTATTGAGATAATGGATTTGGCAAACCTGGTAGCAAGCGCTATGGGAGACTAATAATGAATGGAGAGAACGGACGTAAATCAGTATTAGTGATTGGTGGTGGTATAGCTGGAATTCAAGCCTCTCTCGATTTGGCCAATATGGGCTTTAAGGTGTATTTGGTGGAAAAGACGCCCAGCATCGGGGGGAGGATGTCACAACTAGATAAGACCTTTCCCACTAATGATTGCGCCATGTGTATTCTCGCTCCTAAGATGATAGAGGCAAGCCAGCATCCTAACATAGAACTCTTAACTTATTCCGAAATTGAAAAGGTTTCAGGCGAAGTAGGAAATTTCAAGGTCAAGGTTAAGAAGAAGGCGACGTACGTTGATTGGGATAAATGCACAGGCTGCGGGGAATGCTCTCAGATGGAGTTAACTGACACAAAGGAGTTTGAGGGTGAAATTTGGGTTGACAGGATTAGGATAGACGAGGCGAGTTGCATCCAATGTGGTGACTGTGCCCAAGCTTGCGTTGAAGAAAATAAGGAAAAACAGGCCATGACCAACGTTGCCTTTGAAAGGCGAAGTTTTACTGAACTTCCTCCTGATGAGCGAGAGGGGAGGGAGCCTGAAATATTGCCCCAGCGGGTAGCCTTGATGGACGAAGGGTCGCGAACTGATTTCTGGCGGCAGGAACTCAGCAGATGCATAAAGTGCTTCGGATGCTGTGATGTCTGCCCTGTATGGATTTATGACAAAACTGAACTAGAAGATCCAGAGTGGATCACGCCCGGGGAAATACCTCCTGCTGTTCCTCTCTTTCACATAATAAGGGCTTATCGCGTTGGCGATAACTGCATTAACTGTGGTATGTGCGAAGAGACTTGTCCTATGAGTATACCTCTGCGTACTATTCACCAGCTTATGCGGCGTCAACCTCCCGAGTCAATTTTTGAAATCATTCCGGGCTTAGATGCGGAGATGAAAAAGAAACTCGTGCAAGCAGTGCGCAAGCAACCCAAAGCCGAGAAGAAACAACCTGCAGCCAAGAGAAAGGGAAGGAAATGAATAGTGATTTCGTACTAACCGTATGTCCTTTCTGTGGCTGTGGCTGTCAGTTTTATCTCCAGACTATGGATAATGAGATAGCTGGAGTGGTTCCTTGCAAGACCGACGAAATAAGTGAAGGAAAGCTTTGTATAAAGGGAAGAAATGCAGCAGATTTTGTCAACCACCCTGACCGGCTCAAGTCACCCTTGGTAAAAAGAGATGGCAAATTTGAACCGGCAAGCTGGGATGAAGCTTTAGACATCGTGAGTAAACAGCTAAGCCAGATAAAGCAAATACACGGCCCTGATTCCGTAGGTGTCCTTTCATCTGCTAAGTGTACCAATGAGGAAAACTTCCTCCTGATGAAATTTGCCCGGGCAGTCATTGGTACAAATAACGTTGACCATTGTGCTCGACTTTGTCATGCCTCAACGGTGCTGGGTTTAGTCAAGTCTTTTGGCAGTGGGGCGATGACAAACAGCGTACCGGAAGTGGAAGGTGCGGATTGTATTTTCGCTATAGGAACTAACACGATTGAGCAGCATCCCCTCATAAGTTCGAGGGTTCTACGGGCCAAGGAAAAGGGAGCCAAGTTGATTGTAGCTGACCCGCGCCGTACACCTCTAGTTGAGTTTGCTGATGTTTATCTTCAGCATAAGCCAGGAACGGATGTTTGCCTGCTTAATGGCATTATGAACCTCATCCTCTCTCGGAATTTGGCTGATAAGGATTTCATTGCCCAGCAGACCGAAGGCTTTACGGAATTGGAAAAGAAAGTGAAAGAATACCCACCAGAAAGAGTGTGTGAAATAACTGGAGTTGAGCAAGCTGCTTTAGAGAAGGCAGCTCGAATTTATGGGGAAGCTGAGAGAGCAAGTATCTTATACGCCATGGGGATAACCCAGCATACCACGGGCACTGATAATGTGGAATCTTGCGCTAACCTGGCGATGCTTACGGGCAATGTTGGTCGTGAGTCCACGGGAGTAAACCCGCTTCGCGGGCAGAACAATGTTCAGGGTGCTTGTGATATGGGTGCTCTACCAAATGTTTACTCAGGCTATCAATCAGTCACAGATAGGACGGCAAGAGCCAAATTTGAGAAAGCCTGGGGAGTTAAGCTGCCGGAGAATGTAGGGCTCACTGTTACTGAGATGCCAGATGCTGCTCTTAATGGTTCGCTTAAAGCAATGTATATAATGGGAGAGAATCCCATGCTTTCTGACCCGGATATAAATCACTTAAAGAAGGCTCTCAGTTCTCTCGATTTCATGGTGGTACAAGATATATTCTTGTCTGAGACGGCACAGTTCGCCCATGTGATATTGCCAGCCTGTTCCTTCGCTGAGAAGGAAGGCACTTTTACCGCAACGGATAGAAGAGTTCAAAGAGTAAGGAAGGCGATAGAGCCCATAGGCGATTCCAAGCCAGATTGGCTCATAATCAGTGAGCTTGCTAAGAAAATGGGGGGCAAAGGATTTGATTATAAGTCAGCTCAAGACATTATGAAGGAAATCGCACAGCTTACCCCCAGTTATGCCGGTATTTCCTATGAGCGATTGGATGATGGAGAGGTTCTGGCTTGGCCATGCCCTTCGAAAGGACATCGCGGAACTAAGTTCCTTCACAAGGATGCATTCGTCAGAGGTAAGGGAAAGTTCTTTGCCATTGAGTATAAAGAGCCTGCTGAATTACCAGATAAGGAATATCCTTTTATCTTGACTACGGGTAGGTTAATGTTTCAGTTTCATACTGGGACTATGACTCGCAGGATTCCTATCCTGGAGAGGGAACTCCCTACCGGTTTTGTGGAACTCAATACTGAAGATGCGAAAAAACTCTCGATAGCACAAGGGGAAAAGGTAAAAGTAAAATCACGGCGAGGCGAAATTGAGATGAAGGCTTTCGTTACGGATGGAATTCTCCCAGGAGTGGTATTCATACCTTTTCACTTTGCTGAATGTCCCGCCAATGAGCTTACCAGCAGCAACCTTGACCCTGAAGCTAAAATCCCCGAGTTTAAAGTCTGCGCTGTGAAAGTCTACAAGGGGTGATAAACATGGCTGAAAAGGAAACAACCGTAATAACGGAAGCAGAGAAAATTTTAGATAGGGAAAACATAATAGCGAAAGCAGAGGAAGTCTTAGACCAAGGCTATGATGGCATCATTGGGCTTCGAAAAAGATGGGGACATGTAAGCCCTTATCTTTTTACAACTAAGGACGAGCTTAAAGAACTGGAACTGGAGCCCCGATATAACCTGGCAACTTTTGTTCGGCAGATTAAGGATAAGTGGCCTGACAAGAAGTTTGCTGTTGTTGCCAGGGGATGTGACGAAAGGGCTTTAGATAAACTTGAAGAACTAGGTGTTTTTAGTAAAGAGGGCGTGGTTTTTATAGGTATAACCTGTTCCATGGAACAGGCGGAGGAATGTAACTGTGAGAAGCCAATCTATACTCCCTTGGATTGCACCGGTTGCTGGAAGTGTATGGAAGAGTGCCCGAAGGATGCTATCACACGGATAAATGTTTGCCCCATCCTGGTGCCTGATCAGTTTAACTTGGGCCTGGGGCAGAGAAAGGCCATCTATTTACCCTTCCCTCAGGCAGTGCCTAAGAAAAACGTCAGAGATCCCAATCACTGCCTACGAATCACAGAGAAGCTCGAATGTAAGGGATGTGAAAACGCTTGCGAAGCTAAGGCAATCGTTCATGACATGGCTGACCAGATTGTGGATCTGGATGTTGGCGCCATTATAGTCGCCACTGGCTTAGATTTCTACGATGTCTCAGGACTGGAAGAGTATGGCTATGGAAAGATAAAGAATGTCGTCACGGCTATGGAATATGAGAGATTAACCTCAGCATCAGGACCCACTTTGGGATCGCTTGACCGACCATCAGATGGCAAGGTCCCTCACAATATAGCCTTCATTCAATGCGTTGGCTCCCGCGATTTTAGGTGTGCACCATATTGTTCTAGCGTCTGCTGCATGCATGCCACTAAGGAAGCCATGATGGCATATGAGCATGAGCCAGGGACGAAGTCCACTGTCTTTTATATGGATATGAGGGCTGTAGGCAAAAGGTTCCAGGAATATATTGCCAGGGCTAAAGATGAATACAATGTGACTTATATCAGGGGACGTCCGGGCAGGATCGAGGTTAATCGCAAGAATGATAACCCCATTATCTGGTATGAGGATACAACTACTGGGGAAATAAAGGAATTTGAGGCAGAAATAGTGGTTCTTGCTCAAGCGATGATTCCTCAAATCACAAAGGATCTAGCAGAAATATTAGGTATAGAGTTAGATGAAAATGGCTTTGTGAAGACTCCAGGTGGATTCTTGCAACCTCTGGATACTACAAAGCCTGGCATCTTTGCCTGTGGCTATGTCCACAGTCCACGTGATATCCCGGATTCTGTAACCCAGGCCTCGGGGGCAGCGGGCAGAGCTGCTGAAGCTATAGCGGGAGGTAGTTGAGATGGAAGAGCCCCGTATCGGAGTCTTTGTCTGTCATTGTGGCAGGAACATAGGGGCATATGTAGATGTTCCTGGAGTGGTGGAATACGTAAAGGGATTGCATAATGTCGTGCATGCTGAGAGTAATCTCTACACCTGCTCTGAAGAGGGGATATCAGCCATTAAGAAGGGGATTCAGGAGTACAATCTGAACCGCGTCATAGTAGCTTCTTGTACACCTAGGACTCACGAGCCGCTCTTTAGGTCTGCCTGCGAAGCTGTAGGCTTAAACAAATATCTTTTTGAGTTTGTTAACATAAGGGATCAGTGCTCTTGGGTGCATATGCATGAGCCTGAGAAAGCTACGGAAAAGGCTAAAGACCTTGTAAGGATGGGAGTGGCCAAAGCGAGGCTGCTTGAGCCGCTGGAGGAGATTGAGATCGAGGTAGCTCCTTCTGCCTTAGTGATTGGTGGCGGAGTTGTAGGCATGGGCGCTGCCTTAAATTTGGCAGCGCAAGGTTTCGAAGTCCATGTGGTGGAAAAGGAGCCAGAACTTGGAGGAACTCTTCGCAGTGTTTATAAGCTTTACCCCACGAACGAAGAAGCAACAAAGGTAACCAATCCACTTATTGAAAAAGTCAAGAATGATCCTAAGATTAAGACTTATCTTTCGGCCAAAGTAAAAGAAGTCAGCGGGTTTATAGGGAATTTTGATGTCGTTGTGAATCAAGACGGAGAAGAGAGCAAGTTCAATGTAGGTACTATCATAGTAGCCATCGGGGCTGATAAGTTAAAGCCTGTGGGTCAATATGGCTATGGTGAAATGCCCAATGTCCTCACTCAATTAGAGCTGGAGGAACGGATGAAGAAGGGTGAGCCGGTAGGTCAGAATGTTGTAATGATCAATTGTGTTGGAGCTCGAGTTCCCGAGAGAACTTATTGCAGCAGAATCTGCTGCATGACGGCAATTAAAAATGCCTCCCTTATTAAAGAATCGAATCCAAAGGCAAAGGTTTGGATATTGCACCGGGATCTTATGACTTATGGTGTGGACTTCGAGAACTATTATCGAAAAGCCATGGAACTGGGAGTTAGGTTCATTAGATATAGCTTGGAAAAGCCTCCTCAAGTCATTGGGGATGGGAAGGCTGAGGAGATAAAGGCATACCATGAACTACGAAGAGAGGAGATAGAACTTCCCTGCGATATGCTCGTTTTAACTACTCCTCTTATCCCTGCCGAGGATAACCAAGATATCTCTAAGATGCTTAAAGTCTCCTTAGATGAGTTTGGTTTCTTACTGGAAGCGCACCTAAAACTCCGACCTGTGGAATTTGCTATGGATGGCATTTACATCTGTGGCTCAGCAAAGTGGCCCACAGATGTAACTGAAGGAATTTCTCAAGCCTATGCTGCTGCTTCAAAAGCAGCCGGTCCCCTGAGAATGGGCTATGTCAAACCTGAGGCGCTAAATGCGGTGGTTAATGAGGATGAATGCTCAGGCTGTGGGATTTGTGAACTTTTGTGTCCCTTTCAGGCTATTGAGCTTCAGCCTAAAGATGACAAGAGAGTGTCCCATGTGAATGAAGCAGTGTGCAAGGGTTGTGGCACCTGTGCTGCTGCCTGCCCTTCAGGAGCTATCTCCATGCACCACTTTACTGATGAGCAAATTCTAGCTCAGATAGAAGCTTTATTCGGCTAAATGAGTTGGAGTGGAGTTCACTAAATGTTTCGCATTGTTTCTAGAGAGACTTTAGCGACTAAAATTCATCTATTTAAAATCGAAGCACCGGCAATTGCTAGAAAAGCGCTGGCTGGGCAATTTGTTGTCGTCAGGATTGATGAAAGGGGCGAGCGCATTCCTCTGACACTCGCTGACTGGGATGGTAAAGAAGGTAGTGTCACCTTGGTGTTTATGGAAGTGGGAGCGACAACTTTTAGGCTGGCGCTGCTGAAAGCCGGTGACTTCATTGCTGACTTTGTTGGTCCCCTTGGTGTACCATCAGATATTGACAACTTCGGTACTGTAGTCTGTGTGGCGGGAGGGGTTGGTGCTGCGCCAATAGTGCCTATTGCCAAGGCGCTCAAAGAGAAGGGAAACAAGATTATCTCCATTTTGGGGGCACGGAGCAAGGACTTGCTCTTCTGGGAAGATAAGCTACGCAGTGTCAGCGACCAGCTGATAGTTACTACTGATGATGGCACGTATGGTCGCAAAGGGGTAGTAACTGAGCCACTGAAGGAGTTGCTTGAGAGTGGGGAGAAGGTTGACCGAGTCATTGCCATTGGCCCGACCGTCATGATGAAGTTCTGTGCCCTGACTACCCAGCCTTTCGGAGTGAAGACTATTGTTAGCCTGAATCCAATAATGGTTGATGGCACCGGGATGTGTGGCTGCTGCCGGGTATCCGTTGGTGGCGTAACGAGGTTCGCCTGCGTAGACGGGCCTGATTTTGACGGACATCAGGTAGACTGGGACTTGCTCTCAGCCCGGCAGCGTATTTATCTTGATGAGGAAAAACGCTCTTTTGAGCATTGGCAGGCTCAGGTGAGCAAGCATTCTTAAATGGAGGTCTGAGCAGCATACATGGCTAAGGCGAATCTCAACAGAGAGCCAATGGCAAAGCAGGACCCCAGGACGCGTGGCAAAAACTTCAACGAGGTTGCCTTGGGTTACAGCGCCGACCAGGCTAAAGCCGAGGCAAGCCGTTGCCTACAGTGTCCCAAGCATCCCTGTACTGATGGCTGCCCGGTGGAAATAGATATCCCCGGTTTTGTCAAAGCTGTCCTTGATGATAATATGCCCGAAGCGGTAAGGATACTCAAGGATAAGAACAGCCTACCCGGCATCTGCGGGCGCGTCTGCCCGCAAGAGACACAGTGTGAACAAGCATGCGCGCTAGCTAAGAAAGGAGCACCTATTGCCATCGGACGCTTGGAGCGTTACGTGGCTGATTGGGAGCGAGCTAATATGGGGGCGCTGAACCCCGGAGCAAAGCCACAAAGACCAACTGGTAAACGGGTGGCGGTGGTCGGCTCAGGCCCAGCCGGGCTAGTTGCGGCTGCCGATTTAGCCAAGCTCGGCTATAGCGTCACTCTTTTTGAGGCATTGCATGTGGCTGGTGGGGTGCTGATGTATGGCATCCCCGAGTTCAGGCTACCCAAAGAAATTGTGCAGGCTGAGGTTGCCTACGTTGCTTCCCTGGGGGTGAAGATTGAGCTGGATTCGGTAGTGGGAAAGGTGATGACGCTGGATGAACTGCTAGAGAGCGATTACCATGCTATTTTCCTGGGTACTGGTGCCGGAGCACCCATGTTTATGGACATTCCCGGCGAGAACTTAAATGGCATCTATTCAGCGAATGAGTTCCTGACCAGGGTTAATCTGATGAAGGCGTACAAGTTTCCTGAATATGATACACCGGTGTTGGTGGGCAGCAGGGTAGCAGTAATTGGTGGTGGCAATGTAGCCATGGACTCAGCCCGGTGTGCCCTCAGGCTCGGTGCTGACGAGGTTTACATTATCTACCGTCGCTCAGAGGTAGAGATGCCTGCCCGCCGTGAGGAAGTTGAGAATGCCCAAGAGGAGGGAATCCAGTTCAAGCTGCTGACCAACCCAAAGAGATACGTCGGCAATGAGTCGAACTGGGTAGTTGGTATAGAGTGTTATGAGATGGAGCTGGGTGAGCCTGATGAGAGCGGTCGGCGGCGCCCCATTGCCAAAGAAGGAAGTGAGTTTATCCTAGATGTGGATATGGCGGTAGCTGCCTTGGGCACCCGTCCCAATCCCCTTATTGCTCAGACTACCCCTGATTTGAAGACAACTAGGTGGGGTACGGTAGTGGCTGATGACACCACTGGCAATACGATGAAGGACAGAGTCTGGGCTGGTGGGGATATGGTTACCGGCGCCGCTACGGTAATAAGCGCTATGGGCGCTGCCCGCCGCGCAGCAAGGGATATGAACGAGTATTTGAGAGGGTAGTGTCGAATAGTCTATTGAATAGATTACTTATATTTATTATGGTCATTTGCAAAAATTACTATAATGGTGTTAGCTATACATGTTATTGAGTTGGCAATTAAGGGTGAATTGGAACTAGCCCTTTTAGGAGGATAGATGGACAACTTTGAACCAAAGATAGTAGCTTTTTGCTGTAACTGGTGTTCTTATGCCGGTGCTGACCTGGCTGGCACTTCAAGAATACAATACCCTTCTGCTATAAGGATAATCAGGGTGATGTGCAGCGGCAGAGTAAGCCCTTTTTTGGTCCTTAAGGCGCTTAGCGTTGGTGCTGATGGTGTGTTAGTCCTTGGTTGCCATCCCGGTGATTGCCACTACATTGAAGGGAATTACAAGACAATGCGCCGCATTCCGCTGCTTAAGAAGATGTTGAAGCAGCTTGGGATAGAGGAAGAAAGAGTTCGGCTGGAGTGGGTTTCAGCGTCTGAAGGAGCAAAATTTGCGGAGGTAACTAGTAATTTTACTCAAGCCATAAAGAACCTTGGGCCAAGTTCATTGGGAAGGCAACAATAAAAAACGAATTCATCAACAATTGTAAATTACAACGGATGAGAAAGCTAAGAAAGGAGAGTGGAGATGGCTAAACCAAAGGTTGCTTTTTATTGGTGTGCTTCGTGTGGTGGATGTGAAGAGACAGTGGTTGACCTTAATGAAGATATATTGAAAGTGGCGGATGCTGTGGATATTGTCTTCTGGCCTGTCGCGTTGGACTTTAAAAGGAAGGATGTTGAGGCTTTAAGCGATGGAGAAATAGCAGTGAGCTTTATAAATGGTGC